>OKNA01000006.1_pt1 | contig 302960 bp, 274 predicted proteins | sample 1611251 | NCBI WGS metagenome assembly OKNA01 (sample SAMN04436723, study PRJEB24849) | human gut metagenome | biome: human gut; feature: NICU; material: stool | host: Homo sapiens | place: USA: Saint Louis, MO | collected 2010-10-14 | reverse complement strand
GCCTGTCACGCAGGGGGTCGCGGGTTCGAGTCCCGTCCGTTCCGCCACTTATTAAAAGCCCTGAGCTAACGCTCAGGGCTTTTTTCATATCTGTCGTTTTACTATTGCGAAATTAGCAAAAATCCTCTGCATTTTACGATCTTTTTCGATATAACAACCACAGCGATAATCCTCCTCAGTTTACGAACATAACGATTGAGGAATGATATGACTATCCCTGCACTGGGTCTGGGCACTTTTCGCCTGAAGGACGACGTTGTTATCGCATCTGTTAAAACCGCACTCGAGTTGGGCTATCGCGCTATTGATACGGCGCAGATTTATGACAACGAAGCTGCCGTAGGTCAGGCTATCGAGGAGAGCGGTGTACCGCGCCATGAGCTTTTCATCACCACCAAAATCTGGATTGAGAACCTCAGCAAAGACAAACTGATCCTAAGCCTGAAGGAAAGTCTGAAAAAGCTGCGTACTGACTATGTTGATCTGACGCTGATCCACTGGCCATCACCTGGCGATGCCGTCTCCGTAGAAGAGTTCATGCAGGCGCTGCTGGAAGCAAAAGAGCAGGGCTTGACGCGTGAAATTGGTATCTCGAATTTCACTATCCCATTGATGGAAAAAGCCATTGCCGCAGTGGGTAAAGAGAATATTGCTACTAACCAGATTGAACTCTCTCCTTACCTGCAAAACCGCAAAGTTGTGGACTGGGCGAAACAGCATGGCATTCACATCACCTCGTACATGACGCTGGCATATGGTAAGGCCCTGAAAGATGAAGTGATTGCGCGCATCGCTGAAAAACACAATGCAACAGCTGCACAGGTGATCCTGGCATGGGCGATAGGTGAAGGATATGCCGTGATCCCGTCTTCAACCAAACGTGAAAACCTGGCAAGTAACCTGTTAGCGTGGGATCTCCAGCTCGATGATGAAGATAAAAAAGCGATCGCTGCACTGGAATGCAACGATCGTCTGGTCAGTCCCGAAGGGTTAGCACCTAACTGGGATTAGTAAAAACCCTCCCTCTGTGCCTTTAAACCCTCATACAGCTCCTCCGGGAGCTGTTTTTATATGCTCACTAAGGAAGTCGATAAATGCGCGTATGCGCGTACTTACTGCTCTGTCACTGTAATACACCGCGCTAAAAGGCATCTCTACAGGTAAGCGTTTGTCAGCCATTAGCTCAACTAGCTGGCCCGCGGCAATTTCCTTATCAATCATATAGTCTGATAAACAGGCGATCCCGTTTCCTTCAAGACATAGCTGTTTCAGCGTTTCCCCGCTATTAGACGAAAGTCCGCAGGTGATCTCATGAAGTTGTCCGTCATGACAGGCCACGGGCCAGGTGTTCAGCGAGACAGGCTCCGTAAAGCCCAGGCACAGGTGCTGCTTCAGCTCCTCAACGGTCTCAGGTTTGCCATGCTCTGCAATATATTGCGGTGACGCGATAATTTTGCGGTAGCTGGTGAACAGAGGGCGAGCGCGTAAACTTGAATCCGTCAGGGTTCCCGCGCGGATCGCCACGTCAACTTTACGCTCAATCAGGTTAATGAACGTCTCAGAGGAGACCAGAGACAGGGTCATCTCCGGGTAGCGTTCGCGGAAGGGTTTAATCAACGGCATCAGGAAATGCAGCACGACCGGCGTCGCCGCATCTATGCGCAGCAGCCCACGCGGCGTGCTGCGAGATTCCATGATTTCCGTTTATGCTGCCGCCATCTCCTGCAAAACGGACTGCACGCGTCGAAAATAACGTTCACCTTCTTCCGTCAGGCTGAGCTGCCGCGTTGTTCTGTTGAGCAGACTCACCCCGAGCTTCATCTCCAGCTTTTTCACCGAGCGGCTGATGGCGGAGTTCGCCTGTCCGAGCTGTTCGGCAGCACGGCTGAAGCTGCCGCTTTCAACAACGGCAACGAAGACAGTCAGTTCTTCCGATGTGGCTTTCATTATTGCATCACCTGCAAAATTCTATTGAGATTCTAACCATTTTTGTTATTTAAACACTGGCGCATACTGCCTGTCATCTTAATCCTGAAGAGACGGAGTATTTTATGCCACTGGCGCTTCTTGCCCTGACGATCAGTGCCTTCGCAATTGGCACGACCGAATTTGTTATTGTAGGACTTGTTCCTACCATTGCTGAACAACTCGCTATCTCGCTGCCTTCTGCCGGGCTGCTGGTATCTATTTACGCGTTAGGCGTCGCTGTTGGGGCGCCTGTGCTGACCGCACTGACTGGACGCTTTCCACGTAAACAACTGTTAGTTGCCCTGATGGTGCTCTTCACCGCCGGCAATATTCTGGCGTGGCAGTCACCGGATTACTCCACGCTGGTCATTGCCCGCCTGCTGACAGGCCTCGCGCACGGTGTCTTCTTCTCCATCGGTTCCACGATTGCAACCAGCCTGGTGCCAAAAGAGAAAGCGGCGTCAGCCATTGCGATTATGTTTGGTGGCTTAACCGTCGCGCTGGTCACCGGCGTGCCGTTAGGAACGTTTATCGGACAACATTTTGGCTGGCGTGAAACCTTCCTCGCGGTATCGCTGTTGGGCGTGATTGCTCTGGTAGCCAGCCTGCTGCTGGTGCCCTCCAGTATTCCGGGGCGCGCGAGCGCCAGCCTGAGCGATCAGGTTAAAGTTCTGACACACCCGCGCCTGCTGCTGATCTATGCCGTTACGGCCCTGGGTTATGGAGGTGTGTTCACTGCGTTCACCTTCCTTGCACCGATGATGCAGGAACTGGCTGGTTTTTCTCCGGGCGCGGTGAGCTGGATTTTACTGGGCTACGGTATCTCCGTCGCAATCGGCAATATCTGGGGCGGCAAGCTTGCGGATAAGCATGGTGCGGTACCGGCGCTGAAATTCATCTTCGCCGCCCTGGTTGCCCTGCTGATGATTTTCCAGTTCACCGCATCGATGCAATACGCCGCGCTGGTAACGGTGTTGGTTATGGGGATATTCGCTTTTGGTAATGTGCCGGGATTGCAGGTTTATGTTGTGCAGAAAGCCGAACGTTATACGCCTAATGCGGTGGATGTCGCATCTGGGCTGAATATCGCCGCATTTAATATCGGTATCGCACTCGGTTCGGTTATCGGTGGGCTGGTGGTTGAACATGTTGGATTAACCCAAACGCCATGGATTGGTGCGGTAATTGTGCTTATCGCTTTCCTCCTTATTGGTCTTAGTGGACGGCTTGATAAACCCGCTCGCGTCGCACTTGGATAAGTATCAGTAAGTGCTTGCTTACAAAACTGGAAAGCGGTTTCTCAGTAATTGCGTTGAAAGTGTGACCTAAAATCCCTATAACATTAGAACCAGTCCGTTTTCCGGGCTGGTTCATGTTACAGAGGCCGTTTCCAAAAGTGCGAAAAAATACCTATGCCATGCGTTATGTTGCCGGAATGCCTGCGGAGAGGATCTTGCCTCCGGGGTCGTTTGCGAGCCTTAGCCAGGCATTACCAGCGGGCACTCCATTAAGCAGTGACGAAAAAATTCGCGTACTGGTGTGGAACATCTTTAAGCAACAGCGTGCGGAGTGGTTATCCGTACTTCAAAATTTTGGTAAAGATGCGCATCTGGTTCTGTTACAGGAGGCGCAAACCACGCCTGAACTGGTCAGGTTTGCAACGACGAACTATCTTGCAGCCGATCAGGTGCCTGCCTTTGTTCTGCCACAGCATCCTTCCGGGGTGATGACCCTTTCAGCCGCACATCCGGTCTATTGCTGCCCGCTGCGTGAACGTGAGCCGATCCTGCGTCTGGCAAAATCAGCGCTGGTCACGGTCTATCCGTTGCCCGACACCCGTCTGCTGATGGTGGTAAACATTCATGCGGTGAACTTCAGCCTGGGTGTTGATGTGTACAGTAAGCAGTTACTTCCCATCGGCGATCAGATTGCTCATCACAGTGGGCCGATCATTATGGCCGGGGACTTCAATGCCTGGAGCCGTCCGCGTATGAACGCGTTGTACCGCTTCGCGCGTGAAATGTCGCTGCGTGAAGTTCGTTTTAACGATGACCAGCGCAAGAAAGCGTTTGGTCGTCCTCTCGATTTTGTCTTCTATCGGGGTTTAAGCGTGCACGACGCCTCCGTTCTGGTGACGCGCGCCTCCGATCATAATCCTCTACTAGTTGAATTCAGTCCCGGCAAACCTGATAAATAATGGTGCGTCAGGTCTGCCGTGGGGCAGGCCTGTGCGGGTGCTGCCCTTTATTTTTTAACCCATAAAAGGACAGCAACATGACAACAACACACTCCCATCATGACAACGTCGAAAAACAGTTTGGTTCTCAGGCAAGTGCCTACCTCAGCAGCGCCGTGCACGCCTCTGGCCGCGATCTGGTACGTCTCGGCGAACGGCTCGCCGCGTTTCCTGACGCGCACGTGCTGGACTTAGGCTGCGGGGCGGGGCACGCCAGTTTTACCGCCGCACAGCAGGTTGCTCAGGTGACGGCGTATGACTTATCGAGCCAGATGCTGGATGTGGTTGCTGAAGCGGCGAAAGCGAAAGGGCTGAATAACGTCACGACGCGCCAGGGCTACGCTGAATCTTTGCCCTTTGAGGATGCATCCTTTGAGGCTGTGATTAGCCGTTACTCTGCACACCACTGGCATGATGTGGGGCAGGCATTACGGGAAGTGAAACGCGTGCTCAAACCGGGCGGAATATTCATCATCATGGACGTGATGTCTCCCGGGCATCCGGTACGGAATATCTGGCTCCAGACGGTTGAAGCGCTGCGTGATACCTCGCACGTGCAAAACTACTCCAGTGGAGAGTGGCTTACGTTTATCACCGAAGCTGGCTTGATTTCACGCTCATTGATAACCGACCGTTTGCCGCTGGAGTTCACGTCATGGATTGCACGGATGCGCACACCGGAGGCATTAACTCAGGCGATCCGATTGTATCAGGAGAGTGCCTCTGCTGACGTCAAGGTGTACTTTGAATTGCATGACGATGGTTCGTTTACCAGCGACACCATTATGGCTGAAGCGCAAAAAGCGGGATAAACAAAAAAGGCACCGAGGGGAATCGGTGCCTTTTTAATAAGCGATCGTACTATCAGGAATCTGGCGTAGCGCTGTTTTTCACAAACAACGTCAGCTGGTCGCCAGGTTGCAGGTTGTCAGTATCGTTGTTCCAGCGCATCACATCTTTGATGTTTACGCCGTGACGCTTAGCAATACTGGACAGCGAGTCGCCTTTACGTACGCGATAGGTAATGCTATCGCTGTTTTTAGCGAGACGCTGTGCGCTGCTACCTGCACCTACGGTCAGCGTTTGACCCACTTTCAGACCGGATCCGCGCAGATTATTCCACTGCTGGAGATCTTTCGTATTCACGCCAAGACGTGATGCAATACCTGAAAGCGTATCACCTGAACGCACCTTATAGCTGCGGCTGCTTACAGGCGACGTATCAGCAATCAGCGTAGACTGAACGGCTGCAATTTCACCCGAAGCTAAAGACTCACGTAACTGCTCCGCGTGTTTCTGCGGAACCATCACATAGCGCGGGCCGCTTGCACCCAGCGTGGAGCCTTTAACACCTGCATTAAAGGTTTTAAGCTTACTTACCGACATACCCGTCATATCGGCAACCTGTTGAATATCAACAGGGCTGCTGAGGCGGACACGCGCCAGTGCACGACTTTCGTCTGGTGTTGGCAGTTGTACACCGTAACGTTTGCTGTTTTTGAGAATGTCACTCAATGCCAGCATTTTCGGTACGTAAATCTTTGTTTCCTGTGGCAGTGAGAGCGACCAGAAGTCTGTGGATTTTCCACGCGCTTTATTCGCTTTCATTGCCTTCAGTACACGACCTTCACCACTGTTATACGCCGCGACAGTCAATAACCAGTCGCCGTCAAACATCTTGTTCAGACGTTGCATCATGTCGAGAGCGGCTGTCGTTGAAGCGACAACATCACGACGCGCATCGTAGTTGCGGGTCTGCTTTAAACCATAATTTCGCCCTGTGCTCGGAATGATCTGCCAGATGCCTGCTGCATTGGCGCCAGACGTCGCGTGCGGGTCAAAAGCGCTCTCCACTATGGGTAGTAGTACCAGTTCCATAGGCATGTTACGTTTCTTAACTTGCCCTGCTATCCAGTACATATACGGCTCTGCCCGTAATGTTACATCGTGGAGATAGCTCTTATTTCTCAAATACTTCTGTTTCTGTTCGCGAATCCGGCTGTTTTCCGGAATTCCCATCTTTAGCTCGTCGCCAATAGAGGCCCACAAGTCTTGTTCCTGCGCGAAGGATGTCCCATCGTCCAACCATCGCGCCTGACTCGTAAACTTCCCTGCTTCCCCTTGACCAGCCGCAGAAAGGCTCTGTGCGTGCTGTTGTACGTTGCTGCCGTTTTGTGACTGGCAACCTACAAGCAGGACAGAGGCGAGTAATATCGCTTTTGCCTTCATGTGTGTGTCAATAGTTGCTTAAAAGACGAGCGATGATAACGGCGAAATTTTGAAAAGGCAACCCGCAATTATCTGAAGTTATCTTTCTTTGACCTTAACCATGCAAATCGCGCTTCAGGTTGTAACAAATTTGTTTCTTGATTAATTTTATTAATTAAATCAACGTCATTCGTTCTTAAAAATAAATTTGTTTGTCGCTCATTTTTCAGAATTACGGGGAGTGTTTTTTGGTTTTTTGCACGTAACTCCTTCACTTTCTGGTAATAATCCTGAATCGCCCGATCCTCTGGTAGTACGCTTGCAGCAAACTTCATATTCCCTAATGTATACTCATGTGCGCAACAAATTACGGTGTCGGCTGGCAGCGCATTAATTTTTTGTAAAGATTGATACATCTGTTCTGGCGTGCCTTCAAACAGCCTTCCACAGCCGCCGGAAAACAGCGTGTCGCCACAAAAAAGATAAGGTTTGCTGTAGAAACAGAGATGACCGGAAGTGTGACCTGGCGTAGCAAATACGGAAAACTCGCACCCGAGGATGAGGATACTTTCGCCTTCTTCGACAACTTGCGTCGTACCCTTATCCTGTGTCTCTGCTGGTCCGTAGACGGGAATATGGGGATAGCGCGCAAGGAGATCGGGAACACCGCCGACATGATCGTGATGGTGATGGGTAAGGAGGATCGCTTCAGGCTGCCAGTCGTTTTCTTCTATCGCGTGCAGGATCGGTACGGATTCGCCGGGATCAACAATGATGCATCTGCGATCGTCATCGACTAAAACCCAGATGTAATTGTCCTGAAAGGCGGAAATACTGATAAGATTCATGCATTACCTCTTATAGCGTGGCGGGTGTTTTGATGAAACCGGCAAGGATACCTCAGACTGTCGCACCACCGGAACGTTGGGCAGAGTTGCCCTGGGGTGAATATTATCGCGAGGCCTTAGAACTTCAGCTTAAACCCTGGCTCGCGAAAATGTATGGTTTTCACCTGCTTAAGATTGGCAATCTGAGCGCAGAAATCAATACCGAAAGCTGCGCTATCTCGCATCAGGTTAGCGTATCGCTTAATGGCTCCCCGGTTCAGGTGAAAGCGGATCCGCTGCATTTGCCGTTTGCGGAAAAATCCATTGATGCCTGTCTGCTCGCCCACACGCTGCCCTGGTGCAGCGATCCCCATCGTCTGCTGCGGGAAGCCGACCGCGTTTTGATTGATGACGGCTGGCTGATCCTGAGCGGTTTTAATCCGCTGAGTCTGATCGGGCTACGTAAACTGACGCCCGTTCTGCGCCGCACGCCGCCATATAACAGCAGGATGTTTACCATGATGCGCCAGCTGGACTGGCTTTCACTGTTAAATTTCGAAGTGCTGAGCTACGGGGGTTTTCAGGTCATCCCCTGGACGCGTAAAGGCGGGGTCTTATTAAGTACCCATTTACCCGCGCTGGGCTGCATGCAATTTATTGTCGCGCGTAAGAGGACGATCCCACTTACGCTCAACCCAATGAAGCAAAGCAAATCAAAAACGCGGATCCGCCAGACCGTGGGTGCCACGCGGCAGTACAAAAAACCGTGATCAGGATTCAGGTTGATAACCTGCATCCTCATGGGTTGGGTTTGATGCCGCCGCGCGAGCCAGCTCGTCACAGCGTTCGTTTTCAGGGTGACCGGCGTGCCCCTTTACCCACTCCCATTTGATTTCGTGCTGACCGAGGGCGGCATCAAGACGCTTCCAGAGATCGACATTCTTGACGGGTTTTTTCTCTGCCGTTTTCCAGCCGCGCTTTTTCCAGTTATGGATCCATTGGGTAATGCCCTGGCGAACATACTGGCTGTCGGTACTTAGCACCACGTCACAATGTTCTTTTAAGGCTTCCAGCGCCACGATGGCCGCCATCAACTCCATGCGGTTGTTTGTGGTCAGGAAATAGCCTTCACTAAATGTTTTTTCATGCTGGCGATAGCGCATAATGGCGCCATAGCCGCCGGGCCCTGGGTTACCGAGACAAGATCCATCGGTGAAAATTTCTACCTGTTTACGCATCTCTGGTAGACTTCCTGTATTTGAAACGTTCAGTAAAACGATAAGTCTGACATAAATGACCGCTATGAGCACTGCAATTACTCGCCAGATTGTTCTTGATACCGAAACCACCGGTATGAACCAGATTGGCGCCCACTACGAAGGGCACAAAATCATTGAGATTGGTGCCGTTGAAGTGGTGAACCGTCGTCTTACGGGCAACAACTTCCACGTTTACCTCAAACCCGATCGGCTGGTGGATCCGGAAGCGTTCGGCGTTCACGGGATTGCCGATGAGTTTTTGCTGGATAAGCCCACCTTCGCCGATGTCGCGGATGAATTTCTCGACTACATCAGAGGTGCAGAACTTGTCATTCATAACGCGTCGTTCGATATCGGCTTCATGGACTATGAGTTCAGCAAGCTCAACCGCGATATTCCAAAGACCAATACGTTCTGTAAAGTCACGGATAGCCTGGCGCTGGCAAGGAAGATGTTTCCCGGCAAGCGTAACAGCCTTGATGCCCTGTGCTCTCGCTATGAGATAGACAACACCAAGCGTACCCTGCACGGCGCATTGCTCGATGCCCAGATCCTGGCCGATGTATACCTGACCATGACCGGCGGGCAAACATCGATAAAATTCAGTATGGAAAATGAATCCCAGCAGACGCGGGACGAAGGCGGTATTCAGCGGGTCGTGCGTCAGGCGAATCGCCTGCGGGTTGTTTTAGCCAGTGATGAAGAGCTGATGAACCACGAATCTCGCCTCGATTTAGTGCAGAAGAAGGGCGGAAGCTGTCTGTGGCGTGGGTGAAAAAAGGCGGAAACGTTTGTTAAATCACCGTTTGGGTGATTTTTGCAGCAAACGATTCAAAACCTGAGAAAAAGCGTTGACGAGTTACGAGGCAGACCGTAATATTCGCCTCGTTCCCCAAGCGGGAACAGTGGAGCGGTAGTTCAGTCGGTTAGAATACCTGCCTGTCACGCAGGGGGTCGCGGGTTCGAGTCCCGTCCGTTCCGCCACTATTCAGAAAGCCTGAATCAGAAATGATTCAGGCTTTCGTCGTTTTATACTCCCTACACTCGCTTATCTCTCTTCTTATTTTCGTTAACAAAAAGTTAATATAATCAGTGCAATTTATTAACATTTGCACGGTTTTAGTGCGTTATTTGCACTGCTTTTGTGCATTGTTTGCCCATCCCCTCTCCTAACCTCACTTAGTTATGTAATAATTATGTAAAAATAATTCATAAGAAATCATTCGGTTACCGATCATTTTTCAGAAAAGATCTGAACCAATACGCTATTGGTTCGCTTATTGCTTAATCATTAGCACGATAAGTAGTCCGTCATATCAATAACTTATCGTTAATAAAAATAAAGTCATGATGAAAGCGAGCGAACCAATATGGAAAAACCTTCACGGGTTTTAGCAAATTCCAGCACCGCGCTTGACCAGTTGCGCGGGCTTATCAACCAGCACGAGTCAACACCAGGCACTCCGCTGCCCACTGAACGTGAGCTATCGGAAACACTCGGCGTAGGACGACGCGAAGTGCGTCGCGCGCTGGACGTGCTGGAAGAAGAAGGGCGGATCTGGCGCAAGCAGGGCAAAGGTACCTTCATTGGTCCGGCTGCCCCTGTTGAGCCGTTGGCGCTTCAGGGATTGGTTCAGCAAACCAACCTGCTGGAAGTCATGGAAGCTCGACTACAGCTCGAACCCGGGTTAGCCCGACTTGCGGCACTGCGTGCCACCAGGGAAAACCTCGCGCTCATGCAGCGCATGCTGGAACGCATTGACAAGGTCAGCCCGGATGACCGCGATCTTAACGAACTGTGGGATAGCGCCTTTCATCGCGCCATTGCGGAAGCAGCCGGCAACCGCCTGATGCTAGGGCTTTTCGATGCGATAGATGCCGTCCGCCGGGAGCCCGGCTGGCAGTATTTACGCGAGCTTGCCCGCACCCCCGAACGTGTCGACAACTACAACGACCACCATCACAAAATCATGTCAGCGATTATTCATCGCCAGCCTAATGAAGCTGCGGCCGCCATGCGCGAACACCTGCTCAGCCTGCAAACCGCCCTGATTCAGGCCATCCACCTTGAGGACGATTCCACGCTATGACGACGATACCCTTTAAGGACTCCATGCCCGTACTGCGGCTGCAAAACCTCAACGTTAAATTCGCGGGCTCGCCGGTAAGCGTGCTCGAAGACATCTCGCTGACGGTAAGGGCGGGCGAAACGCTGGCGCTGGTGGGCGAGTCCGGCTGTGGTAAAAGCATCACTTCCCTGGCGCTGATGGGGTTATTGCCTGCCAGCGCCAGGATCGTCAGCGGGGAGATGCACTTCCGCCGCCACGATCTGCGCAAGCTCTCGCCGCGCGAGTATGCCAATCTGCGCGGCAGCGAGCTGGCGATGATATTCCAGGAGCCCATGACCTCGCTCAACCCGGCTTTCACGCTTGGCGATCAGCTCAGTGAAGCGGTGATGCGCCATCAAACGATCTCCCGGGCTGAGGCGATGACGGTTGCGCTACAGATCCTGGAGAAGGTGCAGATCCCGGCCGCAGAGATGCGCCTTAAGGTTTACCCGCATCAGCTTTCCGGCGGTATGCGCCAGCGCGTGATGATTGCGATGGCGCTGATAAACCATCCCAAATTACTGATCGCTGACGAACCCACTACCGCTCTGGACGTGACCATTCAGGCGCAAATTCTCGCTCTGCTCAATACCTTAAAAGAAGAAACGGGCACGGCGGTGCTGATGATCACCCACGATTTAGGCGTGGTGGCCGAAGTGGCACAGCAGGTGGCGGTGATGTATGCCGGCCAGGTAGTAGAGCAGGGAAGCGTCGAGGCGATATTTGCCGACCCGCAGCACCCGTACACAATTGGCCTGATGGGCTCGATCCCCTCCCTTGGCGTACGCAAGGGCCAGCTTTCCACCATTCCCGGATCGGTCCCGCTGCCGGAATCCATGCCTCAAGGCTGCCGCTTTGCCACCCGATGTCCCTTCGCGCAGACGCGCTGTCATGCTGAAAAACCACCGCTCACTATGCTCGGCACGGGTCATCAGGTTGCCTGCTTCCGCGTGCCGCTGGAACAACACATTGCCCTGGGAGAAATTGCATGACCACGCCCATTCTTGAAGCCCGGGATCTGAGCAAGCTTTTCCCCGGCCCGAAAAAACTGTTTACGCCGGCCCGCTTTGTCACGGCTGTTGACCGCGTTTCACTGTCGGTGCTGCCAGGCGAAACGCTGGCTATTGTCGGCGAATCAGGTTCCGGGAAATCCACCCTCGGCCGGCTGCTGCTGCGCCTGCTGGGCGCCAGCGAAGGGCGCGTATTTTATCAGGGTGAGGAGATCACCCACGCCTCAGGCGCACGTCTGAACCAGCTCCGGCGTGAGCTACAGATCATCTTTCAGGATCCCTTCGCCTCGCTGAACCCGCGCATGACGGTAGAACAGATTGTCGGTGAGCCGCTGTGGCTGCACCAGAACATGAAAAAAGCGGATCGCCAGTACCACGTCGCCGAGCTGCTCAGGACGGTCGGCTTGCCCGCGGCCTGGGCCGGACGTTATCCGCACGAATTTTCCGGCGGGCAGCGTCAGCGTATCGGCATTGCGCGCGCGCTGGCGTCAGGCCCAAAGCTGCTGCTGGGCGATGAACCGGTTTCCGCACTGGATGTTTCCGTCCAGGCACAGGTGGTCAATTTACTGGAAAGCCTGAAGCACCAGTTGGGGCTAACGATGGTGATCGTCGCCCACGGTCTGGCGGTTATCCGTCATATGAGCGACCGCGTGGCGGTGATGTATCTTGGGCAAATCGTCGAGCTGGCCACCGTCGACGATATCTTCGACGCGCCGCTGCATCCTTATACCCAGGCATTAATTGCCTCTGCGCCGCAAATGCAGCCAGGCGTAGCGCGGGATGCGCCGCTGTTGCAGGGTGATTTACCGAACCCGGCTAATCCGCCCTCCGGCTGCCGTTTCCACACCCGTTGCCCCTATGTTAGCGATGAATGTCGTCAGGTTGAGCCGATTCATCAGGTAATCGACGGCGGACGTCAGGTCGCCTGCCACCGCTGGCAGGAGATTAATCGCGATCGCAGCGTTATACAGATCGCACCGCCATCCGCCGCATTGTTGCGCCGCCGCGCGCTGTTTGAACACGCGGCTACTCACTCCTCCCTTCCTTCAAGGAACTCATGATAATGACAATGCGTAATTCTCTTTTGACCGTACTGGGAAGTGTTATGTTGCTTGGCGCGGCGCTGCCCGCCCATTCTGAAAGCGTGCTGCGAATCGGCCTGGGTGCAGATCCGGACATGCTGGACCCGCATCTGGCGCGTACCTATTATGGCCGCTTCGTCTTTGCCTCCCTGTGTGACCGGCTGGTGGACGTGGACGAGCACCTCAAGGTGGTGCCGGGACTGGCGAAATCCTGGGCGTGGAGCGATGACGGCAAAACGCTGACCCTGGATCTCCGTGAAGGCGTGGCCTTCCACGACGGTGAAAAATTCGATGCCGCCGCCGCGAAATACAACCTCGACCGGGCCCTGACGCTAAAAGGCTCTCTGCGTAAAAGTGAACTCTCTTCTGTTGAGTCGGTGGAGGTCACCGGCCCGATGCAGATAGCCCTGCACCTGAAAACGCCGGATGCCGCACTTCTGATGCAGCTCACCGATCGCGCAGGCGCAATGATGGCGCCGGAAGCCGCGAAAAAAGCCGATTTTGCCGCCCATCCGGTCTGTTCCGGCCCGTATAAATTCGACAGCCGCGTGTCGCAGGACCGCATTGTGCTGACCCGCTTCGACAACTACTGGAACAAAGACGCCTACCACTTCGATAAAATTATCTATCTGCCGATCCCGGATGCCTCCGTGCGCCTGGCGAACCTGCGCGCGGGCGATCTCGACCTGACCGAAGGCATTGCCGCCAGCGACGTCAAAACAGTCGAAGCCGACAGCAAGCTGGCGCTGGCGAAGGTGACGGGCCTCGGATACCAGGGCATCACCTTCAATATTAACAATGGCAAAGTCCCGGCGAACGATCCCTTCAAAGATGCCCGCGTGCGTGAAGCATTTTCCCAGGCCATCGATCGCGATGCTTTAAACCAGGTAGTGTTCGAAGGGCTTTACACTCCGGCAAACCAGGCGTTTTCGCCGGTAAGCCCATATCACGTCAGTCTTCCGGTTCCCCCGCGTGACGTCGACAAAGCCAAAGCGCTGCTGAAAGCCGCAGGCGTCACCGCGCCGCTGACCGTCAATCTACTGGTGCCGAACAACCCAACCTCGCAGCAGGTGGGCCAGGTATTGCAGGCGATGGTGGCAGAGGCGGGCTTTAACCTGAACCTGCAAATGACCGAGTTCGCCACGCTGCTGGATCGCCAGCAGAGCGGTGACTACCAGTTGAGCTTCTCCGGCTGGTCGGGTCGCCCGGATCCAGATGGCAGCATCTACGGCTTTATCAACAGCAAAGGCACCCTCAACGACGGCCACTACAGCAATGCTCAGGTGGATGAATGGCTAACGCAGGCGCGTCAGAGCACCGATCAGGCCGCCCGCCAGCCGCTGTATGACAAGGTTGTGAAGCAGCTTCAGACCGATATGCCGATTGCATACCTTTACTTCGAACCGCGCATTTTTGGCCTGAACAAGCGCGTGCAGGGCTTTAAAGCGTACCCGGACGGCATTGTGCGTCTGGCTGGCTTAACGCTGGCGAAATAAACCTCCTGAGGAGAACCCATGCTGGAACTGATTTGCAAACGTCTGCTGCTGGCTATACCCACTCTGCTGCTGGTGAGCATGATGGTGTTCGGCCTGCAAAAGCTGCTGCCTGGCGATCCGCTGATTGCCATGGCCGGGGAGGAGCGCGATCCGGCGGTGATCGCCCAGCTGCGTGCTGAGCTGAATCTGGACGCGCCGATCCCCGTGCAGTATTTCAACTGGCTGACGCGGGCGCTGCAAGGCGATCTGGGTGTCTCCTTACGCACTCATGAGCCGGTCACGCAACTGATTGCCAGCAAGCTGCCGGTCACGCTGGAACTGTCGCTGCTGGCGATGATTATCGCGCTGGTGTTTGGTATCAGCATGGGGATCCTCGCGGCGGTGAACAAAAACAGCTGGGTCGATCACGGGGCGAACTTTGTGGCGATCTCGGGGATCTCAATACCGCACTTCTGGCTGGGGATCCTGCTGATTCTGGTCTTTTCAGTAAACCTGCAATGGTTGCCTGCGTCCGGTTATGTGCCGTTCAGTGAAGATCCGATCCAGAACCTGCGGACATTGCTGCTGCCCGCGTCCGTGCTCGGAACCGGCCTGGCGGCGACGCTGATGCGCCATACCCGCGCGTCGATGATTGCGGTGCTGAAAGCGGATTACATCCGCACCGCGCGCGCTAAGGGGCTGCTGCCGAAAGCGGTGATCCTGAAGCACGCCTTTCGCAATGCGCTGGTGCCGGTGATCACCCTCACCACGTTGCTGTTCGGCGAGCTGCTGGGCGGGGCGGTGCTGACCGAGCAGGTGTTCACCATTCCGGGCTTCGGCAAAATGATCGTCGACTCGGTGTTCAACCGCGACTACGCGGTGGTGCAGGGCGTAGTGCTGATCGTGGCGATCGGTTTCCTGATGCTCAACCTGCTGGCTGACGTGCTCTACGTCCTTATCAACCCGAAAATGCGAGGTTAATCATGGCGGAACTGACGACGCAAACCGTGGCGCCCGCGCTGCCGCGCGCGCAAAACCGGGTGCTGAAAAAATTCCTCGCTAATAAAAGTGCGGTGATTGGCGCGATTGTGGTGGGCTTTTTTGTGCTGGTGGCGCTGCTGGCGCCGTGGATCGCGCCATTTGACCCGGTCAAAGCTAACTTCCTCGCGGTGCGCAAAGCGCCATCGGCGATGTACTGGTTCGGCACCGACGAGCTGGGGCGCGATATCTTGTCCCGCATTATCTGGGGGGCGAGAACCTCGCTGATGGCGGGCTGTATGTCGGTGGCGATCGCGGTTGTCATCGGCGTGCCGCTGGGGCTGGTGGCGGGTTATTTCCAGAAGATGTGGGACGGGGTGATCTCCCGCTTTATTGAGGCACTGCTGGCCTGTCCATTCCTGATCATGGCGATCGCGCTGGGAGCATTCTTAGGCCCAAGCCTGACGAATGCCATGATCGCTATTGGACTCTCGGCAATGCCGATCTTCGCCCGCCTGACGCGCGGCCAGGTGATCGCCATTCGCAACGAAGAGTACATCGACGGCGCGCGGGCGATTGGCCTGCCGGACCGCTGGATCATCATTAAATACGTTCTGCCCAACGTGATGTCACCTATCCTGGTGCAGGCCACGCTGGCCATTGCCTCGGCGATTATCGCCGAAGCCAGCCTTTCGTTTTTAGGGTTAGGCCAACAGCCGCCGAACCCATCCTGGGGCTCCATGCTCAACACCGCAAAAGGGTTTCTCGAACAGGCGCCGTGGATGTCGGTTTTCCCCGGCGTGGCGATTTTCCTTGCCGTTCAGGGCTTTAATTTACTCGGCGACGGGCTGCGCGATGCGCTCGATCCGCGCCACGACTAAGGAGTCATGATGACCAAAGCGCTCGATTTTACAACCGGTTACGATTCACGACGCCCGCCGATGATGGGCCATAACGCCGTTGCCACCTCGCAGCCGCTGGCGGCACAGGCGGGAATGAAGATGCTACAGCTGGGCGGAAATGCCGTTGATGCGGCGGTTGCGACCGCCATGGCGCTGACCGTTGTCGAGCCGACCGGCAACGGCATCGGCAGCGATGCTTTTGCCATTGTCTGGGACGGTGAAAAACTTCACGGTCTGAATGCGTCCGGTCGTTCGCCAGCCAGCTGGCATGCGGATCTGTTTGCCGGAAAAACCGCCGTACCGGAAATCGGCTGGGACGCGGTGACCGTGCCGGGTGCGGTGTCGGGCTGGGTGGCGCTGGCTGAACGTTTTGGCACGCTGCCGCTGACCACGCTCGCGCAGCCAGCCATTGATTACGCGCGTAACGGTTTCCCGGTCTCGCCGCTGATCGGCCATCTCTGGCAGCGCGGCTACAACAAGCTGAAAGATCAGCCCGGGTTTAGTGCCTGCTTTGCGCCGGAAGGCCGCGCGCCGCGCGTGGGGGAGATCTTCCGTAACCCGGCGCAGGCGAACTCACTGGAGCTGATCGCCAAAACCAACGGCGACGCGTTTTACCGTGGCGAACTGGCGCAGAAAATTGCCGCCTTCGCCAAAGCACATGGTGCACACCTGACCGAAGCAGACCTGGCGAATCACCGTGTGGACTGGGTGGAACTGCTATCGCGCGACTTCGCGGGCGGTTCGGTGCAGGAATTGCCGCCAAACGGTCAGGGGATCGCCACCCTGATTGCGCTCGGCATTCTGGAGCAGTGCGGCATCGAGAAACATCACCCGGATTCCGTGCAGGGGCTGCACCTCTCTATAGAGGCAATGAAGCTGGCGCTGGCGGATCTCGATCGCTACGTTGCGGATGAAGAGCATATGGAGTTTGCCGCCAAAGCGCTGTTGAGCGACCATTATCTGAAGTCGCGCGCCGCGCTTATCAACCACGATAAAGCCTCTGATTTTGTGTACGGATCGCCGACGCAGAGTGGGACGGTTTACCTCAGCGCAGCGGATTCCAGCGGGATGATGATCTCCTTTATTCAGTCTAATTTTATGGGCTTCGGTTCAGGGATCGTGGTGCCGGAGACGGGGATCAGCCTGCAAAACCGCGGCTGCGGCTTTGTGCTCGATCCCAAACACCCGAACGCGCTGGCGGGCAGCAAGCGTCCTTTCCACACCATCATTCCGGGCTTTGCGATGGACGGTAACGGCAAACCGCTGATGTCCTTCGGCGTGATGGGCGGCCCGATGCAGGCGCAGGGGCACATGCAGATGGCGCTGCGCATTATGCTGCACGGGCAAAACCCGCAAGCGGCGATTGACGCCCCGCGCTGGCGCGTGGTGCAGGGCAGGGAAGTGGTTGTTGAATCGACCTTCGATCGCAATACCATCGCGGCGCTGCGCGAGCGCGGACACCAGATCGTGGTGGAAGATCCGCTTCAGGATTACAATTTTGGCGGCGCGCAGGTGATTTACCGTATGCCGGAAGGGCACTACGTGGCTGCGACGGAGAGCCGCAAAGACGGGCAGGCGTTGGTGAGCTGATTTGTAGGCCGGGTAAGGCGCAGCCGCCACCCGGCTTTTTCTTATCCAATGCTAAATGGATCTGCATCCTGCCAGGCCGGAAACTTCTCCCGATACTCCTTTAACGCCGTTAACGAGATCTCAGCGTCAATTCGTGTCGCCTGATGCGGCTCGGCGGTGGCAATAATCTCACCCTGCGGACTGATCACCCGGCTGTCACCGCGATAGTGATGCCCGTTGCCGTCCGTTCCTACGCGGTTACAGCCAACGACATAAGCCTGATTTTCAATCGCGCGCGCGGTCAATAAAGCCTGCCAGTGCAGGGAGCGTGGGGCGGGCCAGTTGGCGACGTACAACGCCAGGTCATAATCGTTGCGGTTGCGCGACCACACCGGGAAGCGCAGGTCATAGCAGACCAGCGGCAGAATACGCCAGCCGCGCCATTCAAATACCACGCGTTCGTTTCCGGCTTCATAATGTTGATGTTCATCCGCCATGCGGAACAGGTGGCGCTTATCGTAGAAATGGACGTTTCCTTCCGGCTCGACCAGCAGGAAGCGATTGACCGGTCCGCGCCCGGTCTGGAGCGCGACGCTGCCGGCAATCAGCGCGTTTGTTTCCTGCGCCCTGGCGTGCATCCAGGCCACCACCTCGTCCTGCGGCATGGACTGTTTTGCTGCCTCCATCGCGAAACCTGTGGTGAACATCTCCGGCAGGACAATCACATCGCGTCCGGTAATCTCTTCCAGCTGGCGATCAAAATGGCGAAGGTTGGCGGGGCCGTCCATCCACACTAAAGGTTGCTGCAAAACAGAAATCTTTAAACCAGGCACGATACAGGCTCCTTAATAAACACTTTTTGACACTGTAGCACGTCATTACCAGAAAATGTGGCAATAAAAAACCCCGCGCGGGGCGGGGTTTGTGAGAGCAAAATACCTTATGCCGCTTCAGGTTTGCGGTGCTTCTCTGGCAGCTTTACCGGCTGAGTCGCCAGCTCTTCAGGTTCGAAATCATTCACGTTAATACTGCGCAGACGGCTCTCTTCGGCTTTCACCAGAATCGCAGCTTCGCTGTTGTCGATGATGCCACCCGCCAGCGCCTGTTTTGCCAGCTCATCCAGTCGTGTAAACGGCAGGTTTTTGCCCAGCTGTTTGCAGATCTTCTGGTGAATCGGGTCGGCGGCCATCACGTCAAGCAGCGCTTCTTCCAGCAAACCTACCGGGTTATGCGGGGTAGGTTCCAGGTATTGACCACGGCCAATACGGGAACGGGTTGCGCTTGGTACCTGGAGGATCTTCGCCACTTTATGATCCAGCTTGTCAGACGGTGCCAGATGGTGACGACCGGTCGGGAAGATCACCGCGCGCAGGGCGCCCGCCACGAAGCGGTTCGGGAAGTTTGCCAGCAGGTCGTCAATCGCCTGTTCCGCCTGATACATCGCATCCTGCACGCCCCAGTGCACCAGCGGCAGATCCGCTTCCTGACGGCCTTCATCGTCGTAGCGTTTCAGCACCGCAGAGGCCAGGAAGATCTGGCTCAGCACATCACCCAGACGGGCGGAGATGCGTTCGCGACGCTTCAGGCTTCCGCCCAGAACGGCCATGGAGACGTCAGACAGCAGCGCCAGGTTAGCGCTCAGACGGTTCAGGTGTTGGTAGTAACGTTTGGTTGCATCGCGGGTCGGCGTCGCGCTGGTCAGCCCCCGCGTCAGGCCGAGCCAGAAGCTGCGAACTTCATTGCTGCCAACGTGACCGATATGTTTGAACAGCAGCTTGTCGAAGGCATCCACGTCGTTATTCTGCGCGGCGGCCATCTCTTCCAGCACGTACGGATGGCAGCGAATCGCCCCCTGGCCGAAGATCATCATGCTACGGGTCAGGATGTTTGCCCCTTCCACGGTGATGGCAATCGGTGCGCCCTGATAGCCGCGCGCCAGGAAGTTGCCTTCGCCAAGCATAATGCCTTTACCGCCTGCGATATCCATTGCATCAATAATTGACTGCTGTGCGCGGTGGGTACAGTGGTACTTCACAATCGCCGACAGCACGGCAGGTTTTTCGCCCAGCATAATACCGTAGGTAATCAGCGAGGCTGCGGCGTCCATCACGTAGGCATTGCCCGCAATACGCGCCAGCGGCTCTTCGATACCTTCCATCTTGCCGATGGAAATTTTGAACTGACGGCGGATATGCGCGTAAGCCCCAATCCCCATCGCCACCGATTTCAGACCGCCGGTAGAGTTCGACGGCAGGGTAATGCCGCGGCCCACCGACAGACATTCCACCAGCATACGCCAGCCCTGACCGGCCATTTTCGGTCCACCGATGATGTAGTCAATCGGCACAAAGATATCCTGACCGCGAGTCGGGCCGTTCTGGAACGGTACGTTCAGCGGGAAATGACGACGACCAATTTCAACCCCCGGAGTCGAGGTTGGGATCAGCGCACAGGTAATGCCCAGATCTTCATCACCGCCCAGCAGTTTTTCCGGGTCAGAAAGTTTGAACGCCAGACCGAGTACGGTGGCGATAGGCGCCAGGGTGATATAACGTTTGTTCCAGGTCAGGCGCATGCCCAGCACCTGTTCGCCCTGCCATTCGCCCATGCAGACCACGCCAGTATCCGGGATCGCACCGGCATCAGAACCGGCTTCCGGGCTGGTCAGCGCGAAGCACGGAATTTCCTGACCACGCGCCAGACGCGGCAGATAGTGATCTTTCTGCTCTTCCGTACCGTAATGCTGTAACAGCTCGCCCGGGCCTAAGGAGTTTGGCACGCCAACGGTGATCGCCAGGATCCCGGAAACACCCGCCAGTTTTTGCAGGACGCGAGCCTGAGCGTAAGCGGAGAATTCCAGACCGCCGTACTCTTTCTTAATGATCATCGCGAAGAAGCGATGCTCTTTCAGATATGCCCACAGCTCAGGCGGCAGGTCGGCCATTTCGTGAGTGATGGCAAAATCGTTCGCCATGCGGCAGGCTTCTTCCACCGGGCCGTCAATAAAGGCTTGTTCTTCGGCGGTCAGACGCGGCTGCGGGTAGTTGTGCAGCTTTTTCCAGTCCGGGTTGCCCTGGAACAGATCGCCTTCCCACCAGGTCGTGCCCGCATCAATCGCCTCTTTCTCCGTGCGCGACATCGGCGGCATCACTTTACGGAATCCCTTGAACACCGGCGCGGAGATCATCGACTTACGCATCGGCGTCAGGTTAAACGGCAGCAAAATGATTGCCAGAGGAACAAGTACCCAGATATTCCACAGGCCAGCGACGCCAAGTGCAGCCGTCCAGGCCAGAAGAATCAGGCTACTCAGGAATAAACTGACACGGTGATAGAACAACACCCCGAGCAGCACAACGGTTGCGAAAATGCTCAAAATCATCATAAAGAAAAGCTCCCTTGCTTGTAGGAGGTCTGACCACTTGTGATGATATGGTTGTAGTTGATGTCATTTCCTTTAGCAATGTGTTTACAAAATAATTACAACCTGGTTCACATTGTTCGCGTTTTAGCTGGCACAAAAAATCAAAACGCCGGACGATTCGCATGGCTTTAGCTTCTCGCTTTTACTGCTATCCGGTACACTCCACTGTGTTATTTCATCAATACTGAAGGATTATCCTCATGTACCAGGATCTTATTCGTAACGAACTGAACGAAGCGGCGGAAACGCTGGCGAATTTTCTGAAAGATGATGCCAATATTCACGCTATTCAGCGCGCGGCGGTCCTGCTTGCCGACAGTTTCAAAGCCGGCGGTAAAGTGCTTTCCTGCGGTAACGGCGGTTCCCACTGTGACGCCATGCACTTCGCCGAAGAGCTGACCGGACGCTATCGCGAAAACCGTCCGGGCTACCCGGCGATTGCGATTTCCGACGTGAGCCACATCTCCTGTGTAGGCAACGACTTCGGTTACGACCATATCTTTTCCCGCTACGTTGAAGCCGTAGGCCGTGAAGGCGACGTGCTGCTGGGGATCTCCACGTCCGGTAACTCCGCTAACGTGATCAAAGCGATCGCCGCCGCGCGTGAGAAGGGCATGAAAGTGATCACCCTGACCGGGAAAGATGGCGGTAAGATGGACGGTACAGCGGACATTGAAATCCGTGTACCACACTTCGGTTATGCGGATCGCGTTCAGGAAATTCACATCAAAGTGATCCACATCCTGATCCAACTGATCGAAAAAGAGATGGTTAAGTAAGACTTCGCTGGGGGGCGCCGGTGCCCCCCGCTGTTGTGGAGGTGTTCTATGTGCGAACTGCTCGGGATGAGCGCCAATGTGCCAACCGATATCTGCTTTAGTTTCACCGGGCTGGTTCAGCGCGGTGGAGGAACCGGGCCGCATAAAGACGGCTGGGGCATTACCTTCTACGAAGGCAAAGGATGTCGCACGTTTAAAGATCCACAGCCCAGCTTTAACTCACCCATTGCCAGACTGGTGCAGGACTATCCTATTAAATCCTGTTCGGTGATCGCCCATATCCGCCAGGCCAATCGCGGCGAAGTGGCGCTGGAAAATACCCATCCGTTTACCCGTGAACTGTGGGGACGTAACTGGACCTATGCGCACAACGGGCAGCTCTCGGGCTATAAATCACTGGAAACCGGCAATTTTCGTCCTGTCGGTGAAACGGACAGCGAAAAAGCATTTTGCTGGCTGCTGCACAAGCTGACCGAGCGCTACCCCCGTACGCCCGGCAACATGACCGCAGTATTTAAGTACATAGCGTCACTGGCGTCTGAGTTACGCGAGAAGGGCGTGTTTAATATGCTGCTGTCTGACGGACGCTACGTGATGGCATTCTGCTCGACGAATCTGTTCTGGATCACCCGACGTGCGCCGTTTGGCGTCGCCACGCTGCTCGATCAGGATGTGGAAATTGATTTTCAGAAGGAGACCACACCGAACGATGTGGTCACTGTCATTGCAACGCAGCCGCTGACGGGCAATGAAACCTGGCAAAAGATCATGCCAGGCGAGTGGGCGCTATTTTGTCTCGGGGACCGCGTAATTTGACGCCAGCTGAGGCTGAACCACTTCATGGCTGAGCGGTTTACTCACCACGTAACGGCCATTGACGATGGACACCACCGGCGGCTTATGGGTCTGCTCGAAGTAGTCATAACCCGGTTTTAGCTGTTTCCAGAAATCTGTGTAAACAGAGTACTTATGGCGCGCCATGTTGGCATCCGTCATACGGAACGGATAGATGCTGACCTGAACATTCGGCTGGCCGAAGACCAGTGCGCCCGTGACAAACTGGAAGATTTCATCAATGCCGGAATCCGTCATCGCATAACAGCCGACAGACACGCAGGCGCCGTGGATCATCAGGTATTTCCCTTCGTAACCGTGCGCACGGTCGAAGGCATTGGGGAAACCGATGTTAATCGCTTTATAGAAGCGGCTGTCCGGTTTTAGCTGGTTACGCTGAACGTTGTAAAACCCTTCCGGACTTTTGAAGTCACCCTGGCGCTGTTTCGGCCCCAGTCCGCCAGAATAGTTACAGATTTTGTAGCTATCGAGCAGTTGATACGTCTCGCCCATTTTGACAAACAGATCGAGTGTGCGCTCTTCCTTGAAGATTTGAATATAAACCGGGGAACCCATCAACTGCTGTTTATACTCTTTGCTGACCGGCGTCGTTGAACTATTACTGCCAAGCAGCCCGGCAAACGACATGCACGGTATCAGAAGCATCGCAATGAACAATGCGATTTTACGCATACTACTGGTTCCTTGATAAAACAATGACCAACTTGCCAGAACGGCAAAAGACACCCGAAATCAGACTAATCTGGACAGGAGCGCTCACATTAGCACCGATGGAGATTTTCGCAAGAGCCAACCTTTGCGTTTACAAATTAGTTTTACTTTATAACCCATTCATATTGTCCTGACTCCAGGAACTTTGCGCAATAGCTCGCATTTCGGCGCGCCAGACGGCGGATTTACTGCCCTTGGCAGGGCCGAAAATGGTACACTCCGGCCTCTCTGGATTGTTGTTCATGGATACCTGCTAACCACATGTTTAGAATCAGAAAAGGACTCGATCTGCCAATCTCTGGCGTGCCTGAACAGCACGTAACGACCGGCGCCAGTATTCATCATGTCGCTATTGTGGGTGATGATTACGTGGGCATGCGCCCCGCGATGCTGGTACAGGAAGGCGATCGTGTAATAAAAGGCCAGGCACTCTTCGAGGATAAAAAAAATCTTGGCGTTATGTTTACAGCCCCTGCCAGCGGCACCGTTGCCGCCATCCATCGTGGTGAGCGTCGCGTTCTGCAATCGGTAGTTATTCAAATTGAAGGCGATGAGAAACGCGAGTTTGCGCGTTTTGACGCCGCCGATCTCGCTACCCTCAGCCACGACGCGGTGCAGACGCAACTGCTGGAGTCAGGACTGTGGACGGCGCTTCGCACGCGTCCCTATAGCAAAACGCCCGTACCTGGCACTGTGCCAGCCGCTATCTTCGTTACGGCCATCGACACTAACCCGCTCAGCGCGGATCCGCAGCCTCTTATCCTGGCGGAACGCAAAGCTTTCGATGCCGGCCTCACCGTGTTAACGCGCCTGACTCCGGGCAAAGTGCATGTCTGCCAGGCCAGCGGCGGTAAGCTGGGCGGGCATCCGCAAGGGCAGGTCGCCTTTAATGAATTTGCCGGCCCGCATCCGGCCGGGCTGGTGGGAACGCATATTCATTTCCTGGAGCCGGTAAGCCTGACGAAACAGGTCTGGCATCTTAATTATCAGGACGTGATCGCTATCGGTAAGCTCTTCACCACGGGTGAGCTGTGCTCAGAACGCATTATTGCCATCGGCGGCCCTCAGGCAACCCAACCGCGTCTGGTTCGCACGCTGCTTGGGGCAGACCTGACGGCGCTGTTGGCTGGCGAAACGAAAGAAGGTGAAAACCGCATTATTTCCGGCTCGGTGCTGAGCGGCAGACACGCGACAGGCCCGATGGCCTGGCTGGGTCGTTTCCATCTTCAGGTGAGCGTGGTGCTTGAAGGGCGCGAGAAAGAGCTGTTCGGCTGGGTGCTGCCTGGCGCAGAAAAATACTCGGTAACCCGTACCACGCTCGGCCACTTTTTGCGTCGTAAGCTGTTTAACTTCTCCACCAGCACCAACGGCGGTGAGCGCGCCATGGTCCCGATTGGCAACTACGAACGCGTGATGCCGCTGGATATTCTGCCCACTGTGCTGCTGCGCGATCTGCTGGCCGGCGATACCGACGGTGCCCAGGCGCTGGGCTGTCTGGAGCTGGACGAGGAAGATCTGGCGCTGTGTACCTATGTGTGTCCAGGTAAATACGAATATGGACCCGTATTGCGCGAGGTGTTAACCCGCATTGAGCAGGAAGGATAACCATGGGCTTAAAACACCTCTTTGAAAAAATTGAGCCGCACTTTACCGAAGGGAAGCTCAAAAAGTACTACCCGCTGTATGAAGCGACAACGACCATTTTCTACACCCCGGGTCTGGTGACGAAAGGCGCGGCGCACGTTCGCGACGCCATCGACCTCAAGCGAATGATGATTCTGGTCTGGTTTGCGGTCTTCCCGGCCATGTTCTGGGGGATGTATAACGTTGGGTTGCAGACTATTCCGGCGCTGCACCATATGTACGATGCAGAGCAGCTGGCGCAGGTGATTCAGTCTGACTGGCACTATCGTCTGGCGCAGTCGCTGGGGGTGAGCTTTGCGGCAGATGCAGGCTGGATCAGCATGATGACGCTGGGCGCTGTCTTCTTCCTCCCCATCTATATGACTGTCTTTATTGTGGGCGGTTTCTGGGAGGTTCTGTTCGCTATTATTCGCAAACATGAGATAAACGAAGGCTTCTTTGTTACCTCTATTCTGTTTGCGCTGATTGTTCCGCCAACGCTGCCGCTCTGGCAGGCGGCGATGGGGATCAGCTTTGGCGTAGTGATTGCCAAGGAGATCTTCGGCGGGACCGGACGCAACTTCCTCAACCCGGCACTGGCAGGGCGCGCGTTCCTGTTCTTTGCTTATCCGGCGCAAATCTCGGGCGACCTGGTGTGGACGGCAGCAGACGGATTCTCCGGCGCAACGCCACTTTCACAGTGGGCGGCTGGCGGCGGCGAAACGCTGGTTAACAATGCAACCGGACAGCCTGTCACCTGGTTTGATGCGTTTATTGGCAATATTCCAGGCTCCATCGGTGAAGTGTCTACCCTGATGATTTTGATCGGCGGAGCCATCATCCTCTTTGGCCGCGTGGCGTCCTGGCGCATTGTCGCTGGCGTCATGCTTGGGATGGTCCTCACCGCCACGCTTTTCAATTTCATTGGTTCAGACACTAACCCGATGTTCTCCATGCCGTGGTACTGGCACCTCGTGCTGGGAGGCTTTGCGTTTGGCATGATGTTCATGGCCACCGATCCCGTCTCGGCTTCGTTTACCGACAGAGGAAAATGGTGCTACGGCGCGCTCATTGGGGTGATGTGTGTACTGATTCGCGTGGTCAACCCGGCCTATCCGGAAGGGATGATGTTGGCCATTCTGTTTGCCAATCTGTTTGCGCCGCTGTTCGACTACCTGGTCGTGCGCGCCAACATTAAGCGGAGGAAGGCGCGTGGCTGAGATCAAAAATAACGACAGTATCAGCAAAACGCTGCTGGTGGTGCTGGTACTGTGTCTGGTCTGTTCCATTGTCGTGGCCGGTTCTGCCGTTGGGTTGAAACCGCTACAGCAGGAGCAACGTGCGCTGGATAAACAGCGTAACATCCTTGCCGTTGCCGGGCTGATGCAGGAAGGCATGACGAAGGATGACGTCGCAGCGGTGTTTGCCGAACGCATTACCGCACGGCTGGTGGATTTAAAAACCGGGGAGTTAATGGATAAAGACCCGGCGAAATATAACCAGGCGCTGGCGCTAAAAGATCCGCAGATGAGCACCATGCTTGACGCCTCGCAGGATCCGGCAGGCATTAAGCGCCGCAGCAATGTCGCGGAGATTTACCTCGTCCGCGACGAGCAAAAGCGCATCCAGGAAATCGTGTTGCCCATCTATGGCAACGGTTTATGGTCAATGATGTACGCCTTTGTGGCGCTGGATACCGATGGCCGTACGGTCAAAGGCATTACATATTACGATCAGGGCGAAACACCAGGGCTGGGGGGCGAAGTTGAGAACCCTAACTGGCGGGCACAGTTTGTCGGTAAAAAAGTGCTCGATGATAACGGCCAGCCTGCGCTGAAGGTGGTGAAAGGAGGAGCGCGTCCCGGTGATGAATTTGCCGTTGATGGCCTTTCCGGCGCTACGCTCACCTCTAATGGGGTGCAGCACAGCTTTGATTTCTGGATGGGTGAACTGGGCTTTGGTCCCTTCCTGAAGAATGTACGTGAAGGAGCGCTGAACAATGGCTGATACGGGTGAACTGAAAGAAGTTAAAAAGGTGCTGATTGGCCCACTTTTAGCCAATAACCCGATAACGCTTCAGGTGCTGGGTGTATGCTCGGCTCTGGCGGTAACCACCAAGCTGGAAACGGCGGTGGTCATGACGCTGGCGGTAACGCTGGTGACAGCGTTTTCCAGCATGTTTATCTCAATGATCCGCCACCACATACCCAACAGCGTGAGGATCATTGTCCAGATGGCGATCATCGCCTCGCTGGTGATCGTGGTTGATCAGCTTCTGCGCGCCTTCGCTTATGAAACCTCGAAGCAGCTTTCGGTGTTTGTCGGCCTGATTATCACCAACTGTATCGTGATGGGGCGCGCTGAAGCCTATGCGATGAAAATGCCGCCACTGGCGAGCTTTATGGACGGTATCGGCAACGGGCTGGGTTATGGCGTGATCCTGTTGACGGTTGGTTTCCTGCGCGAACTTATTGGCAGCGGCAAACTGTTTGGCATTCCGGTGCTGGATACGGTACAGAACGGCGGCTGGTATCTGCCGAACGGTTTGTTCCTGCTGGCACCAAGCGCATTTTTCATTATCGGTTTGCTGATCTGGCTGATTCGTACGCTGAAGCCTGAACAGCAGGAAAAGGAGTAACCGACGATGGCTCATTACCTGAGTTTATTTGTGCGCGCGGTGTTTGTTGAAAACATGGCGCTCGCTTTCTTCCTGGGCATGTGTACGTTCCTTGCTGTTTCTAAGAAGGTATCGACGGCATTCGGTCTGGGTGTGGCGGTCACTGTTGTGCTGGGGCTTTCCGTTCCGATTAACAACCTGGTGTTCAACTTCGTGCTTCGCGATGGCGCGCTGGTGGAGGGCGTTGATCTTAGCTTCCTGAACTTCATCACCTTTATCGGGGTGATTGCGGCGCTTGTTCAGATCCTGGAGATGATCCTCGATAAATACTTCCCGTCGCTGTACAACGCACTGGGGATCTTCCTGCCGCTAATCGCGGTGAACTGCGCCATTTTCGGTGGCGTCTCATTTATGGTTCAGCGCGATTACAACTTCAGTGAATCGGTTGTGTATGGTTTCGGTTCCGGTATCGGCTGGATGCTGGCGATTGTCACCATGGCGGGGATCCGTGAAAAAATGAAATATGCCAACGTACCTGCGGGGCTTCGTGGCTTAGGGATCACCTTTATCACCACCGGCCTGATGGCGTTGGGCTTTATGTCCTTCTCCGGTGTGCAGCTATAAGGGCTAAAAGATGGAAATTATTCTTGGCGTGGTGATGTTCACGCTTATAGTACTGGTGCTGTCAGGGCTGATCCTGGCAGCGCGTGCGAAGCTGGTGAATTCCGGGGATGTGATCATTGATATCAATGACGATCCGCAGAATCAGATCCGTACCCCGGCAGGGGATAAGCTGCTTAACACGCTCTCCGGCAACGGGATTTTTGTCTCGTCTGCCTGTGGCGGCGGTGGCTCCTGTGGACAGTGCCGTGTGACGGTGAAAGAGGGAGGCGGTGATATTCTGCCAACAGAACTGTCGCATATCACGAAGCGTGAAGCGAAAGAGGGCTGCCGTCTGGCGTGTCAGGTCGCTGTGCGCCAGAACATGAAGATTGAGCTGCCGGAGGAGATCTTCGGCGTGAAAAAATGGGAGTGCGAAGTTATCTCTAACGATAATAAAGCCACGTTCATTAAAGAGCTCAAGCTGCGCGTTCCTGAAGGGGAGAGCGTCCCGTTCCGTGCGGGTGGGTATATTCAGATTGATTGTCCGGCACACACCGTGGCGTATGCTGACTTCGACGTGCCCGAGGAGTACCGGGCCGACTGGGATAAATTTAACCTCTTCCGCTTTGTTTCCGAAGTAAACGAGCCCGCGCTTCGCGCTTATTCCATGGCTAACTATCCGGAAGAGAAGGGCATTATTATGCTCAACGTGCGTATCGCCACGCCGCCGCCGAATGTGCCTGATGCACCCCCTGGCGTCATGTCGTCCTATATCTGGTCCCTCAAGCCTGGCGACAAAGTGACGATTTCCGGCCCGTTCGGCGAATTCTTTGCCAAAGACACCGACGCGGAAATGGTCTTTATCGGCGGCGGTGCGGGTATGGCGCCGATGCGTTCACATATCTTTGACCAGCTCAAACGCCTTGGCAGCAAGCGCAAGATCAGCTTCTGGTACGGGGCGCGTTCACTGCGCGAAATGTTCTATGACGATGAGTTTGAACAACTGGCACGTGATAACCCTAACTTTACCTTCCATGTGGCGTTATCCGATCCGCAGCCGGAAGATAACTGGACAGGTTATACGGGCTTCATCCACAACGTGCTGTATGAAAATTACCTCAAACAGCACCCGGCACCGGAAGATTGCGAGTTTTATATGTGTGGCCCGCCAATGATGAACGCTGCCGTGATTAAGATGCTAAAAGATCTTGGCGTGGAAGATGAGAACATCATGCTCGATGATTTCGGAGGCTGATTATGCTGACCTTTCTGGCGACCTTTGCGGTGTTTGTACTGGTGATATTCGGGATGTCCTTAGGCTGGATCATCAAGCGTAAAAGCATCCAGGGCAGCTGTGGAGGTATATCTTCCATCGGAATGGAAAAAGTGTGCGATTGTCCGGAACCGTGCGATGCGCGAAAAAAACGGATGGCTCGCGAGCAGCAACGCATTATTTAGTTTTATATGTCGGGTAAGGCAACGCCGCCACCCGACAATTCCCACGCATACTTCTCAACCCTCATTTGTTTACTGTATACTTATCCAGTAATGAGTGAGGGCTTACTATGCGCAAAATAATCCATGTCGATATGGACTGCTTTTTTGCCGCAGTGGAGATGCGTGACAACCCGGCGCTGCGGGATATTCCCATCGCCATTGGCGGCAGCCGGGTTCAGCGCGGTGTCATCAGCACCGCCAACTATCCTGCTCGCAAATACGGTGTGCGCAGCGCCATGCCGACAGCGATGGCGCTGAAACTGTGCCCGCATCTCACTCTTTTGCCCGGACGTTTTGATGCCTATAAAGAAGCATCGAGCCACATTCGGGAGATCTTCTCCCGCTACACCTCTCTGATTGAACCGTTATCGCTGGATGAAGCCTATCTGGATGTCACCCACAGCGTGCACTGCCACGGCTCCGCCACCCTGATGGCGCAGGAGATCCGCCAGACTATTTTTAACGAGCTGAACCTGACGGCATCGGCAGGCGTCGCGCCGATAAAATTTCTCGCCAAAATCGCCTCCGATTTAAATAAGCCCAACGGCCAGTACGTCATCACCCCGGAAGAAGTTCCGGCGTTTTTAAAGACGCTGCCGCTCAGCAAAATCCCCGGTGTGGGTAAAGTCTCCGCCGCGAAGCTGGAAAATATGGGGCTACGCACCTGTGAAGACGTTCAGCGCAGCGATCTGGCGCTGCTGCTTAAGCGTTTTGGTAAGTTTGGCCGCGTACTGTGGGAACGCAGTCAGGGCATTGATGACCGGGATGTGAACAACGAACGGCTGCGTAAATCGGTCGGCGTTGAACGCACGCTGAGCGAAGATATCCATGACTGGACAGAGTGTGAAACCATTATTACGGAACAACTCTATCCTGAGCTTGAACGACGCTTACTGAAGGTCAAACCAGATCTGCTTATTGCCCGGCAGGGCATCAAACTGAAATTTAACGATTTTCAACAGACGACGCAGGAGCACGTCTGGCCACGCCTCAACAAAGAGGATCTTATTGCGACGGCAAAAAAGGCATGGGAAGAGCGGCGGGGCGGACGAGGGGTAAGGCTGGTGGGGCTGCACGTCACATTGCTGGATCCGCAGCTGGAGCGTCAGCTGGTGCTGGGACTGTAGATTAGGCTAATCGTATGCCCGGTAAGCGAAGCGCCACCGGGCATCAAACGGCTTATTACTTAACAGGGATTGCTTTCAGCAGCTCAGTCAGCAGCGTCCAGTAGTGACCGACGCTTTCAATGTGAACCTGCTCATCCGGGGAGTGTGGCCCCGTAATGGTCGGCCCGATGGAGACCATGTCCATATCCGGATACGGTTTCTTGAACAGACCACATTCCAGACCCGCGTGAATAACCTGAATGTTCGGGGTGCTGTTGAACAGTCTCTGATAAGTTTCACGCACCAGTGCCATGACCGGAGAACTTGCATCCGGCTGCCAGCCAGGGTAGCTGCCTTTTGCAGACGTTTTCGCGCCCGCCAGGGTACCCAGAGATTCCAGCATGCTCACAACGTACTCTTTACCGCTGTCGATCAGGGAACGGATCAGGCAAATGATCTCTGCGCTGTCGTCGCCCATGGTCACTACGCCCACGTTCAGGGAGGTTTCAACCACGCCTTTTGCAACGTCAGAATTGCGGATCACGCCGTTTGGCGTTGCGTTCAGCAACTGGACGAACGTGTCACGAGACTGTGCGGTCAGCGCGGCTTTATCCGTTGTAACGGACTCCAGTACCACCGTCAGGTTTTTCTCTTTCTCAGACAGCTCGTTTTTCAGGATATCCAGATACAGGCTGGAGAGTTTTTTCAGCTCTTCCGCTTTCGCCGCAGGCACCGCCACGGTCGCGAAGGCTTCGCGAGGGATCGCGTTACGCAGAGTGCCGCCGTTGAAGTCCACCAGACGCAGATCCAGTTCAGCGGCATGGCCCGCCAGGAAACGCGCCAGCAGTTTGTTGGCGTTGCCCAGGCCCAGGTGAATATCACCGCCGGAGTGACCGCCTTTCAGCCCTTTCAGCGTCAGCTTAAAGGTTTCGAATCCGGCAGGAATCGCTTCGCGGGACAGCGGCAGGGTAGAGATGAAATCGATCCCGCCCGCGCAGCCCATGTAGATCTCACCTTCTTCTTCGGAATCGGTGTTGATCAGAATGTCCGCTTGCAGCCAGTTTGCCTGGAGACCGAACGCGCCATCCATGCCCGCTTCTTCAGTCATGGTCAGCAGCACTTCCAGCGGACCGTGTTCAACGCTGTCGTCAGCCAGCACGGCCAGCGCGGAAGCCATACCAATACCGTTATCTGCGCCCAGGGTCGTGCCGCGCGCCTTCACCCACTCACCGTCGATGTACGGCTGAATCGGGTCTTTTGTGAAGTCGTGAACGGTGTCGTTGTTTTTCTGCGGAACCATGTCCAGGTGCGCCTGCAATACCACTGGCTTACGGTTTTCCATACCTGCGGTGGCAGGTTTGCGGATGAGAATATTGCCAACCTGGTCACGCTCAGCGTGCAGACCTTTTTCCTTTGCCCAGCCCATAATATGTTCGGCAAGCTGTTCTTCGTGATAGGAAGGGTGCGGAATAGAGCAGATTTTGGCAAAAATATCCCACAGCGGCTGTGGAGATAATTGAGACAGTTCAGACACGATAGGTCTCCTTGTCGTTGCGCTGCAAAACAATGTTGCAGGTCACTGGGTTAGCAGGTTAATCGTTACCACAAGACGGGCTTGCGAGATGCATCTGAGAATACCACTTTCTCCCGTGGCTGGTAGCATTAAGCATGTAAAAACTCAGGCTCATGGCGCGTAACACTGGTTTTTAGTGCGTCAGATCTCTATAATCTCGCGCAACCTGGTTCACCCTCATTTTTTTAAGCCGTATATAAACAGGCTGGGACACTTCACATGAGCGAAAAATACGTCGTCACCTGGGACATGTTGCAGATTCACGCACGCAAACTGGCTGCGCGTCTGATGCCTTCCGAACAGTGGAAAGGCATTATTGCCGTCAGCCGTGGCGGTCTGGTACCGGGGGCGCTGCTGGCACGTGAGCTGGGTATTCGTCATGTCGATACCGTATGTATCTCCAGCTATGACCACGATAACCAGCGTGAGCTGAAAGTTCTGAAGCGCGCGGAAGGCGACGGTGAAGGCTTTATCGTTATCGACGATCTGGTGGACACCGGCGGTACCGCTGTGGCTATCCGCGAAATGTATCCAAAAGCGCACTTCGTCACTATCTTCGCGAAACCAGCGGGTCGTCCCCTGGTTGATGATTACGTCATTGATATCCCTCAGGATACCTGGATTGAACAGCCATGGGATATGGGCGTGGTCTTCGTACCGCCTATCTCTGGCCGTTAATTTCAGTACGTAACTTTACACGCCCGGTTATGCCGGGCGTTGTTCTTTTTACCCTGCCACGCGTTACAATGGTCTCCAAGTGATGTATCCATGGAGGCAACGCAATGGCGCAGGCGAATCTCACCGAAACTCTTTTCAAACCCCGTTTCAAGCACCCTGAAACCTCGACGCTGGTGCGTCGGTTTAATCCGGGGACCATGCCTGCTGTACAGTCAGCGTTAGATGGTAAAAACGTGCCCCACTGGTATCGCATGATTAACCGCCTGATGTGGATCTGGCGTGGTATCGACCCGCGCGAAATCCTCGACGTGCAGGCGCGTATCGTGATGAGCGAGTCTGAGCGCACCGACAGCGATCTCTACGACACGGTGGTGGGCTACCGTGGCGGGAACTGGATCTACGAATGGTCAAAGCAGGCCATGCTCTGGCAGCAAAAAGCGAGCCAGGAAGAAGATGCCACTCTCAGCGGCAAACACTGGCTGCATGCGGCAAACCTTTACAGCATCGCTGCATACCCGCATCTGAAAGGAGACGAACTGGCGGAGCAGGCCCAGGCGCTGGCAAACCGGGCTTATGAAGAGGCCGCCCAGCGGCTGCCTGGCCGGATGCGTGAAATTGAGTTCGCCATTCCCGGCGGTAGCCCGGTGACTGGATTCCTGCATATGCCGGAGGGGGAAGGCCCGTTCCCGACGGTTCTGATGTGCGGCGGCCTGGATTCGTTACAAATTGATTATTACAGCCTGTATGAGCGCTACTTTGCCCCAAACGGGATCGCCATGCTGACGCTCGATATGCCATCAATTGGTTTTTCATCCAAATGGAAACTTACGCAAGATTCCAGCCTGCTGCACCAGCATGCATTAAAAGCGCTGGAGAATATCCCCTGGGTTGACCATACCCGGGTAGGTGCGTTTGGCTTCCGCTTTGGCGCTAACGTCGCGGTACGGCTGGCCTACCTTGAATCTTCCCGCCTGAAGGCCGTCGCCTGTCTTGGTCCGGTAGTGCATGCACTGCTAAGCGAGCCTGCGCGTCAGGGTAGCGTTCCTGAAATGTATCTGGACGTGCTGGCGAGCCGACTTGGCATGCATGATGCTTCAGATGAAGCGTTGCGCATTGAACTTAATCGGTATTCATTAAAAACGCAGGGCTTGCTGGGCCGCCGTTGCCCAACCCCGATGATGTCCGGTTTCTGGAAGAACGATCCATTTAGCCCGGAAGAGGAGTCACGCTTAATCACCTCGTCATCTTCGGATGGCAAATTGCTGGAGGTACCCTTCAGCCCGGTGTACCAGAATTTTGACAAAGCGCTTAAAGAGATCACACGCTGGATCACGCAGAGATTGTGTTAATAGTTTGCTAAATTTCGTTGGTTTGGTAAAACAGTGCTTCACAAAAGGAGATCGCAATGACGTTACCGAGTGGACACCCGAAAAGTAGACTGATTAAGAAGTTCATGGCTCTTGGCCCGTATATTCGAGAAGAGCAGTGTGAAGAGAATCGCTTTTTTTTCGACTGCCTGGCTGTTTGCGTCAACGTGAAGCCTGCACCCGAAAAACGTGAGTTCTGGGGCTGGTGGATGGAAATGGAAGCACAGGAAAACCGTTTTACCTATAGCTATCAGTTTGGCCTGTTTAATAAAGACGGGCACTGGCAGGCGACGAGCATCAAAGATCAGGAAGTGATCGATCGCCTGGAGCATACGCTAAAAGAATTTCACGGCAGAGCTCGCGACCTGCTGGCAACGCTGGATCTGAAGCTGGAGCCTGCGGACGATTTTTCCAGCGAAGCGGTGAAACTGAGAGCCTGATGATGTCACAGCGCCGGGTGGCGGCTACGCCTTACCCGGCCTAAAAACGTATTACTCCCCAGGTCCGGTAAGCACAGCGTCACCGGGCACAAAAAAACCGGCTCAGCGCCGGTTTTTTTATTACCACAACATCAGAACTGGTAGGTCATGCCCAGCGCAACGATATCATCGCTGCTTACGCCCAGTTTATTATCGTCATCGATCTGGTTGATTTTATAATCAACAAACGCAGACATGTTTTTGTTGAAATAATAGGTCGCACCTACATCGATGTATTTCACGATATCTTCATCGCCGATGCCTTCGATATCTTTGCCTTTAGACTGCACGTAACCCAGAGATGGGCGCAGACCAAAGTCAAACTGATATTGCGCAACCACTTCGAAGTTTTGCGCTTTATTTGCAAAGCCACCGGAAATAGGGGCCATATTGCGGGTTTCAGAATAGAGAGTGGCCAGATATATATCGTTGGCATCATATTTCAGACCGGTCGCCCAGCCTTCTGCTTTTTTACCTTCGCCGCGTGCCTGAAGGTTTTGCTCATTGGTGCGATCGGAGCTGGCATACGCACCAATCACAGAGAAATCGCTGCCGCCGAAGTCATAGCTCAGGGAGGTACCGAAGCCGTCACCGTTTTGCTTCTTCACGTCGCGGTTTTCATTTTTACCCTGATATTGCAGGGTCATATTAAGACCGTCAACCATGCCAAAGAAATCGGTATTACGGTATGTGGCCAGACCGGAAGCGCGTTTCGTCATGAAGTTATCGGTCTGCGCCAGGCCGTCACCGCCGAACTCCGGGAACATATCGGTGTATGCGGCGACGTCATACAGCGCACCCAGGTTACGACCGTAATCAAAAGAACCAAAATCTTTCAGTTTAATACCCGCAAATGCCAGGCGCGTTTTTTGAGAAGAGTCGCTTTCTGCTTTGTTACCCGCGAACTCTGCTTCCCAACGTCCGTAGCCCGTCAGCTGATCGTTAATCTGCGTTTCACCCTTAAAGCCAAAACGAACGTAAGTCTGGTCACCATCCTTCGCGTCATCATCACTGAGGTAGTGCATTGCTTTTACTTTGCCGTACACGTCCAGTTTATTACCGTTTTTATTATAAACTTCTGCTGCGTGAACAGATGTGGATGCAACTACGCCCATTACCACTAATGCCAGAGTGCTCTTTTTCATTTTCAATCCTGATTTTATAAAAACGCGCTAATATTCGCTGAGCAATAAGATTCAACTTATTACCCCGTGAAAAACAGGAAGGGTTTTATCGTTAGTGGGTGAACGTTTTATGACAAAGTAAGAATATGTCTAAAAAAGTATGTTTTAATTTTTCGGTAATAAAATTGTCAAAATCTGCCGCTACGCTTCCTGATCCCGCGCAACAAAGTGACGGGTGATGTGCTAAGGCAGTTGGCAACGGGGCTGACACCTGTTAAAACGTCTGACTGACATCATTTTCCCTTATTGTTGAACGGCAGAGAATCATGAGTGACAGCCAGACGCTGGTGGTAAAACTCGGTACCAGTGTGTTAACAGGCGGATCGCGCCGCCTTAATCGTGCCCATATCGTTGAGCTTGTACGTCAGTGCGCTCAGTTGCATGCCGCAGGGCATCGTATTGTGATTGTGACCTCCGGGGCGATTGCCGCCGGGCGTGAACACCTGGGCTACCCCGAACTCCCCGCGACGATCGCCTCCAAACAGCTGCTGGCCGCCGTAGGACAAAGCCGACTCATACAGCTCTGGGAACAACTGTTCTCCATTTATGGCATTCACGTCGGGCAGATGCTGCTGACGCGTGCGGATATGGAAGACAGGGAACGTTTCCTGAACGCCCGCGATACGCTGCGCGCGCTGCTGGATAACCATATCGTTCCGGTCATCAACGAAAACGACGCTGTTGCCACCGCTGAAATCAAAGTAGGCGACAACGATAACCTCTCTGCGCTGGCGGCGATCCTGGCAGGGGCCGATAAGCTGCTGCTTCTGACCGATCAGCAGGGGCTGTTTACCGCTGACCCGCGTTCCAATCCACAGGCAGAACTGATCAAAGACGTTCACGGCATTGACGATGCGCTGCGTGCCATTGCGGGAGACAGCGTTTCTGGTCTTGGGACAGGCGGTATGGGCACCAAGCTCCAGGCCGCGGACGTGGCGTGCCGGGCCGGTATCGACACCATTATTGCCGCAGGCAGCCGTCCGGGCGTGATAGGTGATGTGATGGAAGGCATCTCTGTGGGCACACGCTTCCACGCCCAGGCCTCCCCGCTGGAAAACCGCAAGCGCTGGATCTTTGGCGCGCCCCCGGCTGGTGAATTGACCGTGGATGAAGGCGCGACCGCCGCTATTCTGGAAAGAGGAAGCTCGTTGCTTCCAAAAGGAATTAAAAGCGTGACAGGCAACTTCTCGCGTGGTGAAGTGATCCGAATCCGTAACCTTGAAGGTCGCGACATCGCTCATGGCGTAAGCCGTTATAACAGCGACGCGCTGCGTCGGATTGCTGGCCACCATTCCCAGCAGATCGACGCCATCCTGGGCTATGAATATGGCCCGGTTGCCGTGCATCGCGACGACATGATTATTCGTTAAGGAGCCAGAACATGCTGGAACAAATGGGCGCAGCCGCGAAAGCCGCCTCGTATAAACTGGCGCTCCTTTCCAGCCGCGAGAAAAACCGCGTGCTGGAAAAAATCGCTGATTATCTGGAATCCCAGTCGCAGGAAATTTTGCTCGCCAACGAGCAGGATCTGCTGGAAGCGCGTCGCAACGGCTTGAGCGAAGCGATGCTCGACCGTCTGGCATTGACCCCGGCGCGTCTGAAAGGTATCGCCGACGACGTCCGTCAGGTGTGCAACCTCGCCGACCCGGTAGGGCAGGTGATTGACGGTGGGGTGCTCGACAGCGGGTTACGCCTTGAGCGTCGTCGTGTGCCACTCGGCGTCATCGGTGTGATTTACGAAGCGCGTCCAAACGTGACGGTGGATGTTGCCTCCCTGTGCCTGAAAACCGGTAACGCCGCTATCCTGCGTGGCGGGAAAGAGACCTGGCGCACCAACGCCGCGACGGTGAACGTCATTCAGCAGGCGCTGGAAGAGTGCGGCTTACCGGCGGGTGCCGTGCAGGCAATCGAAAGCCCCGATCGTGCGCTGGTCAACGAGATGCTGCGCATGGACAAATACATCGACATGCTGATCCCACGCGGCGGCGCGGGCTTGCACAAGCTGTGCCGTGAGCATTCCACCATTCCGGTCATTACCGGCGGTATCGGCGTATGCCATATCGTGGTGGATGACACCGCGGAGATCGAACCTGCACTGAAGATTATCGTCAACGCTAAAACTCAGCGTCCAAGCACCTGTAATACGGTGGAAACGCTGCTGGTGCATCAGGGCATCGCCAGTACCTTCCTGCCAGCGCTGAGCAAGCAGATGGCGGAAAGTGGCGTTACGCTGCATGCGGACGAGAAGGCTCTCGCCCTGCTGAAAGACGGTCCGGCGAAGGTCGTTTCGGTTAACGCGGAGCAGTACGACGATGAGTATTTGTCGCTGGATCTGAACGTGAAGGTAGTTGCGGATCTCGATGATGCTATTGCGCACATTCGTGAACACGGAACCCAGCATTCTGATGCGATCCTGACGCGCACCCTGCGCAATGCCGATCGTTTTGTGAATGAAGTGGATTCGTCTGCGGTTTACGTGAATGCCTCGACGCGCTTCACCGATGGCGGCCAGTTTGGTCTGGGTGCAGAGGTGGCTGTGAGCACTCAGAAGCTGCATGCCCGCGGTCCGATGGGGCTGGAAGCACTGACCACCTACAAGTGGATCGGCTTCGGTGATGATACCATTCGTGCGTAAATAATCGCGGGTGATGCAAAAATAGCCGTTTGATTCAAAAGGGCATTGACGCATCACCCGGTTAGATCTACTCTTTTGCCCCGTGGTTACGCTCGTAACCGGTCTCTCAGGGCCGATATAGCTCAGTTGGTAGAGCAGCGCATTCGTAATGCGAAGGTCGTAGGTTCGACTCCTATTATCGGCACTCACACAATAAAATCCTTTAAAAACAACGACTTAAGAAGGTTATCGTTCTCAAGGTACAATCTTTTTTTAAGGGATTCTATGACCAACAGTTGCCGCTATGGTTAACAGTGGCTATTCAGGGATGTTAGCACGTAGCGGCCTGTAGTTGTAAAGCTCGAACAGGTACAAAGCGTGAACAATCCCCACGAACCGCTATCAACTCGAAGCTGATGACGCTGCCAACGTCTCTAAATCCTCCCGAAACAGATTGATCACACGCATTTAAGCCCGATGTGCGGCCTTGTGGCTGCGTAAAGAGGTGAACAGTGGTAATGCCCCGGTAGCTACAGATCCGGCTCTGCCAGCGCTTCGCTCACGCTCCGAAAGGTACACGAGCACCCTGATAAGGTGTAATCCCTCTGACAATCTGATTTGGTCACTGGTGACTTTCGCAAAGCGAAACCAACTAGGTTGGCCTGATGAAGTCGCTACGCTCCGCTTGTTGCTTGTACCACTAACGGGGCTTTATGGCTTCTATTGTCTGAAGTTAAATGTATATCATTAGGAAAAGTGCGGGAGATATAGCTCCCGCACTCATGGCTGTTAAGGTAAGTATCTAAGGATTTCAGCAGCCCAGTTTCTTCGATGAATTACTCTGGCGCGGTGCAAATTTCCATCTAATATCTCAGCTTTAGTTAGCTGGGATAATTGTTGCCAATCGTTGTTAAAAATATAGGTTGCGTTGTTACATTGCGAGCTTTCCAATACGTAGGTATTGTGATTGGGAAATCCAAAAATTACATATCCCTGGAAGCCAGCTCTTCCGACAGCGACAAAATCAGGTTGCTTACTGTTAATGAGTTCAAGTCTACCCTCTACAACAGCAGCATTTCCTTTTCCTCTCGGTTTGATAGCTGACATAATTTGCGAACCAATGGTGGTCCAAGGATATTGTCCTTGAGGGAGGAGACTCCAGTTTAGTTTTATAGATTGAGTAGTAACGATAGTGTTGAGATCTTCGTCAACAACTTCGCAAAGACCAAATAACTCTAAAAACAAGTTAACGCAATGTGTTACAAGGTCTTTGTTTTCTTCTGTCAAGGTCAACTTAGGTGAAATCAATAGCTTTTGACCATTCAAGTTCTCAACAATTTTCAACTCGATACTTGGTGGTGGAGTGAAAATCCTCTGGTAACGTTGATACTCCATTTCTCGAGTCTCAGTGACCTCTTCAGTCTCGCCTCTACCAACCCATTTTTTCCAGGTCCATGATACCTGCCGATAAGCTGTTTCTTTAGGCAACGTTTTGTCTGGCACTGATTTCCCGTTGGCGTTGAAGCGAGTTATTGCACCAACGATGTGAGGAAGAACTTCCTCTCCAAGAGATTGGTTAGCAGTGAACCCAATTGATTGCCCCTTTTGTTGGCTTGGCAGTGCATGAGCGATAAATACATCTCTGCCATCAAAAACAGTGATGTAGTTGTTGATGTTTCTAATTCGCTTCTTCTGAATAAGCATGGTAATTCCTTTTGCGTAAAAACTTATGGTTTACACAACCAACCAAGCCTGGCACAATCAAGCCGTCAGAAATGATGGCGAGGCTAACTATCGTTATGAGTCTGCAAACTCACGGTGGTCATGCTTCAAGGACCGGGTTCATAAATTGAATCCGGTTTTTTTATGCCTACGTATTACATACGGGCACTACATATAGGGGTTTTGAATCAGCTATCCCCTATATGGTGAGTATTCTAGTATCGAAACTTTTCAGCACAAGGGTTGATTTTGACGTTAAATTGAGGTTGTGAAAGGGTAAAAATGCAAAACCCTACACAGCATAAGGCTTGGAAGACATGTCAATAATTAAGAAAAAAAATTCAAAATTTGATCGAGTGCTGATTTCTTCAACGGGAGGGCAGAATTGCGCAACATGATGTCGTGTAATCTCTATAAGAATTTCTGATTACGTTAGTCGTTTTGGCGGTTGGATATAACATAAAGTTAACATCTAAATGTGCGAAAGGATGTGACTAAGAATGACCTTTACAGCCCATGCGCATGTAAAGACCTATAGCGGCTTCAATCCTTTTTAAATCCTAGTAGCTTGCTAATGATGTGGCTGCTGAGAAAAAAAACCAGTATCCCCACAGTGATGGAAACTAATGTCTGTGCAGTCCTGTCCCCGTCTATCGAACTAAAGCGACCATCCACGAAAATAATAGTGCTCCAAGTTGTAATCAAAGGGATCACAATCATTAAGACCATCCTTAATGCTAGTAAGGGTTTTTTGATCGCTTGGAAGATTAAGCCAACTGTAACGTACAAAATGACAATCGAAAGCATGCCGTACGCAAAATCGCTGATTGGATACATTTACTTTCCTGTTTAGTCGAGTCCTGTTCTTCAATTTACATCCCCCTATCGAAAATGTACCCGTAACAGTTGGTGATCTTTTAGACCGTCAGCCCAGGCCCTCGGTGAAAAGCGCTTTTCTTCACCAAATATCTCTACGTGATGCCTTCAGCGACACGCCTCTTTGCAATAAGCAGTGCAGTTAAACAATGCTGCTTTGGACTGACACAGGGGAGAAAACTTGATGTTTGAAGTGCTTCTGTTCACTAATTGTACAGCCATTTAACATATTGTACGTTATGTACACCACGCGATCAGCCTCATGACCTAATTAGGCTATAAGCCTTATTTAGCGATGTTTTCTAGTGAAAAGGCGATAAAACCGAGTGCATAAACACTGCATAAAAGAGGTCTGTTTTTGCATAGACTTTTTACTGTCTCTGACGTCTCTTTTCTGATGTTTTCCCACAACTAAGGGGGTTAATAGACTCAGTATTCTCTTATGCGTGTACAGTGAGGCCTCCGACATAAAATAGATGCATTCATCCGGTTTCACCATCAGACAACCCACCAACAACAGGCGATATCCTCCTAGCGGCGTTGCCATCATGAAGTACTTTCCCCACACAATCGTAAACAACCAACGTAACAGCCCCGTATGTTCCACCATTATCTGGAGCGTACAAGACAAGTTTAAAAACGTTGAGCTATTCGCAGAAAGCTCTATCTTGCCTGTTGTGTACCGTCCGGATTTCACTACACGACTAACGAACGACACAGCGTAAGAAAGCGGATTTTGGGGCTGACCATTTGGCCCCACCGTGAAGAATTGCCCATACCACCGCTGTTGGCGATTTGGCTATAGTCAAACCTACACGGCAGGTGATAGAGGGCGAGGCAAAGAAGAGGTGATTACTATGAAAATTCAATTTCAGACGAATAACGGTTTCCCACTGCTGATTGTTGCAGACGAGCGCGTTTCAGACTTTCTGAATGTTAGCGCCGTGTGTCGGTTCCTGAAGGTTCCACGCTCTTCGTTCATGATGGACGTTGAACAAAACGGGCTTGAGAAGGCTATCAGTGAAGCGCTGTTGAAGTTGAGAAAGAATAAAACATAAGAGCCGGGTTAATCCCGGCTTTTTTATTTAAACATAATGAAGTCCTCAAACTTTGTTTTCTGTATTTCAGAACACTTGTCTAGATATTCACTTGTCAGTTTTTCATATTCTTTATAGTGTCCTGACAATATTTCTAGCTCTTCTTTTGAAATTAATTTCCCTTTTGATGAGTTGATGGCACAAGCGAAGAAATTAGTGATATTAAGTGATATTTTATTAGTGGTGTTAACGATATCATGTATTTTGGAAAATGAATCACCTTTAAATAATACATTGAAGTTGTTGGTTTTGATAAGGAGGTTGCCAATGGTCAATGAATTCTGAAAAGCGGTGGTGCCTATTTCTTGAATTTGGAAATATGAACTAGAAGTAATATTTGTATTGCTTTTGCATAGTTCACCCAACATGTTCATTACATAATTTAATGAAATACGTATTTGGCTATACTTAGCACGAGTGTTTGTGATCTCATCATATAATGCTAACGCGGTGTGAAAAGCAACATCGTTCTTTTTTACATCAAGATAGTCTTTCAGTTTCGAACCGCCAAAAACTACACCTCCAACCACACCCAGCGCTGTCACTGCATTCGAAGCGATAGAGATAATGTTATCCCATGCTTGTAGGTCCATGTACCGGCACTCTCCCATTCTGAAAGGGGCAGGGCTTGCCCCTTGTTTTCATTCTATATTACCGTAACTTACCAACTCTACATACTCCGATAGTTCTTTCATCCCCGCGCCTTTGCTGTAGGTTCTGAAACTCTCCGTTTTCCCTCGCTCATGACCCACAATCAAAGCGATCCTGTCCTCTGGTACACCATGCCGATCAAGCTGGCTGATAAACATTCCTCGCAGACTATGAAACATCTTCCGCTCCGTGCCTTTTTCACCCAACGCTTTACGTTTAGCCCGTATAAATCGCTGTGTATGCCACGTTGAGCGCTTGCCATCTGCACGTTCTGTGATGCTGGCATAGTAGAATAAGTAGCCATTGTGGTTGTTCTGGATGAGGTCTTTAACGAGCGTCGTCAATCGACTATGAATTGGAACCAGGCGAGCCGCATTGCGTGTCTTACCTTCCGTCACCTCGAAACACCAACTCCCCTCAATAGTTTTGATATTGCTGAGTCGCAGAGAGCAGATTTCGTTTAATCTCATGCCGCTATACATCCCCACCATCGCTACTGCTTTCATCTCTTCATCAAGCACCGTATATACCTTAGTCAGTTCGTCACCGCTAAAAGGTTCGTAGCTTTCTCGATCATTTTGTACATCCAGTTTATGCCCTGTAAAAACATTTTCTTTCGGCGCATCGTGATAGCGGTTCTGAGCAAGTGCCACGAGCTGGGACAGGTAGCCAAGGCGAACAGCATTACTTCGACACCCTCCGCATAGGCATGGATACCATTGTTGATGGGATTTTCGTAATAGGATTCCAGGTCTCCCCATAGTATATTGTTCATGGCTATTACTCAGGAGGAATCGTTGTATGGAGATAAAAGATATACTCACATTTGCAGGGCTCGTTATCACGTCTATAACCGCAGCAGTCGGCGTTTATAAATTATTTAAAGATGTGAGTTGGTTTCTACCAAAAGCGACGCGATATACACATCTTTTTGAAAAATACTCTGAGTATATTGACCCTCTCGAAATGGAGTTTATGAAAGCCGAAATAAAAAGGGATGTTAAAAAAAGCGTATTGGGAATGAAAAACAAAAAACTCAGGCAGTTAGTTCTGTATATAAGGACTCATTCCGAATTGAATATGCCATCATGGCGATGGGGACACTTAGCACCCCACATTCAGAAGAAATATGATAAGTTCTTTATCCGTTATAAGGGTAAGTATAGCCGCTATCGTTTATGTGCTAAACTTGCTGCCATTTTCTATATTGTTTTTGGTCTTATATTTCCATCTACGCTTTTGAAGGATGGTACGGGCTATATGATTGTTGGAATTATCTTGATGTTGTCTTGTTTATATATGGCGGTTATGTTTTGGTCGCTTTTGCCCAATCGGAAATTAATTAATAAATACAATGTTGAATTGTTGAAAATTGATGCGCGTAAGTATCAGGACGGCTGAATTTACCAGCCTGATACTTTACTATTCTTAAACCAGGTCTTCGGCGTCGGCGCCTTCGCTGATATCCCCGCGTTCGTTATAACGAGCCTTGAGCACCTGTCTTGCCCTGGGTGATGCGTAGCGCCTTACTATCAATATCCAGTTCATCCTGAACAACTCAACCCATCTATGCTGCACTTTCTGGCTGAATGCTCAACCCTGTCTGTTGATCGGCGGCATAACCCAAAAGGCTATACCGCCAGCGCCATATTATCGCGCCATTAACGCAAACACCCCCCAGCCAAAGTACTCCCGCGAGTACGTCACATGACGTTCAGGCGCTATCGTCAGCTCCGCCCGAACCTCCTGCGCGAAGTCATCTTCTGGGTTTTCCTCCAGCCAGCGACGCATGGTCATCCATTTTGCGGCTTCGTACCTGTCCCAGCCTTCCTGGTCTGCCAGCACCATTTCAACCAGGTCATAGCCCTGTTGATCGAAAGACGCAACCAGACCGGGCAGAGTGAGAAAGTCTGCAATCGACGAGACGCCGCACGCCTGGGCTGTCTCCTCCGTCGCGGGTACCTGACGCCAGTACGGTTCGCCAATGAGCATTATTCCCCCGGGCTTGAGGCTTTTTGCCAGCAGATCCATCGTCCCGGCTACGCCACCCGCAATCCAGGTTGCGCCAACGCAGGCCGCCACGTCACATTTTTCATTCGCGACATAGCCAGCTGCGTCGTTATGAATGAAATGGACGCGTTCGCTGACGCCGAGTTCCTCTGCGCGCCGCGTGGCCTGCGCGGTGAAGAGCGGGCTCATGTCGATGCCGGTACCGGTGATACCGTAATCACGTGCCCAGGTGCAAAGCATCTCTCCCGAGCCGCTGCCAAGATCGAGAATGCGTGTGCCTCGCTTCATGCGTAACACGCGGCCCAGCGTCGCGTACCTCTCTGGCGTAAAGGGGTTATGAATGCGGTGTTCGCTTTCGCTAACAGTAAAAATACGTGGGATATCCATCATCCTCTCCTTAACGGTTATCGGGCTGGGCGCGGACGTTATTCAGCCCCGTAGTGTTAATGCGGTAGGGCTGACCGTTAACGGATTTGATCAGCTTTTTGGTTTTGAGCTTTTTGAAAACGGCGAGCGTGCAGTCAGCCAGCAGTAGCCCTTCGCGGCTATAGCATTCAACGGCGGTGACGCGGCCGGAGGTATTGCGGACGTGCACAATACGCCCACCTTTGGCGAGAACGTGTAAGGTACGTTGTTCCTGACGGGATAAATTCATACAGGAAAACCTGTTTAATCATCATGTGCAAAACGTGCAAACACACAGCGGTGTCCGCATTCGATTTCGGCGCATTGATAATCAGTCCGGCCTGGAAAGGTCGGTAAGCTGATTATCGGATGATTACATTCTCCAGCATCAAAGCCTCGGGTTGAGTTGAAAGGTATTTACGGGGTGAATGATAACACCTGATTTTTATAAGTGAATACCCAGGGGTGAAAAACGTGATCACGGTTGGCATCGGGCTGAGGAGAGGGATTCATTCCTGGCCGCTCTTAATTTTGCTGTCGACCCGAGGCTGTGGTTTGCTGAAAAGATATCCCTGCACAAGCTCGCAACCCAGAGCCTGAAGCCGCTCAAGCTGCTCTTCGGTCTCAACGCCCTCGGCTATAACGCCCATATTAAGGCTCTTAGCCATACCGGTAATAAGCTTCACAATATTAAGCGCATCTTCTTGTGTAGATATCGGATTGACAAAAGATTTATCGATCTTGATTTTATCAAAATTCAGTTCGCTGAGTCTGGAGAGCGACGAATAACCCGTGCCAAAATCATCAATGGAAATTCTTACGCCCAGTGCGCGGAGTTTTTTCAGAATCGCAATAGGGTTATTTCTGTCACTAAAGAGGGATGACTCCGTGACCTCTAACTCAAGACGGTTAGCCGGGAGCCCGGTCTCAGCCAGAACGGTCTGCACCGTATTAATAAATGATTTGCTGCCTAATTAAACAGGCGAGACGTTTACGGAGATCCTGGCCGGAACAGCCCAGGAGACCGCTTCCCTACAGGCCAGTTTAAGTACGGTTTTACCTATCTCGTTGATCATGCCTGTTTTTTCTGCGGCGAAAATAAAGCTATCCGGGGAAAGCATTCCCTTGACGGGGTGCATCCAGCGAATAAGCGCTTCATAGCCGTAAATTTCCTTGCTGACGGAATTCACAATAGGCTGGTAATAAACAATAAACTCATTGTTTTCTATCGCCCTTGCCATATCATTTTCAAGCGTTCTGCTCTCCTGCAACTTCTGAAGCATTCGCTGACGGAAAACTTTAATCTGCTGTGAGCCTGCCTTTTTGGCTTCATAGAGCGCCAGATCGGCGAACTTATAAAGATAATCAGCACGTCGTTCATTATCTGATAAAACAATACCCACGCAGGTGGCAATTTTTATGAGCTGGTTATTAATCGTATAGGGTTTACTGATATTCTCGCTGATTTCTCTAGCGCGCAAAACGGCTTCGCTTTCGTTTAACCCACTGGCTAAAAAAGCAAACTCGTCTCCGCCTAAACGGTAAAATCTGTCTGAAATATTGCTCATGGCGGTCAATCGCCTGGATACCTGACGTAACAGTAAATCGCCAGCATCATGACCATAGGTATCGTTGACCTCTTTGAATCGGTCTAAATCAAATAACATTACCGTAACGGGAACATGATTTTCTTCGGCCTCAAGATTGAGTTTGCTGAGCTCATCCCAGAAGTACAGACGGTTTTTCATGCCAGTGAGGGAATCATGGTAAACGTCATACTCTAGTTTTGAATTCTGAATCTGTAGGGTCTCCTTGGATAACTGGAGTTCTTCTGCAAGACTTTCAACCTGCCTGTGCGCTTTAAGGATGTTTTTATTTTGATAGATCGTTAAAAAACCCAGGATAATACTCAGAATGATCAGCAGTAAAGAGAGGGCTGAGTAAATATAATACAGGATCTGTATTTTATGGTTGCTACTGTTAATCGTGCTAATGTCTTTCGTTAACGCGCTTGATGAAAGCTGACTGAGTGGAGCATCCAGCAAATGCATGGTATGAAGGTATGTTTTTACATCCGAATGGCTCATTTTTTCGAGGTTAGCATCCAGATACGTAAGGATTTTATCAAGGCTTAACGCGAGGTCATGATGTGCCTGAACGTTTTTAATGTAATGTCCTAAATCCCCCTCCTTAAACAGATCATTCTGGCTTAGCATAATTTCCAGCCGCATCCGGACCTGGTCTATCGTAACGTCATCGGAATCGGTTGCGTACAGACCAAGCCATGATTCAAAGCGGTAATATTCGGATACCAGTTGGGCGACAGACCATGACTCCGTGTAATGAGTCAGTTTTTGGAGCTCCTGCTGTCGATCGTAAACAAGAAAAGCAATATATCCAGTGGTGATAAAAAGAGAAAAAATGATACCAACCAGTATCCTGTTCATTATGTTCTCCTGAACTGCTATTCAATCTTCATTTTGCTGACCTGCCATGCCGATCGCGAATAATATATCTGATTATTTAATTCAGGAAGACTGTCGTAGGGATATACAATGAATGCCGGACCTTTATCTCGGATGCGCATATATTCACCATTAACCTTCAAAGCGAGTATGGCATTATATTTTTTAAAGTCGCTGAGCGGGATGGCTGTCGCGTAATCATTAAGCGCTATAACATTGACCACGTTACCCTTTGCGCCAATATAATCCATGAGTTTGCTCATTGGAACACCCTCAAACTTTGTGCGGCCATTATACCAGGGGGATGATGTCTGGAAGCTCACCATACCGAGTTTTTCAAGGCTGGCGATATCAAACACGGCTTTTCCACTTTCATTCGTGTTCTCGATATTACCGTAAATCGTTAAAATGGGTTTACCAGCAGGTTTTGGCAACTCACCAGCCAGGGTGACGCTTTGCACTAAAAAGCAGCACAGCATTAGGATTAATCGCATTTCAGCCTCCACGTTTTAACATAAGTATAAGAATTATAATTTAGTTATCCTACTAGTTTATATATTTTATCTCTCCCCACGTTTATCCATCATAATCAGGATGTAAAAACGCCGTCAGTTGGCAGCCACCCGAGCGATGCTTAACCTTCTTACCGCAGACGCATGACAAGGAACCGTCCATCATGAAAAAAGATAGCTATGCCTTTTTAATTCCACTCATCGTTGGCGGGTTAGCGTTGATATTTGGCTTTGTTGTCTGGTCAATCGAGATTTATCGCGTGACATTTCTTACGGCCCTGGGGGAACAGTATCTTGCGGCTGTCACATTGCTGCTGCCGCTGGTGGCGATAGTGATGTTCGCCGCGAAGAGGGCGTTTAAAGACAAAACCCTTGTTGACGTTGTCAAACTTTACCTCGGCCTCATCATCTTCAGCCTGCCGGTTGCCATTTTCGTCATCTTTACCGCGGCCTGGCTACTGAACGGAGAATACTCTGCCTGGAGCCAACCTTACCGGTATGAATCCGGCAGCAGAAATAGCTGTTCGGGGGCGGAAGTCTATGAGCCGGAACTCAAGAGAGAGATCCGCATCTGTTATCCTCAGGGATATTATTTAATCGATGGCACCCTGTACGTGGAAAAGCGGAGTAATTCGCTGGGTATGGTGGTGCTTTGGGCGATCGCGCGATCCTGAACCTCAGGCTCGAATAACCCCTTTAGCCCGCCTCCAGCATCCCAAAGCTGACAATCCGCGAGCGGCCCAGCTCTTTCGCCCGGTACAACGCGACGTCCGCCGCACGCAGCAGATGATCGCTCTGGGCGTGCTGCGGATAGCTGGCGATCCCGATCGACACATCCACCGGGCCAATCTCCGAAAGCCCGTAGCGCAGCGAAAGCGCATGCACGCCGTTGTAGATCTCCGTTGCAGCGGCGTGCGCTGCTTCCTCGTCTGCACCGGTAAGAAGCACCAAAAACTCTTCACCCCCATAGCGGAAGGCCAGCCCGCTATCGTGTACCGCCCGTTGAATAATGGCTGCCACGCTTTTGATCACCAGATCGCCGGCCTCATGACCAAAGCGGTCATTAATGCTCTTGAAGTGATCGATATCGATCATCAGGCAGCTTACCGGCTCCTCGTTACGCACGGCCTGCTTCATTTGAGTACGTAACGTATCTTCCAGATGGTGGCGGTTACGCAGCCCCGTCAAGGGATCGAACAGGGCTTTTTCCAGCAGCGCATCGCGCAGCCGCTGGTTGGCCAGCGCCAGTCCCAGCGCCTCGGCCATCAGTTCCAGATAGGCGCGGGACGGCGCGGTTTCAGGAGTGATGTTCTGGAATGAGAGCAATCCAATCGCCTCGCCCTGAGCAATCAGGGGAACGCACAGCGATTGCTGCGCCTGTGATTCGGGCAGATGATAACAGCCGATATCCGGCTCGCCGTTCACTGGCGGATGGCTTTGACCACGCCGGACGGCCCAGCATTCGTCAGGATGGAACGGCTTTTTATCCCCTTCTGGCGATAGCCATTCGGCCGTACAGCGCATCTGCCACGGCTCGCGTTCCAGAATATACAGACGCCCTGAAACCCCCGGCGCAATATTGGGTGCAAACAGCTCCGCCACATTCATCACGTCGGCAAAGTTTTCACAGCCCTGCAACCGCTGGGTCATTCGCGCCAGCAGTTCGCGGATGGCCCAGTCAGCATCGCGCTCTTTTTCCAGCCGCTGCCTTGCCAGCCCGTTCTCACGGAAGATGCGGATGGCCTGCGCCATATCACCGATTTCATCAACCTGGGTAAAGTTCGGCGTTTCGACGGCGTAATCCTGCGATGCAAGACGATGAACAACATCACTCAGACGCACCACCGGGCGGAGTATGCGGCGCTTGAGGATGAAAACCATCACAAACAGGAAGAGCAGGGCGGTCAGGCCGACCATCACCTCAGAGGCCGTTCGAAGCGTTTTGGACATTTTGGTTGCGGCCTGCACGTCGGCAATAATGCGCTTGTCCAGCAGCATGCGAAAGCGTTCGATAGTGTTGTGTGCCCGTTCGAGTTCCAGCTCATAGCTCTTACCAAACAGCAGCGAAACGGCCTGCTGTTCCTCGCCACGGGCGATGCCGTCAATGGCTGCCAGCTGTTCATCCTGGAGATCGTCTACAATTTTCAGTCCGTCGTACAGCAGCGCCAGCTCTTCGCCCGATGCCCCCGTATTTTTGAGCTGTCGCAGCGTGTGTTCGATATTCTTCAGCTCGGCTTCTTTCGCCTGATATTTCTCAAGCACCTCGGGCTCTTTTTGGATGACGTAAAGCCGCGCCAGATCGGAGAGCATCCAGGTGTCTGTCTCGATCTCCTCCGTCAGCTGATCGAAGACCTGGCGTTGTTTAACGGCTTCACGTTCGATGTTATCGGCGTGGGAAGCCATCAGCATGACGATGCCGGAGGCAATGGTCAGGCACACCGTGACACCATAAGCCCAGTTCGTGATCGTGGCGATTCGCACCTGTTGGATCCTTCTACGACAAATGTGGAAGAGCGTTCATTTCAGATTATAGAAAACCTCTGATTTATCGCGAAAAAAAAGGCGGCACAGGGCCGCCTCACAGAACGCCTTTCTTTATAGATCCGGAGAATTTCTCCCCTCTTCGATAAAGTCTGCGTCCAGCTCCTCGGCGTTGCCTGCGTGATCGCGGCCGGAGAAGAGGTTCCAGCAGGCGATAAACAGAGCGGCAATCAGCGGCCCAATCACAAAGCCGTTAATGCCATACAGCTCCATACCGCCGAGCGTGGTAATCAGTATCAGGTAGTCCGGCATTTTGGTGTCTTTGCCCACCAGCAGCGGACGCAACAGGTTGTCCACCAGCCCGACGATAATGACGAAGAAGCCCACAATGAACAGACCCTGCCACAGCTGGTGAGTGGCAAACAGGAAGATGGCGGCGGGAACCCAGACGATGGCCGACCCAACGGCAGGCACCAGGGAGAGAAATGCCATCAGTGCGCCCCACAATACGCTGCCGTCAATACCGACAATAGCAAAGGCGATACCACCGAGCGTGCCCTGAACCACCGCCACGACCGCCGTGCCTTTTACCGTGGCGCGCGACACGCCGACAAACTTAGCGAACAGGTGCTGTTTGACGAAGTCAGACAGCGGCAGCGAGTCGAGGATCTGGCGCACCAGGTACGGCCCGTCTTTCAGCAAGAAAAACAGCAGATACAGCATAATGCCAAAGCTGATGGCAAAGCCGAACGTCCCTTTCCCAATCAGGAACGCGCTGCCCGCCAGATACTGCCCGCCCTGTAACGCGACATCGGAGAGTTTTTTCTGGATCTGCGCGGCGTTGGTCAGGTTGTGATCCGCCAGAAAGCCGCTGGCCCAGTCCGGCAGGCGGTTGAAGATACCGGCGATGACTTCCGGGAACTGCGTGTTGTTCTGTTGCAGCCTGGTGTAAACCATGTTCAGTTCCACCGCGAGCGAGGAAAGGATCACCATCAACGGAATAAACACAATCAAGCAGATAATGCCGAGTGTGAGGAGTGAAGCCAGCCCGTTGCGATCGCCCAGCGCGGTACGCAGTTTGTTTTTCACCGGGTTGAAAATGATGGTCAGGATCGCGGCCCACAGAATCGCCGAGAAATAGGGAGACAGCACGTCAAAGAAGGCCCAGGTTACAAGGGCCAGGATGAGAATAAAGAAACCTTTGGTCAGTCCGTTAAATCGCATAGTGAGTCCTGGTGAAGAAGAAACTGTGTCGACTATAGAACTGATTTAAGGATTTACCAATAATTGCGCTGAAGTCGCGCCGGGTGGCTTTTTGTTAACAATCGCGGTATAACACTCCTTCTTTGGATGTTTAGATGTCCATACGTTTAGAAGGTAACATGCAAACACAACAAGAAAACGGGCAACTTAAGCGCACCATGAAAACCCGCCACCTGATTATGCTCTCGCTGGGTGGCGTTATCGGCACAGGGTTATTCTTCAATACCGGATATATCATCTCGACAACCGGCGCGGCGGGCACGCTGCTGGCATATCTTATCGGTGCGCTGGTGGTCTGGCTGGTCATGCAATGCCTGGGCGAACTTTCCGTGGCGATGCCGGAAACCGGCGCGTTTCACGTCTATGCCGCCCGCTATCTCGGCCCGGCGACGGGGTATACCGTGGCGTGGCTCTACTGGCTTACGTGGACAGTGGCGCTGGGATCGAGCTTTACCGCGGCCGGGTTCTGCATGCAGTACTGGTTCCCACAGGTTCCCGTCTGGACGTGGTGCGTTGTCTTTTGCGCTGTGATTTTTGGTCTTAACGTGATTTCCACGCGCTTTTTCGCGGAAGGGGAATTCTGGTTCTCGCTGGTCAAGGTTATCACCATCGTCGCCTTTATTATTCTCGGCGGCGCGGCCATCTTTGGCTTTATCCCGATGGCGGACGGCTCTGCCGCGCCGGGACTAAGCAATATTACCGCCGAAGGCTGGTTCCCGCACGGTGGCCTGCCGATCCTGATGACCATGGTGGCGGTCAACTTTGCCTTCTCAGGAACGGAGCTTATCGGCATCGCGGCAGGGGAAACGGAAAACCCACATAAGGTTATTCCGGTTGCTATTCGCACCACCATCGCCCGGCTCATCATCTTCTTTATTGGCACCGTGTTTGTGCTGGCGGCGTTGATCCCGATGCAGCAGGCTGGCGTGGAGAAAAGTCCGTTCGTGCTGGTGTTTGAAAAGGTCGGCATTCCGTATGCGGCGGATATCTTTAACTTCGTGATCCTGACGGCGATCCTCTCGGCGGCGAACTCGGGTCTGTACGCGTCTGGCCGTATGCTTTGGTCTCTGTCTAACGAGAAAACGCTGCCGCGCTGCTTTGCCCGCGTCAACAAAAACGGCGTGCCGCTGACGGCGCTTTCTGTTTCCATGCTGGGCGGCGTGCTGGCGCTGTTCTCCAGCGTGGTCGCGCCGGATACGGTGTTTGTGGCCCTGTCAGCCATTTCCGGTTTTGCGGTGGTGGCGGTGTGGATTAGCATTTGCGCGTCGCACTTCGTGTTTCGTCGCCGTCACGTGCAGTCCGGCCAGCCGCTATCCGCGTTGCAGTATCGCGCGCCATGGTATCCGCTGGTGCCCGTGCTTGGCTTTATCCTCTGTCTGGTGGCCTGCGTCGGCCTGTGGTTTGACCCAAGCCAGCGTATTGCCCTTTATTGCGGGCTTCCGTTTGTCGCCCTGTGTTATGGTGCGTACTACCTGACCCGAAATCTGACCACGCAGGAGCCTGAACATGTCGCAGAATAATCCGCTTACCGCCCTCCTTGAAAAACAGCCGTTTGTCGTGCTGGATGGGGCGATGGCAACGGAGCTGGAAGCGCGCGGTTGTAACCTTGCCGACAGTCTCTGGTCGGCCAAAGTGCTGATGGAAAATCCGGAGCTGATCCGCGACGTACACCTCGACTACTACCGCGCGGGGGCACAGGTGGCGATCACCGCCAGCTATCAGGCGACACCCGCAGGCTTTGCCGCTCGCGGGCTGGACGAGTCGCAATCCCGGACGCTGATCGGCAAAAGCGTAGAGCTGGCACGCAAAGCGCGCGAAGCGTACCTGGCTGAGAACGCAAATGCAGGCACTTTGCTGGTGGCGGGATCTGTGGGCCCTTACGGCGCGTATCTGGCCGATGGTTCCGAGTATCGCGGCGATTATGTGCGTAGCGCTGAAGAATTTACCGCCTTCCACCGCCCGCGTGTAGAGGCGCTGTTGGATGCGGGCGCGGACCTCCTGGCCTGTGAAACGCTGCCTTCGTTCACTGAGATTAAGGCGCTGGCGGCGTTGCTGACGGCGTTTCCGCGCGCCCGGGCATGGTTCTCATTTACCCTGTGTGACAATGAGCACCTGAGCGACGGAACGCCGCTGCGGGATGTTGTTTCTGCGCTGGAAAGCTACCCGCAGGTTGTCGCGCTGGGGATTAACTGTATCGCGCTGGAAAACACCACTGCGGCGCTGACGCATCTGCACAGCCTGACGTCGCTGCCCCTGGTGGTCTATCCGAACTCCGGCGAGCATTACGATGCGGTGAGTAAAACCTGGCATCACCACGGTGAAACGTGCGAGACGCTGGCGGGGTATTTACCGCAGTGGCTGGAAGCAGGCGCGAAGCTGATTGGCGGCTGCTGTCGGACCACGCCGCAGGATATTGCTGCGCTGACGGTTCAGCGCTGAGGCCTTTGCCAGGCGGCGGCTGCGCCTTACCCGGCCTACAAATTGCACGAACCGTAGGCCGGGTAAGCGTAGCGCCACCCTGCGAAACAACCGCACAAAATTCACTATCCTTTCCCGCTTTTTTTCTAAAAACGAATCGTCATTAGCGATTCTTTTTTATTCCTTTATCAAAATTCTCGCGCCGGAAATACTGCCCTTATAACAACAAGGGGAGCAGACGGTATGGCAATTTCATCGCGAATCACGTTACTTGGTGCACTGGCGCTGTGGGTATTTCAGGCGCAGGCGGTGGACGTCACCGTGGCGTATCAGACTTCCGCGGAACCGGCGAAAGTCGCGCAGGCGGATAACACCTTCGCCAAAGCGAGCGGGGCGAACGTCAACTGGCGCAAGTTCGACAGCGGCGCGGCAATTGTGCGGGCGTTAGCCTCGGGCGACGTGCAGATTGGCAACCTGGGTTCCAGCCCGCTGGCGGTGGCCGCCAGCCAGCAGGTGCCGATTGAAGTCTTCCTGCTGGCATCGCAGCTCGGAAATTCCGAAGCGCTGGTGGTGAAGAAAAGCATCACGAAACCCGAAGATTTGATTGGCAAACGCATCGCGGTGCCGTTTATCTCCACCACGCATTACAGCCTGCTGGCAGCGCTGAAACACTGGGGCATTAAGCCGGGCCAGGTGCAGATCATCAACCTGCAACCTCCAGCGATTATTGCCGCCTGGCAGCGTGGCGACATTGACGGAGCATACGTCTGGGCGCCCGCCGTCAACGAGCTGGAAAAAGACGGCAACGTGCTGACCGACTCCGAAAAAGTGGGGCAATGGGGGGCGCCAACACTTGATGTCTGGGTCGTTCGTAAGGACTTTGCCGAAAAACACCCTGAAGTGGTGAAAGCCTTCGCCAAAAGCGCCATCGACGCCCAGCAGCCTTACATCAGCAATCCGGATGAATGGCTGAAACAGCCCGCCAACCTGGAGAAGCTCTCACGTCTGAGCGGTGTGCCGGAAGCTGACGTGCCGGGGCTGGTGAAAGGCAACACCTATCTGACACCTGCGCAGCAGGTCCAGCAGCTGAACGGGCCGGTGAGCAAAGCGATTGTCGACACTGCGACGTTCCTGAAAGAGCAGGGCAAAGTGCCTGCGGTGGCAGCGGATTACAGCCGGTTCGTGACCGACCGCTTTGTGAAATAAGGGGCTGCGATGCTGAACATTACAAACCTGTCTGCCGATTACGGCGGCAAACCCGCCCTGAAAGAGATCAACCTGACGCTGGACAGCGGTGAACTGCTGGTCGTACTGGGGCCGTCCGGCTGCGGGAAAACGACGCTGCTGAACCTGATCGCCGGGTTTGTACCGTATCAGCACGGCACGATCCAACTCGAAGGAAAACGGGTAACGGGGCCGGGCGCAGAGCGCGGCGTGGTCTTCCAGAACGAAGGGCTACTTCCGTGGCGAAACGTGCAGGAAAACGTTGCGTTTGGTCTGCAACTGGCCGGCGTAGCGCGTGAACAGCGTCTGAATACGGCGCGCGACATGTTGAAAAAGGTCGGGCTGGAGGGGGCTGAAAAACGCTTTATCTGGCAGCTTTCAGGCGGGCAGCGTCAGCGCGTCGGGATTGCCCGTGCGCTGGCGGCTAACCCTCAGCTGCTGTTGCTGGACGAACCTTTCGGGGCGCTGGATGCCTTTACCCGTGAGCAGATGCAAACCCTGCTGCTGCGCCTGTGGCACGAAACCGGCAAGCAGGTGCTGTTAATCACCCACGATATCGAAGAGGCCGTGTTTATGGCGACGGAGCTGGTGTTGCTCTCACCGGGACCGGGACGCGTGCTGGAGCGTCTGCCGCTTGAGTTTGCCCGGCGCTATGTGGCGGGAGAGCCAGTACGCAGCATTAAATCAGACCCGCTATTTATCGAAAAACGGGAATACATCCTGAGCCGTGTGTTTGAACAGCGGGAGGCGTTCTCATGAGCATTGTCTTCAGTGAAAAAACGCGGCGGACGCGCCGTGCCTTACGCTGGCCGTTCTCTCGCCAGCTCACCTTAAGCGTCAGCACGCTGGTGGTGTTGCTGGCGGTATGGTGGGCGGTTGCCGCGCAGCAGTGGATCAGCCCGCTGTTTCTGCCCCCGCCAGGCCAGGTTCTGGAAAAACTGATCGCCATCGCCGGACCGCAGGGCTTTATGGATGCCACCCTCTGGCAGCATTTAGGCGCCAGTCTGACGCGTATTCTGGTGGCGCTGCTGGCGGCGGTCATTATTGGCGTTCCGGTGGGGATTGCGATGGGACTGAGCCCGACGGTGCGCGGCATTCTCGACCCGCTGATAGAGCTTTACCGTCCCGTACCGCCGCTGGCTTATCTGCCCCTGATGGTGATCTGGTTTGGCATCGGCGAGACGTCAAAGATCTTACTGATATATCTGGCTATTTTTGCGCCGGTAGCAATGTCGGCCCTGGCTGGCGTAAAGAGTGCGCAGCAGGTACGCATACGTGCGGCGCAGTCGCTCGGCGCCAGCCGCGCGCAGGTACTGCTGTTCGTCATTTTACCAGGTGCGCTGCCGGAGATATTGACCGGGTTGCGCATCGGCCTTGGGGTGGGCTGGTCAACGCTGGTGGCGGCAGAGCTGATTGCCGCCACGCGCGGCCTTGGGTTTATGGTGCAGTCGGCGGGAGAGTTCCTGGCGACTGACGTGGTACTGGCAGGGATCGCGGTCATCGCCGCGATCGCCTTTGGATTAGAACTGGGACTGCGCACGCTACAGCGTCGCCTGACGCCCTGGCATGGAGAAATACAATGAGTGAACGTCTGACGATTATCCCGTTGGGGCCGTACATTGGCGCGCAGGTGTCGGGCCTGGACGTAACCCGTCCGCTGAGCGATAACCAGTTTGAGCAGTTGTACCACGCGGTGCTGCGCCATCAGGTGGTGTTCCTGCGCGAGCAGGCCATCACCCCGCAACAGCAGCGCGCGCTGGCCCTGCGTTTTGGCGACCTGCATATCCACCCGGTCTACCCGCATGCGGAAGGGGTGGAGGAAATTATCGTGCTGGACACTCATAACGATAACCCGCCCGATAATGACAACTGGCATACGGATGTTACCTTTATCGACACACCGCCAGCCGGGGCGATTCTGGCAGCAAAACTACTGCCAGAGACCGGCGGCGATACGCTGTGGGCGAGCGGCATTGCGGCGTTTGAGGCGCTCTCCGCGCCGTTCCAGACCTTGCTAAGTGGCCTGCGGGCGGAGCATGATTTTAAAAAATCGTTCCAGGAGTATAAGTACCGTAAAACGGAAGAGGAGCACCAGCGCTGGCTGGATGCGGTCGCAAAACATCCGCCGCTGTTGCACCCGGTGGTGCGTACCCATCCGGTGACCGGCAAGCAGGCGCTGTTTGTGAACGAAGGGTTTACCTCGCGCATTGTGGACGTAACGGAAAAAGAGAGCGAGGCGCTGCTCAGCTTCCTGTTTGCGCATATCACGAAACCGGAGTTTCAGGTGCGCTGGCGCTGGCAGGAGAACGATCTGGCGATTTGGGATAACCGCGTCACGCAGCATTACGCCAATGCGGATTACCTGCCGCAGCGAAGGATTATGCAGCGGGCGACGATTTTGGGGGATAAGCCGTTCTACCGTGCGGTTTGAGCCCCTCACCCTAACCCTCTCCCCAAAGGGGCGAGGGGACTGACCGGTGCGGTTTTCACCCTCTCCCTTTTAGGGAGAGGGCAGGGGTGAGGGTATTAAGTGCGCCTCAATATACCGCTGATAGCGGTTCGTCTTCAGATAACACAGATCCACCAGCACCAGCCCGTCGATACAGTTATTGAACGCCGGATCGCTGCCGAAATCGATAAACTGCACGCCGCCTGGCTCGCATAGCTCGGAATATTGTTTATAAAGCGGCGGAATACCGCAGCCCAGATTGCCGAGCAGGGATTTGAGCTTTGTCAGGTCATCCACGTAATCCACCCCGCTAAATTGCGCCAGCACGTCCGGGAGTGACGCCGGGTAGGGTTGACGCGAGGCGGCTAACGGGTGGCTGGCCGGAAACCAGAGACGATAAAACGCGACCAGCAGATCCCGGGCGGCAGGCGGTAAGCCGCCGGAGATGGACACCGGACCAAACAGGTAACGGTAATGTGGATAGCGCGCCAGATAGGCGCCAATGCCTGACCACAGGTAGTCCAGACCGCGACGTCCCCAGTAGCGCGGCTGTATAAAGCTGCGCCCCAGCTCAATGCCGTGCTCCAGTATGTCCTGCATTTTTTCGTCGTAGTGGAACAGGCTGTAACTGTACAATCCCTCGACGCCGCACTTTTCCACCTGCATGGCCGTTGGCATAAAGCGGTACGCGCCGACAATCTCGAGGTCATCATCATCCCACAGAATAAGGTGCAGATAGTCATCATCGTAGCTGTCGGTATCCCGGCGTTTTCCGCTGCCTTCCTCCACGGCGCGAAAGGCAATCTCGCGCAGTCGCCCCAGCTCGCGCAGCAGAGGCGCCTCTTCCTGCCCGTTGCGCTGCCACAAATAGATGGTTTTACCATCGCTGGTTTTGCCCAGACATTCGGCCTGCGCCAGCTCCCGCTTCAGCGTGGCCCTGTCTTCCGGGCGGGCAATGGCGCACTGGGTTTTAAAGACGCCAGGCAATCCCTTGCCAAGTCGTATCACGTGCTGACGGCACTGCTCGGCCATCTCACGCGATGAAAGGGTAGAGCTAAACCGATCATTCCAGGCAATCTGCTGGCCGATTTTGATCGGCAGCTGGCTGTGGCGGCGGCGAAACATCTGTTGCATCAGCAGCAGCAGGGATACCGTCGGCGATACCAGGGTGCTGGCATAAAACAGCAGGCTGTTGTGGGCCTGAATATGTACCGGTAGCAGCGGTACCCGTAGTTTGCTGGCCAGCTTGATAAAGCCCGGATGCCACTTTTTATCGCGGATGCCTTTACGCGTTGGGCGGGAGACTTCGCCCGCCGGGAAGAAGATCAGCACGCCGGCGTTTTGCAGGTGCTGCTCCATCTGCACCAGAGATGCTTTTGCGGTTCTGCCGCCCATATTGTCCACGGGGATAAACAACGAGCTGAGGGGCTCAAGGTGAGACAGCATCCGGTTGGTGACAACCTTGACGTCCCGGCGCACGCGCGAAACGGCATACAGTAGCGCCAGCCCATCCAGGGTGCCCGTCGGGTGGTTCGCTATCACAATGAGTGGGCCGTGTTCGGGGATTTGTTCGAGGTCTCGGGCGGAAATGGTGCAGAGAATATCAAGGTGTTCCAGAACCTGCTCTACCATATCCAGCCCTTTCAGGTGACGGTGGCTGGCGGCAAACTGCTGAAATTCGTCTTCGTGGAGCAGTCTTTTTAACAGACTTTTTTGCCAGGGTGCGGGCCTCGCCTGAGGCCAAAGGTCATCAAGAACGCTGTCGAGACTAAACATTGATCACTCCTCCTGCCGTCTTGCCCAGACAGTAGAAGGAGGAGATGTCGGTTGTATTGCAGTTTAGTGAAGATTCGCGCAGAGAGTAGGCCGGGTATGGCGAAGCCACCCGGCGCTAAAGCGGATTAACGCAGAATTTTCTTCTCAGCCAGATCCAGCGCGAAGTAGCTGAAGATCAGATCCGCGCCCGCGCGTTTGATCGCCCCCAGGCTTTCGAGGATCACTTTCTCTTCGTCGATGGCACCCGCCTGCGCGGCGAATTTGATCATCGCGTACTCGCCGCTCACCTGGTATGCGCCCAGAGGCAGTTCGGTGCGTTCGCGAATGTCGCGCAGGATATCCAGATACGCGCCGGCCGGTTTCACCATCAGACAGTCTGCGCCCTGTGCTTCATCGAGCAGAGATTCACGAATCGCTTCGCGGCGGTTCAGCGGGTTCATCTGATAGGTTTTACGATCGCCCTTCAGCGCCGTACCTGCTGCTTCACGGAACGGGCCGTAGAAGGAGGAGGCGAATTTGGTGGAGTAGGACATGATGGCGGTGTCGGTAAAGCCTGCCGCATCCAGCGCATGACGAATAGCCTGAACCTGACCATCCATTGCCGCAGAAGGTGCAATGAAATCCGCACCCGCGGCGGCGGCAACCACCGCCTGCTTGCCCAGATTCAGCAGGGTCGCATCGTTGTCCACGCCGTGATCGCACAGCACACCGCAGTGGCCATGAGAGGTGTATTCGCAGAAGCAGGTATCGGACATGACGATCATCTCCGGCACACTCTCTTTGCAGATGCGCGACATGCGTGCCACGAGGCCGTCTTCTTTCCATGCATCACTGCCGGTTGCGTCAGTGTGGTGGGAGATACCGAACGTCATCACCGAGCGGATGCCCGCATTCGCAATGCGTTCGATCTCGCGGGCCAGATGCTTTTCAGGAATGCGCATCACGCCCGGCATCGCGTCGATGGCTTTGTAGTCATCGATCTCTTCTTCAACAAAAATCGGCAACACCAGATCGTTTAAGGTCAGTGTTGTCTCTTCAAACATGGCGCGCAGTGCGGGTGACTTGCGCAGGCGACGGGGACGAGCAATTAAATCGGTCATGGTATGCCTGATGTTTGTGGAACAAAGAGGCTTAGTGTACCTGAAAGCGGAGAGTGGTGTTTTACTAAAGTTGTCTTTTAGATTTTCGAAATCGATTAATATACGCTACATGTATTTTGTATATATTATAAATCTTATTATGGTGTCCAGAGTGGTATGTGATATTGGTGAGGCTTCTATATTGGTTTGGGATTATAAATATAAATGATTTATTGCTTTTTATTATATGTGTCGAAGCAACTAAAGTAGTTTGCAATCAGTTGAATTTATAATATTTATTCATAATGATTGATATTGTCCTGGGTTTATAAGCTTATTTGTCTGAATACGGACTTAATGGAATCATTCATTGAACCTTTTCGAAGTGAAACTGCATAATTCCTTCCGCAATTAAACGTTGCCAAATGATTTGATGGACAAACTTGCTTACGTCCCTGAGGAGGGATGACCCAATGCAAACATGGAAAAAGAAACTGGTTGTATCACAACTTGCATTAGCCTGCACACTGGCTATCGCTTCTCAGGCCAATGCGAAAGATATATCCGGCACGACATATAATACTTTTGGATATGACAATACTGCGTCCACGCCCTGGTATTATGGTTATGCTGACTGGGATTATTCAGATGCCACACATGATGGTGACATTTATCCAGTCATCAATAAATCAACCGTAAACGGAGTTATTTCGACATACTATCTTGATGATGGTGTCAATGGCCGTGCGAACGCGTTGAGTATTTCTAACAGCACCATTAACGGCATGATCACGTCAGAGTGTATGACCACGACGTGTGCAGAAGGCGTGGATACTGACGGCACCACGCATACCCAGTACGATCGTTTTAGCCTGACTGTTGATAACTCCACCATCAACGATACCTACGAGCATTATGCGTATGATGTCGTTAATGGCGATACCACTGAAACGCATTATCTGGACACCTATGGTCTGGGTAACGCCATCACCCTGGATGTTGAGTCTGATATCGTTATTCAGAACAATTCCCACATCGCGGGCATCACGCTGACGCAGGGTTATCAGGAGCTTGATAACACGCCATACGACGGTGTTGAAGGCGTTGCTAACAGCAGCAATATCTTTACCGATACGCTGGTGGTGAAAGACTCTGTGCTGACCTCTGGCGCATACAGCGATCTGGGTACCAGCGGCTTCTACGGTCAAACGGCGAAGCCAAGCGACTACGGTGAAACCAACGCCACGGCTGCGGATGATGCGGCGCTGATCGTTGCTGCCAGTGCGTCTGATAACGCCATGCAGACCACCGCTACCTTCGATCACTCTACCGTTACGGGTGACATTCTTTTCTCCAGCACCTTTGATAACAACTTCTACGAGAATGGCGATCCGGCAACGGATACCACAGAAGATGGCGTCTATAACCCAACCACCAACGGCTGGGATGGTACCGATAAACTGGATGTCACGCTGACCAACGGCAGTAAGTGGGTGGGTGCAGCGCAGTCCAGCGTTGAAGCTATCGGCACTGCGCAGATGTATGGCCAGGGCTACAGCAACGTAGACTGGCACGCATTGTCCCCGAATAGCATCTGGCCTGATTCTACCTTTGACAGCAACGGTCACGTTGCCGGTGAAGAGGTGTATCAGAGCGGCCTGTTCAACGTGGCGCTAGATAACGGTTCCGAGTGGGATACCCGCAAGATCTCCAACATCGATGCACTGACGGTGAACAACCAGTCTCAGGTCAATGTTGAAAACTCCGGCCTGCTGGCAGATTCCATCACCCTGACCAATGCTTCAACCTTGAATATTGGCGACAGCGGTGCCGTGGCAACCGACAGTCTGTATCTGGATAGCTACAGCCGTGCGGCACTGACTGAAGAGACGGCAGAACTGTATGCCAACACCATTACTGTAGACAACGGTGCAGAGCTGGCGCTGGGTCTGGGTCAGGTTGATACGCACAATATGGTGCTGACCGATGGCGGTGTGCTCAACGTTGCCAGCCGCGATTATGTGCTGAACAGCGACCTGAACAACGCACGCTATATCACCAACGATAGCCATAAAGCGGACTACGACTATGGTGTTGTCGCGCTGAACTCTGACGGCCATCTGGCGGTGAACGGTGACGTTGCCGGTAACTATAAAGTGCGCATCGACGATGCGACCGGTGCAGGCTCCGTAGCTGACTACAAAAACAAAGAGATCATTCGCGTCTATGACAATAACGCGGATACCGCTGCCAGCTTTACTGCGGCAAACAAAGCTGATTTAGGTGCATACACCTATCAGGCGCAGCAGAAGGGTGACACCGTTGTTCTCCAGCAGGAAGAGCTGACTGACTACGCCAACATGGCGCTGAGCATTCCTTCTGCTAATACCAACATCTGGAATCTGCAACAGGATACCGTGGGTACCCGTCTGACCAACAGCCGTCATGGCCTAGCAGATAACGGCGGCGCATGGGTGAGCTATTTTGGCGGCAACTTTGACGCGGATAATGGCACCGTTAGCTACGATCAGGACGTAAGCGGCATTATGGTGGGTCTGGATACTCAGATCGACGGTAATAACGCGAAGTGGATTGTCGGTGGTGCGGCTGGTTTCGCGAAGGGTGATATCAGCGATCGTACTGGTCAGGTCGATCAGGACAGCCAGACTGCGATGATCTACGCGTCGGCGAAGTTCATGAACGACATCTTCCTCGACAGCTCCATGAGCTACACCCGCTTCAACAACGACCTCTCTGCTACCATGAGCAACGGTCAGTATGTTGACGGTAATACCACGACTGACGCCGTTGGTTTCGGGATGAAACTGGGCTATGACTGGAAACCAAACCTGTCTGGCTACGTCACGCCTTACGCGGCGATCTCTGGCCTGTTCCAGTCCGGTGATGACTATCAGTTAAGCAACGACATGCGTATCGATGGCCAGTCTTACGACAGTATGCGTTACGAGCTCGGCGTGGATGCAGGTTATACTTTCAACTACGGTGGCGAGCAGGCATTAACCCCTTACTTCAAGCTGGCTTACGTGTATGACGATGCCGACAACAATGCTGATATCAACAATGACAGCATTGACAACGGCGTGGAAGGCTCTGCGGTTCGCGTGGGACTGGGCACTCAGTTCAGCTTCACGAAAAACTTCAGTGCTTACACTGATGCGACTTATCTGGGCGGCGGCGACGTTGACCAGAACTGGGGAGCAAACCTGGGTGTGAAATATACCTGGTAAGAAAAAAACGCGGGGGATTTTGCCCCCGCTTTTTTATGTGCTTTAAAAATAATAAAGAACCGACATATACAGATGACTTGAGGTATGCATGAACGTTAATGCGAAACCACTTTCTGAATTAAGCCGGCTCATAAAGTGTCTGGAAGTCGCCGGTACCCCATTTAAAACGGAACCACAACAATTTATAACTACCGGCAATAATGATGATGAACCATTGACATTTGTAATACAATCCGGCCTGACAGTCGTTCACCGTAAATCAGATGAATTACTCGTGGGTATTGCACGGGCACCCTATATTCATGGATTAAGTGCATGGATTAATGACAGCTATCTTGAATATTCCCTGATGGCACAAACACCTTGTACCGGATTTTATTTGCCAGCCTCTACTGCATGCGAAATTATTCAAGAAGCGCAACTCTGGCAAGAAGCATTCTGCTGGCTTTCATGGCTAAATCATTTACTGGGAAAACGTGATATCCAGCTGGTCGGAAATAATTCGTATAGCCAAATTCGGGCGATGCTAATCAATATGGCCGAGTGGGATGACACGCTACGCTCAAAAATTGGTGTGATGAATCATATTCAGCGTAGCACGCGTATATCACGTTCGGTGGTTGCGGAGGTTCTGGCGGCGCTGCGTCAGGGGAACTACATCAATATGAGCCGGGGCAAACTGATCAGTATCAACCGTTTGCCCACGGACTATTAAGCTCAGTTAGCGGCCGTAAGTACCTGCGCTTTATTGGCGCTCAGCTCGGCTACAAGGTTATTTACGCCATCACTCATATTCACGAAGCGGGTGTTCGGTGACCGGGTGACCACCACAAAAGCGCCCACGTTTGATTGCGGAATCATCGCCATGTAGGTGATGAATCCGCCACCCCCACCGGTTTTTTGAATAATACCCGGGCGACCATCTTTTGGCGCCATATATACCCAGCCCATGCCGAGGGCATCGGCTTTACCGGGAACATCCATACCAATGACGCGACGTAACTGAGCACGCTGGTAGATGAGCGTCTGCATTCGGTCGGCCTGATTACTGCGCGCGTAAAAATCCGATGAGAGGAACTGTTGCATCCAGCGCATCATGTCGCCAGGCGTAGAGTAAACCCCACCGCTGCCAATGGCTGCCAGCGTGTTATTACACGGGCTGGCCCCTTTTTCCGCCACCATCAGACGCTTGCACTGGTCCGGGGAGGGGGTGTAAGTAGTATCTTTCATCCCGAGCGGACGCGTGATTTGCTCTTCAAACAGCTGAGGGTAAGGCTTACCTGATGCCGTTGCTAACGCGTCGGCCAGCAGATCAAACGCCAGGTTAGAATAGCCAGCCTGAGAACCCGGGGCCGATTTCAGCGTTGCGGTGCTCAGGTAGTTCCAGCGTTGTTCGCGAGTTGGCCAGACAAAGACAGGGCGATGCGCAGCGCCACCGGGCTGTTCTCGCGGCAGGGCGCTGGTATGGGTCGCCAGGTTCACCAGCCTGATCGGCGTTCCCTGATATGTCGGAACGCGAGCGCCGGGTGGCGCATATTTGCTGAGCGGATCGTCGAGTTTTACCACGCCCTGATCGAGCAATTTCACCAGCATTTCGCTGGTCATCAGCTTGGTTATCGACGCGACACGGATAACGGAATCCAGCTGCGGGCGAACGTTATTTCCCGGTCGTGTTTCACCGAAGCTGCGAAACACCCGCTGGTTACCGTCGATCACGACCAGCGCCATTCCCGTCGCACCACTGCCGTAATAAATAAGGTTCGCATAGCGATCGGCAATGTCAGAGGCCAGAACCGGTGCCGTCAGAGGCTGTGCTGCCTGGGCGGTGGACAGGCTCACCGCACACAGCGCGGCGAAAGAGAGCAGACAACGTTTCAACGAAAAGCATCCATCCAGTGAATAAGGAGAGTTACGGGTAGTTATACTACTAATCGGCGTCGGGCAATCGTCCGATTTGCATAACGATAGCGAGAAAAACGTAACCGTGGGTAAATTTGCACAATTTACTTACGGCCAGACTCCCATTTTGTGACATCGGGCTTATGATAGTCACCAGTTACATTCATTATTGCGGAGAACGGTATGTCTGAAAAGCGTGTGGTTTTGGTGGTTGATATGCAGAATGGGGTGTTTAAGACGCCGCGCCATCAGAGTGAGAAATGTGTCTCACTGATCAATCAGCTTACCCAGGCTGCTGAGGCCGTTATTTTCATACAGCATACTGAAGCTGGCGGGCTAGAGGAGGGGAGCGAAGGGTTTGCATTGCTGCCCGATCTCAACCAGCCGGCAGGGGCGTTTTACGTCACGAAGACCGCTTGCGATGCCTTCTATAACACTTCGCTCGAGGCACTGTTGCGCGAACAGGAGATCGATGAATTTATTATCTGCGGCTGCGCGACGGATTATTGTGTCGATGCCACCTTTAAAAACGGTGTCAGCCGGGGCTACCACATCACGGTTGCGGAGGATGCCCACACCACGGCCAATCGTCCAGCGGCCGATGCCCAGGTTCTGATCGCGCACTATAACGATGTCTGGCGTAACTTCATCGCCCCTGCCAACCCGCCTTCGGTGAAACGCACCGAAACAATTCTTGAAAACTGGAAAGCGAACTAATAATTCACCCGCAGGTCTGACTTTTTTGCCTGAGCCGGGAGGCTGGCCCAGGCAAGGTTTCGTGTGGCGATATGTTAAACACAGCAACAGCCATAACAACAAGAAGGAAGCACAATGTTTAAGTCTTTTTTCCCAAAGCCGGGGCCCTTTTTCCTGTCGGCATTTATTTGGGCACTGCTGGCTGTCATTTTCTGGCAGGCCGGTGGCGGCGCGTGGCTGACCCGTCTTACGGGGGCAACGGGCGACATTCCCATTAGCGCTGCGCGCTTCTGGTCCATGAGCTATCTGCTTTTCTACGCCTATTACATGCTCTGCGTGGGGCTTTTTGCCATGTTCTGGTTTATCTATTCGCCTCACCGCTGGCAATACTGGTCGATTCTCGGCACGTCGTTAATCATCTTTGTCACCTGGTTCCTGGTGGAAGTTGGCGTGGCGGTCAACGCCTGGTATGCGCCGTTTTACGATCTGATCCAGACGGCGCTGAGTTCGCCGCATAAAGTGACCATTAACCAGTTCTACCATGAGGTGGGGATCTTCCTCGGCATCGCCCTCATCGCCGTGGTGATCGGCGTGATGAATAACTTTTTCGTCAGTCACTATGTGTTCCGCTGGCGTACCGCGATGAACGAACACTATATGGCGCACTGGCAGCACCTGCGTCATATCGAAGGTGCCGCACAGCGTGTGCAGGAAGACACCATGCGTTTTGCCTCTACACTGGAAGATATGGGCGTGAGCTTTATTAATGCCATCATGACGCTGATCGCCTTCCTGCCGGTGCTGGTGACGCTCTCATCCCACGTTCCGGAACTGCCGATTGTCGGCCATCTGCCGTACGGCCTGGTCATTGCCGCGATTGTCTGGTCGCTGATGGGAACGGGACTGCTGGCAGTGGTGGGGATCAAGCTGCCGGGGCTGGAATTTAAAAACCAGCGCGTGGAAGCGGCCTACCGTAAAGAGCTGGTGTATGGTGAAGACGATGCCAACCGTGCGTCACCGCCTACCGTGCGTGAGCTGTTTGGCGCCGTACGTCGTAATTACTTCCGCCTCTATTTCCATTACATGTATTTCAATATCGCGCGCATCCTTTATCTTCAGGTTGATAACGTTTTCGGGTTGTTCCTGCTGTTCCCGTCCATCGTTGCGGGTACGATTACGCTCGGTCTGATGACCCAGATCACCAACGTTTTTGGTCAGGTTCGCGGTTCGTTCCAGTACCTGATTAGCTCCTGGACTACGCTGGTGGAGCTGATGTCCATCTACAAACGTTTACGCAGTTTCGAGCGTGAGCTGGACGATAAGGATTTGCAGGAAGTCACCCATACATTAGGTTAAAAAGGAATTGCTATGCCATTTGCCGTACCACGTGCATTACCGCTGACGTTACTCGCCGCCGTCGTGCTGGCGGGCTGTGCCGAGAAAGGGGCCGCCCCGCTCAAAGAAGGGGAGAAGCCCGTTGATGTGGCGAGCGTGGTGCGGCAAAAAATGCCCGCCAGCGTGAAGGATCGCAGTGAGTGGGCTGATGCGCTGGCAACGACCTTCAAAAGTCAGAAGATCGCGCCTACCGAGGAGAACATCTGCTCGGTGCTGGCGGTGGCGCAGCAGGAATCGATGTATCAGTCAGATCCTGTTGTGCCTGGCCTGAACAAAATCGCCTGGAAGGAGATCGACCGCCGGGCTGAATCGATGCATATCCCAGTTTTCCTGGTACATACCGCCCTTAAAATCACCTCGCCAAACGGTAAAAGCTACAGCGAACGGCTGGATACGGTGAAAACCGAGAGGCAGCTCAGCGCCATTTTCGATGATTTCATCAATATGGTTCCGATGGGGCAGAAGCTGTTTGGCTCGCTGAATCCGGTACATACCGGCGGTCCGATGCAGGTAAGCATCGCATTTGCGGAAAAGCATACCGACGGCTATCCGTGGGATATCGACGGTACGGTGCGTCAGGAAGTCTTCTCCCTGCGCGGTGGGCTGTGGTTTGGGACGTATCACCTGCTGAATTATCCGGCCAACTACGATAAACCGCTGTATCGTTTTGCCGACTTTAACGCGGGCTGGTATGCCAGCCGAAATGCAGCCTTCCAGAATGCGGTAAGCCGCGCCAGCGGTGTGAAGCTCGCTTTGGATGGCGATCTCATTGCATACGGCAGCAGCGAGGCAGGGTCCACCGAACGGGCAGTGCGAAAACTTTCGACGAAACTGGAGATGAGCAACAGTGACATTCGCCGACAGCTGGAGAAGGGTGACAGCCTGGCGTTTGAGAAAACGGATCTGTATAAGCAGGTTTTCGCGCTTGCAGAGAAGAAAAGTGGAAAGGCACTACCCAGAGCCATTCTGCCAGGCATTCAGCTTGAAAGCCCGAAGATCACGCGTAACCTGACGACCGCATGGTTCGCAAAACGCGTGGACGATCGTCGGGCTCGCTGTATGGGACTGTAATCAGTGGCGGTTGCGCCAGCGCAGCACGAGCGCAATCACGCCCAGAACCATGCTGCCCGCGAGGAAGGGAATGAGCCCGAATACGGTGCTCACGCCTAAACCGATTTCAACGCGCGGGCGGCCGGTATCCTGCACCTGCATCAGATGCTCATACACGCCAGGGGCATGCACCAGCATATTCAGTAGTTGGGTTCCTGCCCAGAAACAAAACAGAACAAACAGGGCATAGGCAATATTCCCCGCCGTGGAGGTTTTTGGTTGTTTTCCGCCAAAAATCGGTTTCGACAATGTAAAGTCTGCCATAAGACCTCCCGAAAATATCACTCTGTTTTAATACGCGTCGTACAGGGTGAGTGTGACAGGTCATAGCATTTGTCAATATCAGAATCGTGGGAAATTCGGCTCAGGATTTCTCCTGGATTGTCGATTTCTGCATCACGTCACAAATTGATAACATAAGTGAAACTACGCTGCTTTTCAGAATTTACGTATCCGCCACAGACGACTTTATCAAACTGTGAGAGGATAGTTTTTTTTCTGCCGGAGTTGTCATGAAGCTCACTTCCAAACTACGCCGTGACTGGCATTACTACGCCTTTGCGATCGGGCTGATCTTTATACTCAACGGTGTTGTCGGGCTGCTGGGATTTGAAGCGAAGGGCTGGCAAACCTATGCGGTTGGGCTGGTGACCTGGGTAATCAGTTTCTGGCTGGCGGGATTCATTATCCGCCGTCGTCCCGATGAGACGACGGCAGAGAAAGCCGACTAACCGTCAGTTAACAGAGCTTTTCAGGGCGCTGTCAGCGGCGTGACGCTCCAGCGCCAGTTCAATCAGGCGGGTGATCAGTTCCGGATAGCTTATTCCGCTGGCCTGCCACAATTTCGGGTACATGCTGATATTGGTAAAGCCCGGCAGGGTGTTGATTTCGTTAATCACTACCTCGTTATCCGCCGTCAGAAACACATCGACGCGCGCCATCCCACTGCATCCCAGCGCCTGATAGGCTTCAACGGCGATCGCCCGGATCTTGTCGTTAACGTCAGGATCGAGCGCGGCGGGAACCACAACCTGGGCACCTTTGTCGTCAATATATTTGGTGTCGTAGGAGTAGAAGTCGCTATTCAGCACCACTTCACCACAGGTACTCGCCTGCGGGAAGTCGTTACCCAGTACGGCGCACTCAATTTCGCGCCCGTTAATTCCCTGCTCAACCACCACCTTGTGGTCAAACTCAAAGGCCAGACGAACGGCATCGTTAAACTGTGCTTCGCTGGTGACTTTGCTGACGCCGACGGACGAGCCCTGATTCGCCGGTTTCACGAACAGCGGCAGGCCGAGTTGCGCCTGGATCTGCGCGAAGCTGTGTTTATCGCGGTTGGCGCGAGTGAGCGTGACGAACGGTGCAATATTCAGACCGGCGTCGCGCAGCAGACGTTTAGTGACGTCTTTATCCATGCAGGCGGCAGAACCCAGCACATCGGAGCCGACAAACGGCAGGTTCGCCATCCGCAACATGCCTTGCAGGGAGCCGTCTTCGCCCAGCGTGCCGTGAACGATAGGGAACACCACGTCAATCTGTGCCAGCGCCTGCGCGTTCCCGGCATCGATAAGCTGTCCCTGTGCCACGCCTGGAACCGTTGCGACGCTGATATCAGAAGGATTAAGGGCGATGCGCGCCGGATCATCAGCGTGTAACAGATACTGGCTGGCATCGTTAACATGCCATTGGCCCTGTTTATCAATGCCCAGCAGCACCACGTCAAAACGGCTTTTATCAATCGCATCAACGATATTTTTAGCCGATTGCAATGACACCTCGTGCTCTGATGATTTTCCCCCAAAGACAATACCTACGCGCTGCTTTGCCATCTCACTCTCTTCCAGTCTGACGAAAAGCCAATAACATACCACGATGCCCGGCGGGTTTCGCGGCCTTCTGCCATAATGTTTTGAGGGATGTTGAAGGGGGGCGCGTGAAAGGAAAAGGTCTGCTTATTCTTATTGTTATTGCCGGGATCGCCACGGTGGGCTACCGCTGGTTGCCGCCGCATTACAACCCTTTCGTGCCGCTTACGCTTGACGATCCGCCAGGAAAAATAACCCAGTTTAAACTCCGGCGCTTAACGCCGCAGGCGTGCGAAAACCTGTTAGCGCAGGCGAATCAACGCCAGCTTATCCGTACCCAGGCGGTCGCTGACAGCGCCGGGGAATGTCCGCTGAGTAACGTGGTGCGCGTGCGCGATTTTGGCCCAGTGAGCCTGAACAGCAGCTTCCTTGCCAGTTGCCCGCTGGCGTTAAGCTCGGCGCTGTTTGTCAGCCAGCAGGCCCGGCCGCTCACCAAAACCTGGACCGGCAGCGAGCTTACGCGTATTGAACATCTGGGCAGCTTCGCCTGCCGCAATATCTACAGCCGCCCGGATGCGCGGCGCAGCGAACATGCCACGGCGGATGCGCTGGATATCAGCGCTTTCAGGCTGGCAAACGGACAGCGTGTTACCGTCCTCAACGGCTGGAAAGCGGAAAAGACGCAGCCCTGGCTACAGGCGCTGCTGTCGGCAAGCTGCGGCTATTACGGTAACGGTCTGGGGCCGGACTACAATGCCGCCCATGCCAACCATTTCCATCTGGGAATGCGCGGCTATGGCTTATGTCGATGAAGCATAATCTTCCGCCAAAAATTGGATAGATTGTGACTTATCTCACAAATATGATGACTGGGAAGATAAAACACCAAAGTCTGCAAGGCCGCATCTCTGGCGCTATGTCATTGCGCGTAACTTGCTAATCTGTCGGCGAATTCGCCTAAAAATGAAGACTATTTCTGTTATGGAATCCTGGAAAGTTAACCTCATTTCAGTCTGGTTCGGCTGCTTCTTCACCGGACTGGCTATCAGCCAGATATTGCCCTTCCTGCCGCTTTACGTGTCGCAGCTGGGGGTCACTTCTCATGAAGCGCTCTCTATGTGGTCCGGCCTGACGTTCAGCGTGACGTTTCTGGTGTCCGCCATTGTGTCACCGATGTGGGGCAGCCTTGCGGATCGCAAGGGGCGCAAGTTGATGCTGCTCCGCGCCTCGCTGGGGATGGCGATAGCCATTTTGCTCCAGGCCTTCGCCACCAACGTCTGGCAGCTGTTTATTCTGCGGGCGATAATGGGGCTGACCTCCGGGTACATTCCGAATGCCATGGCGCTGGTGGCCTCACAGGTACCGCGCGAGCGGAGCGGCTGGGCACTCAGCACGCTTTCCACGGCCCAGATTAGCGGTGTAATTGGCGGCCCCCTGCTCGGCGGCTTCCTGGCTGACCATGTTGGGCTGCGCGCGGTCTTTATCATTACCGCCATCCTGCTAACGGTCAGCTTTCTGGTCACCCTTTTTCTGATTAAAGAGGGCGGTCGGCCTGTCGTCAGCAAATCAGAACGCCTGAGCGGAAAGGCGGTTTTCGCCTCGCTACCTTATCCTGGCCTGATGATTAGCCTTTTTGTGACAACGATGGTGATCCAGCTCTGTAACGGCTCGGTGGGACCGATTCTGGCGCTGTTTATCAAGTCGATGGCACCGGACAGCAGCAACATTGCTTTTCTGAGCGGGATGATTGCCGCCGTGCCGGGCGTGTCGGCGCTGATGTCCGCTCCGCGTCTGGGGAAACTGGGCGACAGGATCGGTACGGCACGCATTCTGATGGCAACGCTCATCATTGCGGTGATCCTTTTCTTTGCCATGTCGTTCGTCACAACACCGCTTCAGCTCGGGGTGTTGCGCTTCCTGCTTGGCTTCGCGGATGGTGCTATGCTGCCCGCTGTACAGACGCTGCTGGTGAAATATTCCAGTGACCAGGTAACCGGCCGCATTTTTGGCTACAACCAGTCGTTCATGTATTTAGGCAACGTAGCGGGCCCGCTTATTGGCGCCTCGGTCTCGGCGATGGCGGGTTTCCGCTGGGTATTTGCCGCGACGGCGGTGGTGGTGCTTCTTAATATTGTTCAACTAGCCTTTGCCTTGCGCCGTCGCCGGCGAATCGCTGAGGCAAAGTCAGCCAGGTAAACACGATAATATATTATTAATTCTTATGATGGCCGCATTTTTATATAACGAAATGCGGCTTCTGTCTTTTAGAAAAACGTTTCGCTTGCGCTCCGAAATATCTTTTTTGGCAGCAATGTCACTTTTGCATAAGATAAAACCAATCCATGCTTTTCATTATTCAGTGAGGGTGTTAATTTCAGGGGAAATCACATAAGGACATAGCACCATGAAAAATCTCATTGCTGAGTTGTTGGTTAAGCTTGCCCAAAAGGAAGAAGAGTCGAAAGAGCTGGTTGCCCAGGTCGAGGCGCTGGAGATCGTTGTGACGGCGCTGCTGCGACAGATGGCAAAACCAGAGCAGGAGGCGTTGATCGACAACGTTGAAGGCGCGCTGGAAAAAGCTCGCCCTGATTCACAGGTGCCTGCAGAGGACGCGGAGCTGCTTCAGCAATACGTAAAGAAGCTTTTAAGGCATCCTCGCAGTTAACCGGCCAGAGGTGAAATGACGTGTCACAGAATTGTCATGCAGGATGCCTGGCGTCGCTCTGTTTTTATTTTTACCCTGTTACCATAGGGAAATTAAAATGAAGCAGAGCACACTTTTCACCGCATTAAACTCGCTCGTAATTACCTCCTCCGTTCCTGCGAAACCGGTTAATAATAATCGCGCTGCGACGGGACTGAAATAACCCTGAATCACGGTGAAAATCATGGCCGCAGGGTGGTTTTTTTCCCGTAACGAACCAGACTTAACGTGGAACTTCACATAAAGGATGGTGCAATGAAAACAACAATACTGGTTACCCTGCTCTCTGGCCTGTGTCTGATCGCCTCAGCACATGCGGAAGAGAAAACGTTAACGCCCCAGCAGCAGCGCATGACGACCTGTAACCAACAGGCGACCTCGCAAAGTCTGAAAGGGGATGCCCGTAAAACGTATATGAGCGACTGCCTTAAAAATGGTACGACCAAACCGGGTGAAAAAAGCCTGACCCCGCAGCAGCAAAAAATGCGCGAGTGCAATGCCCAGGCGACACAGCAGATGCTGAAAGGCGACGATCGCAGCAAGTTTATGAGCGCGTGCCTGAAAAAACAGGCGTAGTGCTAATGGGTGAGTCACGGCTGTGGCTCACCCAAAATTTCATACTTTCCCCGCTATCCCCCTCTCTATAATTTGGGAAAATGTTTCAGAATATTCCCAAAAATGATGAATGATGAGTTTTATGACAATCACGAGAACATTCGGGAAGCGTGGTATCAGCAGCTTTCTCAGGATGACTCATACCGTTCCGGTCTGCGATTTGCCCGGCGAATACGGCTGGCACGCATCGTTGGTCTGGCGGCGCTGTTTGTTCCGCTTGCCAGCGTTCTGGTGAGTCAGCTTCTTTCTGGCGTCTGGTGGTTGTTATTGGTGGGCTGGGTCTTTGTCTGGCCCCATCTCGCCTGGCAGCTGGCTTTTCGTTCGACCTGCCCCCACAGCGGTGAAATCGTTAATCTGAAAATCGATGCCATCATTGCTGGCGTCTGGATGGGCTTAATAGGGTTCAATGCGCTGCCAACGGCGGCGCTGATCGTGATGATCGGCATGAACATGATGGGATCGGGGGGATGCCGCTTATTTCTGACAGGACTTGCGCTGCTTGCTCTGTCTGCCCTGCTCACCGTGCAATCCACGGGTACTCCTGTGCTATTGACCTCTGAACCGCTGGCGTTGTGGCTGACGCTCCCCGTGCTGGTGGTCTACCCCATGCTGTTTGCCTGGCTCAGCCACCGCACGGCGATCCGGCTGGCAGAGCATAAGCGTCGGCTTGAGCTGATGAGTACCCGCGACGGAATGACCGGCGTGTTCAATCGCCGCCACTGGGAAACGCTGCTGCGGAACGAATTTGAGGCCTGCCGTCGCAGCCATCGACAGGCGACGATACTGCTCATCGATATCGATCACTTTAAGACGATCAACGACACCTGGGGGCATGACGTGGGGGATGAAGCGATTGTCGCCATCACGCGCCAGCTTCAGCTGACCCTGCGCGCAGGCGATTATATTGGCCGCTTCGGGGGAGATGAGTTCGCGGTGATCATGTCAGGCACGCCTGCCGAAAACGCGATTGCGGCGATGGCGCGCGTCCATGAAAGGCTGGTCAACATGCCGCTGCACGGAGCACCTATGGCGAGGTTGTGTATCAGCGTTGGGGTTGCCCCCTGGGGGGCGCAGTTCACGCACTATCGTGAATGGCTAAAGGCCGCGGACGTGGCCCTCTATAAAGCCAAAAATGCCGGACGGGGTCGCACCGAAGTGGCCGCCTGACGCCCGGCGTTACGCATCAGGACTTACTCAGCTTCTCTGATTTTTCCATGCATTTTTCCATCGCCTCGATCACGGCGGAGCGGAACCCGCGCTCTTCCAGCACGCGCACGGCTTCAATGGTTGTGCCCCCCGGCGAGCACACCATATCTTTCAGTTCGCCCGGATGTTTACCCGTTTCCAGCACCATTTTGGCCGAGCCCATCACCGCCTGCGCCGCAAATTTGTAGGCCTGCGCGCGCGGCATACCGCCAAGTACGGCGGCATCGGCCATGGCTTCGATAAACATAAAGACATACGCCGGGGCAGAACCGCTCACGCCGACAACCGGGTGGATCATCGGTTCGGCAATCACTTCCGCTTCGCCAAAGCAGCGGAAAATGTTCAATACATCCGCCACCTCTTCAGAAGTAACCAGCGCGTTCGGGGTAACGGAGGTCATACCGGCATTTACCAGCGACGGGGTGTTTGGCATGGCGCGAACAATCTTACGGTCGTGCCCCAGCGCGCGGGCGAGCTGGTCGAGGGTCACGCCTGCGGCAATCGACACCACCAGGCTCTCTTTGTTCAGGCTGGAGGTGATCTCGCTCAGGACTTTAATCATGATATTCGGCTTAACGGCGCCAAAGACAATGTCCGCCACCTGAGCCACTTCCTGCGCGCTTTCGGCGGCGTTGATACCATACTCATCACGCAGCGCCGCGACTTTATCCGGGGATGGGGTATAGACCCAAATCTGCCCCGGCAGCACCTGGCCGCTGGCTATCAGTCCACCGAGGATAGCTTTACCCATGTTTCCGCAGCCGATAAACCCGATTTTCTTATCCATCACGTCTCTCCGTTATTATGCGTTGTTATCTCTCATTGATAGCTTAACAACGAAATGCAGGCGACAATAGTCGCCAGAATCATAATGGGGAGACACTATGGCGATTTGGGTTGATGCGGACGCGTGTCCGAATGTGATTAAAGAGATTTTATTCCGCGCCGCCGAGCGGGTGCAGATGCCGATGACGCTGGTGGCGAACCAGAATATCCGCGTGCCGCCCTCCAGGTTCATTCGTTCTCTGCGCGTGCCGGCCGGGTTCGACGTGGCAGATAATGAGATAGTACGCCTGTGTGACGCAGGAGATCTGGTGATCACCGCGGATATCCCGCTGGCTGCCGACGTGCTGGCGAAGGGGGCCGCGGCGCTTAACCCGCGCGGCGAGCGCTACTCTCCGGCAACGATCCGGGAGAAGCTCACCATGCGTGATTTTATGGATACCCTGCGTTCCAGCGGCGTGCAAACCGGTGGGCCGGACAGCCTGTCGCAGCGCGATCGCCAGCAGTTTGCCGCCGAGCTGGATAAATGGCTGCTGGAAGTGAAGCGCCGCCCGGCGTAGCCCACCTCCGGGCTGTTTTGTGGTACAGTGTGGCTTCCACAGGCTTGTCATTCCGTACCGCTTTGCAGTAAAGTTAGCGCAACATCTTCTGCAATCATTTCTTTACAGCCTTCAGTTATCCGGCAGCAAGGGGAACACCTGGTTATGAACCCACCCATCTTTTTAGTTGGCCCTCGCGGCTGTGGGAAAACCACCGTTGGTCTGGAGCTGGCGCGTCTGTGCCAGAGTCAGTTTGTCGATACTGACCACTGGCTCCAGGAGAATGCCGGTAAGACCATCGCCGATATCGTGGAAAATGAGGGGTGGGAGAGCTTTCGTGCGCGCGAAACGGCCACGCTGGAAGCGGTGACCGCACCGTCGACCGTGATTGCGACCGGTGGAGGCATTATTCTGGCGCCGTATAACCGCCAGTTTATGCGCGAAAAGGGTGTCGTAATCTACCTTTGTGCCCCGGTTTCTACGCTGGTGGGGCGGCTGGAGGCGTTTCCGGAAGAGGGGCAGCGCCCGGCGCTGACCGCGAAACCGCTGAGTGAAGAGGTCAGCGAGGTCCTCGCCGAACGCGATGCACTGTACCGCGAGGCGGCACACCACGTTGTGGATGCGTCAGCGTCACCCGAGAAAGTTGCGATTCAGATTATTACCGCCCTGCGTTTGGCTTGCGCCAGCTGACAGCCGTCTATACTCATAGCTCAGACATAAAAAAAGGATGAGCTATGCCAACCAGACCTCCCTATCCACGTGAAGCCCGCATCGTTACCGTTGAAAAAGGTAATAGCGATCAGACCGTAACCTGGTACCAGCTGCGTGCCGATCACCCTAAACCTGATTCGCTGATCAGCGAACATGAAACCGAACAGGAAGCGCTGGATGCGAAACGGCGCTACGAGGATCCCGAGAAGTCCTGACAAGAATCCGAATTCGTTACAACCGTGCCTGAATCACATTTTTAACTTATCGCTGATGTTAAGCAGCAGTTAATATTTAGTTATTACAGGTAGATTTGGAAAGGCCAGTCGATCTTTACATTACGGTGTAGAGATCCCCTGCTACGCTTGTTGCTGTTTTGTTGAATAAATGAACAGTGCAGCGTAGTGAGCCTGTACCTGTGTGGCAGTAGTGGTAGTAACGGAAGGCGATCAAAATGAAGGCGACGTTGGCGATCCTCACGATTGGTGTGGTCCCTGTAAGCGAAGTATTACCGCTCTTAACCGAGCATGTCTCTGAACAACAAATTACGCATCTCAGTCTGTTAGGGAAGCTCAGTCGGGAAGAGGTCATGGAAGACTACGCAGTCGGGGAGGGGGAAGATCCCCTGGCAACGTTACTCAGTGACGGTAAACTGGCGCACGTGTCACGCCAGAAAATTGAGCGCGCGCTACAGGGTGTGATCGAAGTGCTCGACAATCAGGACTATGACGTCATTTTGCTGATGAGCACAGCACCCGTTAAAGGACTCAGCGCGCGTAATGCCATTCTGCTCGAACCGATGCGGATTATCCCCCCGCTGGTGGCGTCAATTGTTGATGGTCATCAGGTGGGCGTGATCGTTCCCGTAGAAGAACTGCTGGATAACCAGACGGTGAAGTGGGCCGCGCTGGAGCACACCCCGTTGTACGCGCTGGCAAACCCGTTCTGGGACAGCGAAGCGAAGCTAATTGCGGCCGGGCAGGAGTTGATCGACAGAGGGGCGGATGTCCTGATGCTGGACTGCCTGGGCTTCCATCAACGGCATCGTGATTTACTGCAAAAGGCGCTGGATGTTCCGGTGCTGCTCTCTAACGTCCTGATGGCGCGTCTGGCGTCAGAATTACTGGTGTAATGATTTTGCGTGACAGGTCATGAGCATGGCCCCTATAGTGGATTTTTCTCTATAAATATAAGGGCCAGTTCATGCTTCAAAGTAACGAATACTTTTCCGGTAAAGTGAAATCCATTGGTTTTACCAGCAGCAGCACTGGCCGCGCCAGTGTCGGCGTCATGGCGGAAGGGGAATACACCTTTGGCACCGCAGAAGCGGAAGAGATGACGGTGGTCAGTGGTGCGCTGAACGTCCTGCTGCCGGGTGAAACGGAGTGGAAAGTCTATAGTGCCGGGCAGGTGTTCAACGTGCCGGGCCACAGCGAGTTCCATTTGCAGGTTGCAGAGCCAACCTCTTATCTGTGCCGCTATCTGAAATAAAAGCATGCCGGGTGGCGCATTCGCTTACCCGGCCTACGTTTTGCCTGTCAACGCTGCGCTTCGCCGCCGAGACCTTCCACCAGGTTCTGGATCAGCGCCGCCAGCTCGCCGGTCATCAGGATAAAGTCTGCGTCAAAGCGCTGAGCATAATCTTCGCGGTCGATATCTTCGTTCTGATCGCGCAGTTCATCGCAGAATTTAAGGCGCTTCACGGAGCCGTCATCACACATCACAAACTGAATGCGCTGCTGCCAGTCGAGTGCCAGTTTAGTCACCACTTTGCCCGCTTCAATGTGCACGGCGATCTCGTCGCTCACCAGATCCTGTTTCTTCGCGCGGATCACGCCGCCATCTTCCAGCAGCGCTTTCAGCTCTGCTTCATCAAGGATCTGGAAGCCCTGCGCGGCAGTCCCGCTGCGCACCCACTCAGTCAGGGTCAGCTCAATCGGCGTCTCCAGTGCCAGCGGTACCACCGGTAATGAGCCAAGGCTCTTACGCAGCAGCGCCAGCGTATCTTCCGCTTTTTTGGCGCTGGCGCAGTCGACCATGATCAGCCCGTTCACGGTGTCGATCCACATCATGGTCTGGCTAAAGCGGCTAAAGGCGCGCGGCAGCAGCGAGTGCAGCACTTCATCCTTCAGTGAATCTTTTTCGGTTTTTTTAAGCTTACGGCCCTGTTCAGCTTCCAGCTTGAAGATCTTCGCTTCGAGCGCCTGCTTCACCACAGGCGTCGGCAGGATCTTCTCTTCTTTGCGGGCGCAAACGATGATTTGCCCCGTGCTGCTGGCGTGGGTCAGCGCATCGCTTTGAGAACCCATTGGCGGAACCCAGCCGGTTTTTGCCATATCCTGGCTACCGCAAGGGGTAAAGGAGTAAGCGGCTAACTGTTTTTCCATCTCTTCTGCACGCAGCGAAACGTCGCGGCTGAGACGGTAAACCATCAAATTTTTGAACCACAGCATGATAATTTCCACGGCCTTGTCGTTAAATCAGCGGGCATGATAACGAATTGTCGCATCGCTTGCATTGCTAATCGGGAAGTGGGCTTCTACTCTGTTGATAATCAAAATAATGAGGAGTGTCTTGTGCGTATTGGGATTGATTTGGGCGGCACCAAAACAGAAGTTATTGCGTTGAGCGAGCAGGGGGAGCAACTGTTTCGCCACCGTCTGCCTACGCCGCGCGATGATTATCACCAGACCATAGAGACGATTGCCCGTCTGGTCGATATGGCAGAGCAGGCAACGGGCGAGACGGGCACGGTCGGGATGGGGATCCCCGGCTCCATTTCGCCGTATACCGGCGTGGTGAAAAATGCCAACTCTACCTGGCTCAACGGTCAGCCGTTTGATAAAGACTTAAGCCAGCGTCTGAACCGGGAAGTGCGTCTGGCAAATAACGCTAACTGCCTGGCGGTCTCTGAGGCCGTAGATGGCGCAGCGGCTGGCGCGCAGACCGTATTTGCGGTCATTATCGGTACCGGCTGCGGGGCGGGCGTGGCCTTCGGTGGGCGCTCGCATATTGGCGGCAACGGCAACGCGGGTGAGTGGGGGCACAACCCGTTACCGTGGATGGACGAAGATGAACTCAAATACCGTGCCGAGGTGCCGTGCTACTGTGGCAAGCAGGGCTGTATTGAGACCTTTATTTCCGGCACGGGGTTTGCCACTGATTATCATCGTCTGAGCGGCCAGCCGCTGAAAGGCAACGAGATTATGCGTCTGGTTGAGGAACAGGATCCGGTGGCTGAACTGGCGCTCAGCCGCTACGAAATGCGGTTGGCTAAATCACTGGCGCATGTGATCAATATCCTCGATCCGGACGTGATTGTGCTGGGCGGCGGCATGAGCAACGTTGACCGGCTGTACGCGACGGTGCCAACGCTGGTGAAACAGTGGGTATTTGGGGGCGAATGCGAAACGCCGATCCGCAAAGCCGTCCATGGAGATTCCAGCGGTGTGCGCGGCGCGGCGTGGCTCTGGCCGGAATAAACGCAAAACGGCAACTTGCGTTGCCGTTTTTGATGTTTGTACCCTCTCCCACAGAGAGAGGGCCAGGGTGAGGGCAACATCCCCCATTTACTGCACCGCAAACTCCCTGTCCAGCCTGCTATACCCCAGCCCGTTGATCTTCTTCACCTTGATCTGCACCGGAATACGTTCTTTCATTGCCTCTACGTGGCTGATCACGCCGATGGTTTTCCCGGTGGCGTTCAGCGCGTCGAGCGCATCCAGCGCGGTGTCCAGCGTTTCGCTGTCGAGCGTGCCGAACCCTTCATCCAGGAAAAGCGAGTCAATGCGCGTTTTGTGACTGACCAGATCGGAAAGCGCTAAAGCCAGCGCCAGACTGACGAGGAAACTTTCCCCGCCGGACAGGGTACGGGTATCGCGTACCGCATCGGCCTGCCAGGTATCAACCACCTCCAGCTCCAGCGCGTCGCTGGCTTTACGCTGAAGCAGATAGCGGCCATGCAGACGGTTGAGCTGCTGGTTGGCAAGCCACACCAGATTATCCAGCGTCAGCCCCTGGGCGAATTTACGGAATTTATCGCCGGTGCTGGAGCCTATCAGCGCATTGAGATAGCCCCAGTCGTCAGCCTGACGCGCCGCCTCCTCAATCTGCTGCATAAGCGCCTGCTGGTGCAGACGGTTATCACCGTCCTGCTTGAGCTGCTGGCGGATCTCCCCCTGATGCGTGGTGTTTTCACGAAGCAGTTGCGCCAGCTGGTGTAACTGCGCCTGAAGGGTTGCGGCGTCGGTTTCCAGCCCCTCGGGGCGCTGTGCCTGATGCGCCTGAAGCTGCTGGTTTGCCTGTACGGAGAGCGCCGTGGCCTGCTGGAGCTGGTTCTCCAGCGTCTGCTTTTGTTGTTCAAGCTGGCGGATCGACGCTTCATCCAGCAGGGCGGAGAGAAATGCATCCTGACTGGCAAAGCAGCTCGCGGTCAGCGCGGCGCTGAACTGAGCCTGCGACTGCTGAAGCCGTTCACGCTCAAGCGTCTCCTGCTGCTGTAGGGTGGCGAGCTGGCTTTGCAGCGACACGCATTCGTCGTGGATGCCGCGCCAGTTCTCAGGGATAACCGCGTCGGCTTCTGCGTCATCAGAATCCGGCAGCGTCTCCAGGATGGGCATCAGGGCGTTAATACGTTCCTGAATCGTACCGTGCTGGGCCTGTTTTTCCTGCCAGCGGGTATATTCAGCTTCGCGTGCGCTCAGCCAGGCGCTTTCGGCCCCTTCATCGGGCACGCTAAGCGACAGCGACTCTAGCGAGGCCGCCAGCGCCTGACGCGTCGCCGTCAGCTGCTGCTGGTACTGGCGCGCCTGATCTTCCTGTTCATTGAGCTGGTTTTGCAGCGTCAGACGCTGGCTAAGCTGATACAGATGGCGTTCATACTGCTCCTGTTCGCTCATCCAGGGGGCAATATCATCCTGAATATTCAGCGCTATGTTCAGGGAGGCGCAGACCTCCAGCCACTCTTTAGTGAGTGCTTGCTCTTCCTGAGAGAGGGCCTGTACTTCCTCTGTCTCGCGCTGGATCTGTTGGGTGAGCGCATTCACCTGCCCGAGCACCAGCAATCCTTCCTCTTTTAGCGCGGCAACCTCTTTCTCCAGCGCGTCGCGGCGGCGCTGATTGTCGGTCAGTTCAAGCGCCTGATACTGCACAACTGCCGGATGTTCGCTTGAACCGCAGAGCGGGCAAGGTTTACCCGCTTCGAGCTGTGCACGATAGTTCTCAAGATCCTTGATTGTTGCCTCACGCTCACAGAGCGCTTTCAGGTCGGCATAATGCTGATTTTTCTCTTTGAACTGCTGACGCCGCAGGATCAGCGTTTCATTGAGCTTAGCCTGCTCAGCCTGCGCTTTTTGCACGCTTTCCGCATTATGGCGCAGCCGTTTTTGCAGCGGCTGATAGCGAGCGTGAAGCGCAGTCAGGCGCTGGCGGAGCGCCCGCGATTGTGCCTGTTGCTCCATTGCCGTCGCGAGATCCTCAGCCGTCAGCGTCAACGTACTCTCCGGCATCTCAGCCAGCTTCTGACGAAGCTCAGCTATGCGCGCTGACTGGGCCACAAGCTGATTTTTATCGCGACTCAGTTGCGTAAAATGCGCCCGCCAGCCGGCAATTTCCTGCCCCCACTGACGGAAACGATCGTGTTCGGTTAGCCACTGCGTCAGTACCTTGTGTTCTGTCTGCAACTGTTCACGGTTGCGCAGCGCACCGTTGCGAATACGCGAGCGCTGCGCCGCTCTGTCGAGTAAGCGAGTATTTACTTCAACAATTCGCGCTGTTGTCTGCGCCAGGCGGGTGGTCTGCTCCTGCTGATACTCCCACAGCGGACGTAGCTGGGCGGCGGGCTGTGCCAGCTGGAGCTTCGCCAGTTGCGGCGCGGCGTCCGTCAGAGCCTGTTGCGCCTGCTGCTGCGAAGCGGCTGCGCGTTGCTGCTCACGTATCAGCTCGTCGTTACGCGTAAGCCACTGAAAATCTTTCTGTTGGCTCTGCTGCTGTGCCAGCAGGATTTTTTCTTCATCAGTAAGTGCCTGCAAACTTTGCTGCAAGTGCTGCTGCTGTTCCTCGCTCAGCAGCACAACGCCTGCGGCCTGCGCTTCGCACATCTCCAGCGCGTTGCGTGCCGCTTTGTGTTTTTCAAAAACCATGGCGGAAATCTGGCCGTAAATTTCCGTGCCGGTCAGTTCTTCCAGCAGCTCTGCGCGATCGCTCGGTTTAGCATTCAGGAAGGCGGCAAACTGCCCCTGAGAGAGCAACATCGAGCGGGTAAAGCGACCATAGTCCAGCCCGGTGAGTGCGGCGGTTTGTTCCAGCTTATCCGTGACTTTATCGGCCAGAATTTTGCCGTCTTCGCAGCGGGCCAGCTCAACGCGCGGTGCCTGTAAGTTCCCGTCTGGCTGGTTGCGGGCGCGGTTCTGGCTCCAGAAAGCGCGATAAGCAACGCCTTTGACCTCAAATTCCACTTCAGCCAGGCATTCGGCGGTATCGCGCGTCATCAGATCGTTTTGTGCCTGAGAGACCTTATTAAGACGCGGTGTTTCGTGGTAAAGCGCCAGGCAGATGGCATCCAGCAGCGTGGTTTTACCCGCGCCGGTTGCGCCGGTGATGGCAAATAGCCCATTGCTGGCGAAAGGCTCCGCGGTGAAATCGATTTTCCACTCACCCTTTAGCGAATTCAGATTTTTCAGACGCAGGCTCAGAATTTTCATGCGTTTTCGTCCTCGTCATTGAGGGAATGCAGGGTATGGGCAAACAGCTCGTTAAGCCTGGTGCGCCTGGCCTCGTCCACTTCTTCATGCGCAAGCCGCCGCGCGAACACCTCTTCAACCCGAAGTTCGCTAAGCGTTTCACGCTGGGCGTTCAGCAGAATTTTCTCGCGCTGCTCGCGGCTGCGACGTACCAGCAGCACCTCCACGGGAAGGTCTTCCGTCAGCGTCTGAATTTTTCGCTGCATATCGTACAGGTAGTCGTCGGTGGTGATTTCGATATCGAGCCAGACGGGGGGATTAAGCGCTGCGCCGCGCCACTGCTCAAGCTGAGCGGTAATGGCGGCCAGATCGCCTTTCAGCACCGCCAGCGGCTGGGTGACCGGCACCTCAAGCGTCTCAACGGCGCTAAGTTTGCCTTCGGTGAAGCTCACCAGATGCACGGATTTGGCTTTGCCCGTTTCGTCAAAACTGAGGGAAATGGGCGAGCCGCAGTAGCGAATATGCTCGCATCCCCCGACGATCTGGGCCCGGTGAATATGCCCGAGGGCAATGTAGTCGGCGGGAGGAAAGTTTTGCGCTGGAAACGCGTCCAGCGTACCGATATAAATCTCGCGCACCGCGTCACTCTTACTGGCCCCGACGGTGGTGAGGTGCCCGGTGGCAACGATCGGAATGGCCTGTTCGCCGCGCAGGGCGCAGGCTTCCGTATGCTGCTGGTGATAATAGCGGGTGATGGCCTGCAACAGATGCTGCTGTTTTTCGCTCCCGGACAGGCCGGCCTGGCTTTGCACGATATCGCGCGGGCGTAAAAACGGAATTGGGCATAGCACCGCGCCCGGCGTGCCGTCACGTTTTTTCAGGATCTGCGGCGCGTGTCCGGCGCTGGCCACCACGGTGGTATTGAGGAACGCCAGAATATCGCGGGATTCATTCAGCGTCGCCACCGAGTCATGGTTTCCGGCGACAATCACCAGGTGACAACCGGTTTGCTGGAGGTTGACCACAAAACGGTTGTACAGCTCACGCGCATAGCTCGGCGGCGATCCGGTATCAAAAATGTCGCCCGCCACAATAATTGCGTCCACCTCGTGAGCCTGAGCCGTCTCCAGCAGCCAGTTCAGGAACGCTTCATGTTCCGCGGCGCGGCTTTTGCTGTAAAAATTTTGACCCAGGTGCCAGTCTGAGGTGTGAAGTATGCGCATAAGAGATCCGTGGCAATAATAAGAAAGCAGGATTATAAACGTTCGGGGAACGGAAAATAACCGCTGTAATAAAACAACAGTTTGCTATTTATCGTGGTAATGTTTTTCATAAATCTGTCATAAATCTGACGCATAATGACGCCGCATTACAGACTTGTAACTTAAATACGATAAGACAGGGCAAAGTATGGCGAGACGTATTCTGGTCGTAGAAGATGAAGCTCCGATCCGTGAAATGGTGTGCTTCGTGCTTGAACAAAATGGCTTCCAGCCGGTTGAAGCGGAAGATTATGACAGCGCGGTGAACCAGCTGAATGAACCCTGGCCCGATCTGATCCTGCTGGACTGGATGCTGCCTGGCGGTTCCGGATTGCAGTTTATCAAGCATATCAAACGCGAGGCGATGACCCGCGATATCCCGGTGGTGATGCTGACGGCGCGCGGTGAGGAAGAGGATCGCGTGCGCGGTCTGGAAACCGGCGCGGACGATTACATCACCAAACCGTTCTCCCCGAAAGAGCTGGTGGCGCGTATCAAAGCCGTGATGCGCCGTATTTCACCGATGGCGGTGGAAGAGGTGATTGAGATGCAGGGCCTGAGCCTGGATCCTACCTCACACCGGGTCATGACCGGTGAAAATCCCCTCGATATGGGCCCCACCGAATTTAAACTCCTGCACTTCTTTATGACACACCCGGAGCGCGTTTACAGCCGCGAACAGTTGCTGAATAACGTCTGGGGAACTAACGTCTATGTCGAAGACCGAACGGTTGACGTCCATATTCGCCGCCTGCGTAAAGCACTGGAACTGAGCGGCCACGATCGCATGGTACAGACGGTCCGCGGCACGGGTTATCGCTTCTCGACCCGTTTCTGAACAATGACAGGAGTGTGACGCGTGCTGGAACGTCTGTCATGGAAAAGGCTCGTCTTTGAACTGATCTTATGCTGTATTCCGGCCCTCATTCTGGGGGCTATTTTTGGCTATCTGCCGTGGTTTTTACTGGTGGCCGTGACGGGGTTGCTCGTCTGGCATTTCTGGAATTTACTGCGTCTTTCCTGGTGGCTGTGGGTCGACAGAAGTATGACACCCCCGCCGGGAAGCGGGAGCTGGGAACCGCTACTCTACGGCCTGCACCAGATGCAGATGCGTAATAAAAAGCGCCGTCGTGAGCTGGGAAGCCTGATAAAACGCTTTCGCAGCGGCGCGGAGTCGCTGCCGGACGCAGTGATCCTGACGACGGAAGAAGGGACCATCTTCTGGTGCAATGGCCTCGCACAGCAGCTGTTGGGCCTGCGCTGGCCGGATGATAACGGTCAGAACATCCTCAACCTTCTGCGCTATCCCGAGTTCACGCTGTATCTGAAAACGCGTGATTTTAGTCGTCCGCACAATTTGAAGCTCAATAACGGTCGCCATCTTGAAATTCGCGTGATGCCCTACAGCGATCGGCAGTGGCTGATGGTGGCGCGGGATGTCACCCAGATGCATCAGCTTGAGGGCGCGAGACGTAACTTCTTTGCCAACGTCAGCCACGAGCTGCGTACGCCGTTGACGGTGCTTCAGGGCTATCTGGAGATGATGCAGGAGCAAACGCTTGAGGGGGCGCCGCGTGAGAAAGCGCTGCATACCATGCGGGAACAGACGTTCCGCATGGAAGGGCTGGTCAAACAGCTACTAACGCTTTCAAAAATTGAGGCTGCCCCGTCGCTGGCGCTAAACGACATCATTGATGTGCCGATGATGCTGCGAGTGGTGGAGCGCGAAGCCCAAACGCTGAGCCATAATCAACACACCCTGAGTTTTGATGTTGATAACACGCTGAAAGTGCTCGGCAGTGAAGATGAGCTGCGAAGCGCTATCTCAAACCTGGTCTATAACGCCGTGAATCATACCCCGACAGGGACGCATATCGCGGTGCGGTGGCAGCATACTCCGGCAGGGGCTGAGTTTAGCGTCGAGGACAACGGGCCGGGGATTGGGCCTGAACACCTCCCGCGTCTCACCGAACGGTTCTACCGGGTGGATAAGGCGCGCTCGCGGCAGACCGGCGGGAGCGGACTGGGGCTGGCAATTGTGAAGCATGCCGTCAGCCACCACGAAAGCCGGCTCAATATCGAAAGCACCCTGGGTAAGGGCACGCGCTTTAGCTTCGTGATTCCGGAACGATTAATTGCCAAAAAAAGTGCCTGACAGCGTATGTGTCAGGCTACCTTTCCACGGGCCAGCGATTGCTGGCCCGTTTGCTTTGCAGTCAAGCGAAACGCGAGTGAATATTATACGGCTGGTGCTTTTTTGTTCGCATGATTAGCCATGAGTTTTTCTTATACATGGCATATTATTTTGGTCTGAATTTTCATGCTGGCATATTGTTCTGGTTTTACGATCCCTTCTTGCCTTTAAACGTTATAAGCGTTTAAATTGCCCCCCATATACTGTCAGACCGACTGTATTTGCGTGGTAAATCGAAAAACTATTCTTCGCCACGCCTGGACGGGAGCATATCCCGCTGAAATTGAGCAAATTTTCCGCTGTATCGTCCCGTCAGGGATGGCGAAAATCTCAACGTATTCAACACCACATCCACAGGCAGTAAGGTTTTATGACCCATCACTTGAAATCGCGTGACATTATCGCGCTGGGCTTTATGACATTTGCGCTGTTCGTTGGCGCAGGTAACATCATTTTTCCTCCAATGGTTGGCTTACAGGCGGGTGAACACGTCTGGACGGCTGCGTTTGGCTTCCTGCTTACTGCCGTGGGCCTGCCGGTACTGACCGTTATCGCGCTGGCGAAAGTCGGTGGCGGTGTGGACAGCCTCAGCACCCCGATTGGCAAAGTGGCTGGCGTTCTGCTGGCAACCGTCTGCTATCTGGCTGTTGGCCCGCTGTTCGCAACCCCGCGTACGGCGACCGTCTCCTTTGAAGTGGGTATTGCCCCGCTGACCGGTGACGGCGCGATGCCGCTGTTTATTTACAGCCTCATTTACTTCGCCATCGTTATTCTGGTTTCTCTCTATCCCGGCAAACTGCTGGATACTGTGGGTAACTTCCTGGCACCGCTGAAAATTGTGGCGCTGATTGTGCTGGCGGTTGCGGCCATCGTCTGGCCTGCGGGGCCCATCAGCTCCGCGATGGACGCCTACCAGAACGCGGCGTTCTCAAACGGTTTTGTGAACGGCTATCTGACGATGGATACGCTTGGCGCGATGGTGTTTGGTATCGTTATCGTTAACGCCGCGCGTTCCCGCGGGGTGACCGAAGCGCGTCTGCTGACTCGCTACACCATCTGGGCTGGCCTGATGGCCGGTGTCGGCCTGACGCTGCTGTATCTGGCGCTGTTCCGCCTGGGTTCAGATAGCGCAACGCTGGTCGATCAGAGCGCAAACGGCGCGGCGATCCTGCATGCTTACGTGCAGCACACCTTTGGTGGTGCAGGCAGCATGCTGCTGGCGGCGCTGATTTTCCTGGCCTGTCTGGTGACGGCGGTGGGTCTGACCTGCGCCTGCGCGGAGTTCTTCGCTCAGTATCTGCCGCTTTCTTACCGCACGCTGGTGTTTATCCTCGGCATCTTCTCCATGGCGGTGTCAAACCTCGGTCTGAGCCACCTGATTCAGGTCTCAATTCCGGTGCTGACGGCGATCTATCCGCCATGTATCGTGCTGGTAGTGCTGAGCTTCACCCGTCCGTGGTGGCATAACTCCACGCGAATTATTGCGCCAGCCATGTTTATCAGCCTGATTTTTGGTATCCTTGACGGGATCAAAGCATCAGCATTTGCAGAAATCCTGCCAGCCTGGACACAGCGTCTGCCGCTGTCCGAGCAGGGCCTGGCCTGGCTGATGCCTTCCGTTGTAGCGCTGGTTCTGGCGATTATCTGGGACCGTGCGGCAGGGCGTCAGGTGACATCCAACGCCCATTAATCAACGGCAACAAATTGTTTAACCACGGGGCTTAAGGCCCCGTGGTTTTTTGTTTTTTTCGTGTTGAATGGCAAGATTTTAATGGAAAGCACTAACAAACTTAAACGTGGATTGAGCACCCGCCACATCCGCTTTATGGCGCTGGGCTCGGCTATCGGTACCGGTCTTTTTTATGGCTCGGCAGATGCCATCAAAATGGCCGGTCCAAGCGTTCTGCTGGCCTACATCATCGGCGGAGTGGCGGCGTATATCATCATGCGCGCCCTTGGCGAAATGTCGGTTCACAACCCCTCTGCCAGTTCCTTCTCCCGCTACGCGCAGGAAAATTTAGGCCCGCTGGCCGGGTTTATCACCGGCTGGACCTACTGCTTCGAAATCCTGATTGTTGCCATTGCCGATGTGACGGCGTTTGGTATCTATATGGGGGTCTGGTTCCCCGCCGTGCCGCACTGGATCTGGGTGCTGAGCGTGGTGCTGATTATCTGCGCCGTTAACCTGATGAGCGTGAAGGTGTTTGGCGAGCTGGAGTTCTGGTTCTCCTTCTTCAAGGTCGCGACCATTATCATCATGATCCTCGCCGGTTTCGGCATTATCATCTGGGGGATCGGCAACGGTGGACAGCCAACCGGCATTCACAACCTGTGGAGCAACGGCGGCTTCTTTAGCAACGGCTGGCTCGGGATGGTCATGTCGCTGCAGATGGTCATGTTCGCCTATGGCGGAATCGAGATTATCGGCATCACCGCCGGGGAAGCGAAAGATCCGGAGAAGTCTATTCCGCGCGCCATCAACTCGGTGCCGATGCGCATCCTGGTGTTCTACGTGGGCACGCTGTTTGTGATTATGTCCATCTACCCGTGGAACCAGGTGGGCACCAACGGCAGCCCGTTTGTCCTGACTTTCCAGCATATGGGCATTGCGTTTGCCGCCAGCATTCTCAACTTTGTGGTGCTGACCGCCTCGCTGTCGGCCATCAACAGTGACGTGTTCGGCGTGGGCCGTATGCTGCACGGCATGGCGGAGCAGGGCAGTGCGCCGAAGGTGTTTGCCAAAACGTCGCGTCGCGGTACCCCGTGGGTAACGGTGCTGGTCATGACCGTGGCGCTGCTGTTCTCGGTCTACCTGAACTACATTATGCCAGAGAACGTCTTCCTGGTGATTGCGTCGCTGGCGACCTTTGCGACGGTGTGGGTGTGGATCATGATCCTGCTGTCGCAGATTGCGTTCCGTCGCCGCCTGTCGCCAGAAGAGGCCAAAGCGCTGAAGTTTAAAGTGCCGGGCGGCGTGCCAACGACCATTGTCGGTCTCATCTTCCTGGTCTTCATCATTGGCCTGATTGGTTATCACCCGGATACCCGTATTTCCCTGTACGTGGGCTTCGCGTGGATCGTCCTGCTGCTGGTGGGCTGGATGTTTAAATGTCGCCGCGATCGTCAGCTGGCGGAAGCACAGTAACATTCTTTTCCCCTCTCCCCGTGGGAGAGGGTTCCCCACAAATTAATGCGAGCACTGAGCAATCCCCTCGCCCCTCCGGGGAGAGGGTTAGGGTGAGGGGAACATACGGCGGTGGTGGTCATTCCGTTCACTTTATGTTCCTTGCTACTCTGTAACGACATGACCGGTGAACGTGCCAGGGTGGCTCAGTCGCCACCACCCTGGCGACCCGGGCTCCCGGCGGTAAATCGCCGCTTCGCGGTGCCCTCGGCTTATTCCTTCCGGCTTATCGGGTACGGGCGGAGGCAACGTCCCTGTAAAGCCGCCCTCTCGGCGCATCCCTGCGCCTCGCCCCGGCCGGAAGGCAAACGCCTCAGCGATTTACAGCCGGACCAGGGCATCGCTGACAGCCCTCAGTCATTTAGAAAGCAACTTTATTGCTTCTGCATAAAAAAATTACTGGGGATCCCTCAGCCCCGTGGGAGAGGGTTAGGGTGAGGACATCAGGCCGCACTGATGCCTCCTCCCCCGTCCTCCTCCCCCAATAAATCCCATCATGGTGAGCTATCCTTAACAACCCTGTGGCAAGGTGACGTCAATTTCATCAAAGGGGATTCGTGATGTTAAACGCCTGGCACCTTCCGGTTGCCCCATTTGTTAAGCAAAACAAAGACAACCTTGTGATTACGCTCTGGCTGGCAGGGGAAAATCAGCCTGAACGTGTGACCCTGCGCGCCGAAGTGGATAACGAAGAGACATCGCTGAAAATGCACAAGGTGCGCAGCCAGCCTCAGCCGGGTATTACGGCGTGGCGGGCGAATATCGATTTGCGCAGCGGACAGCCGCGTCGCCGCTACGGCTTCAAGCTGCTGTGGAACAACCGCCAGCTGTGGTTTACCCCGCAGGGCTTCAGCCGTTTCCCTCCGGCCAGGCTGGAGCAGTTTGCCGTGGATCACCCGGATAACGGCCCGCAGTGGGTTAACGATCAGGTCTTTTACCAGATTTTCCCGGACCGCTTTGCGCGCAGTGAAAAGCGCACCGCCGACCAGGACAAGGTTTATTACCATCATGCGGTCGGTCACGACATCATTCTGAAAAAATGGGACGAGCCGCTGACCGCCCAGGCGGGGGGATCGACCTTTTACGGCGGCGATCTCGACGGTATCAGCGAAAAACTGCCGTACCTGAAAAAGCTCGGCGTGACGGCGCTGTACCTGAACCCGGTGTTTAAAGCGCCAAGCGTTCACAAATACGATACGCAGGACTACCGCCACGTAGACGAGCAGTTTGGCGGTGACGAGGCGCTGCTGCGGCTGCGCCACAACACGCAAAAAGAAGGTATGCGCCTGATCCTTGATGGCGTGTTCAATCACAGCGGTGATTCTCATGCGTGGTTCGACCGTCACAATCAGTCGATGGGCGGCGCATGCCATAATCCGGATTCCCCCCAGCGTGACTGGTACAGTTTTGACGAGAATGGACGCGCCCTGGACTGGCTGGGCTACCCGAGTCTGCCGAAGCTCGATTTCCAGTCGTCAACGCTTGTGAATGAAATCTACGGCGGCGAAGACAGCATCGTGCGCCACTGGCTGAAAGCGCCGTGGAATATGGACGGCTGGCGGCTGGACGTGGTGCATATGCTGGGTGAAGCAGGCGGGGCGCGGAATAACCTTCAGCATGTCGCCGCCATTACCCGGTCGGCAAAAGCGGCCCGGTCGGAAGCATTCGTCTTCGGGGAGCATTTTGGCGACGCGCGTCAGTGGTTGCAGGCAGATGCAGAAGACGCGTCGATGAATTATCGCGGCTTCACCTTCCCGCTGTGGGGCTTCCTCGCTAACACCGATATCTCTTACGATCCGCAGCATATTGACGCCGAAACCTGCATGGCGTGGATGGAGAACTATCGCGCTGGCCTGTCTCATCAGCAGCAGCTTCGGATGTTTAACCAGCTCGACAGCCACGATACCGCGCGCTTTAAATCGCTGCTGGGTAAAGATGTGGCGCGTCTGCCGCTGGCGGTGACCTGGCTTTTCACCTGGCCGGGCGTGCCGTGCATCTATTACGGAGATGAAGTGGGGCTGGACGGTAACAACGATCCGTTCTGCCGCAAAACCTTCCCATGGGAGCCTGAAAAGCAGGATCAGGATCTGTACAGCCTGTACCAGCGTATGGCGACACTACGCAAGCAGAGCCAGGCCCTGCGCTACGGGGGCTGTCAGGTGATGTACGCCCAAGATAATGTGGTGGTGTTTGTCCGCGTCTACAACCAGCAGCGCGTGCTGGTGGCGATCAACCGGGGTGAGGTGTGTGAAGTGGTGCTGGAAGATTCACCGCTGCTGGCCGGTAAAACGTGGAAGAGCAAAGAGGGGAAAGCGACGTTACAGGAGAACGTGCTCACGCTGCCGGCGATCTCCGCTACGCTCTGGTTCGGCAGCTAAGCGCAGGCAGCATGGTTTTCACCTTTTAGATGGCGCAAATGCAACTATTTGTGTCAATCTTAACGGATCTTTTACGGTGAAGGTGGAAACATGGACGAGCTTTACATCCTTGGCTGTTTGTTCCTGGTTTTTGCGCTGGTCGTGGCCCCCGTGCTTGCGGTGATAGGCTTTAATCGAAGCACGGCGGCGCGGCAGGAGATCGCCCGGCTTCGCCAGCGCATTGAGGCGCTTGAGCAGCACGGTGTAGCTGAGAAAGCGCCGGAGCCGGTGCAGACCGCCGCGCCAGTGGAGACACCAGCGCCGGTGCCAGAGGCCGTTAACGCACCTGTCGATCCCTGGCGTCCCGAACCGCCCGTCACTGAAGCAGAACCTGCGCCTGTCCCGGCGGCAAAACGGCCTTCCGCCTTTGGCGGCATCCTGTCCTCGCTGACGCGCTGGTTTATGCAGGGCAATCCGCTGGCAAAACTGGGGATTGTACTGCTCTTCCTCGGCCTCTCTTTCCTGCTGCGCTATACCGTTGAACATTCACTGTTTCCGCTTGAGCTGCGTCTTGCCGCCACGGCGCTGTTTGCCATGGGTCTGCTGGCCGTTGGATGGCGGCTGCGGCACAGGCAGCGGATCTACGCGCTGATCCTCCAGGGCGGGGCGACCGGCGTGCTTTACCTGACCGTCTTTGGCGCATTCCGGCTGTGGCAGATGCTGCCGATGACGCTGGCGTTTGCGCTGCTGGTGGTGATTTGCGCGGCGAGCGTCGGGCTGGCCGTGCTGCAAAAGGCGCTGAGCCTTGCCATGCTGGCGAGCCTGGGCGGATATCTTGCGCCGCTGCTCCTGTCTACCGGGGGCGGTAGCTTTGTGGCGCTGTTCTCTTTCTATCTTCTGCTCTCCATCGGCATTCTCGTCATCAGCATCTGGCAGCACTGGCGCGAGCTCAACCTGCTCGGGCTGCTCTTCACGTTTGGCGTTGGCGGAGTGTGGGGGCTGAGCGACTACCAGCCTGAAAACTATGTTATCTGTCAGCTGTTCCTGATTGCCAATACGCTTATTTTTGGCGTGTTTAGCGTAGCGCTGTCGCTGCGGGCGCAGGAAAAAGGCAAACAGATTATTGACGGCGTACTGCTGTTTGCCCCGCCGCTGATTGGTTTTGGGATGCAGTACGGCATGACGTCGCACTGGACGTACGGCCCGGCGCTCAGCGCGCTGGGTTATGGTGCGTTTTATCTCTCACTGGCGTTCCTCGCGCTGCGACGTTACCCCTCCATTGGGCGACCACTGATTATGGCGGCGCTGGCGATTGGCGGCGGGTTTGCCACGCTTGCCATTCCGCTGGCGCTTTCGGCGCGCTGGACGGCGATGGTCTGGGCGCTGGAGGGGCTGGGTATCCTCTGGCTGGGCGTGCAACAGCAGCAGCGGCGTATGAGCTATAGCGGGACGGCGCTGCTGGTGCTGGCGCCCGGCAGCGCGATATGGGCGCAGATGGACGGCGTCACCTCGCTGAGCCTGCTGCTTATTTTCGCAGTGCTCAGTCTTTGCTGGCTGGCAGCGGCCTGGTTGTGGCGAAAAATCTCTCTGCCGGGTAGTTGGGCGCTGGTGGTCGGTGGGCTGCTGTTCTGGTTAGTGGCGCAACTGGGTGCGTCGCAACTGATCCTCAAGACAGAATTATCGGTTCTTGCGGGCGTGCTGGCGCTGACGGCGGTGTCGGCCTGGGGATGGCGGCAGGCTGCCGCTCGTCTGGCATGGCGGGAGCTGGATGCCAGCAAATGGCTGCTGTGGCCGGTGATGCTGCTGATGGTGCTTTATCAGGTCTGGCAACAGCAGATCCTGGCAGCCGGCTGGGCAAATCTGGCCTGGGCTATTGCGCTGCCTGCCGCCCTGATGATGCTGCGGCGCGACGAAGATAAACTTCTTCCGCGCATCGCAATGGGGCTGCATCTGTCGCTGTTGTGGATGATTTTACTCGCCATGGCCGCCGAGCTTTACTGGTTTGCCCGCTCCCTGCCATGGGGCATGGCGGCCTGGGGAAGCGGCATTGCGATGGCTGTCGGCGGTGGGGTGATTATGGCGCTCTCCGCGGCCGTACGGCGTCGCGGGTGGCCGTTCCGGGTATGGCCTGCGCTCTACGCCTGCCTTGCCATGATCCCTGTGGTTGTGGCGCTGGTGGTATTACTGGTCGTGACTAATTTCCAGGACGGGGTAGTCTATCGACAGACCTGGCTGCCGCTGGTGAACCCACTTGAGGAAGGGGCGGCGTTCGCGCTGCTGGGGCTGGTGGTGTTTTATCGGGCAGTGGATCGCCACTATCCGGCATCGCTTGCGCAGTCCCGTCCGTGGTCCGCCGTTGTGCTGATGGCGCTTGGCTTCTGGTGGCTCAACGGCGCGCTGCTGCGCGCGCTGGCGTGGTACGGCGAGGTGGCCTGGAATATGGAGTCGCTGTGGCATTCGCGGCTTATCCAGACCACCTTTGCCCTGTTCTGGATGTTCTGCGCGCTGGTGGTCATGATCCGCGCCACCCGTCAGGCCTCCCGTCAGCAGTGGCTTGCCGGTGCGGTGCTGCTGGGAGTGGTCATGCTCAAACTGATGCTGGTGGACAGCGCGGGCGGTGGCGGCCTGGCGCGTGCTGTCGCGTTTATTGGCGTGGCGATCCTGGTCCTGATTGTGGGCTATTTCTCGCCGCTACCGCCTAAAGCAGGAGAAGAAAAATGAAATGGATGAATGCGGTTGTTTGTGCGGCACTGCTGGCCGTGGCCGGTCCGGCATTCAGCGAGGGCGCGCCGGTGGAATCCCCGTGGGATTATGCCTATGGCCTGTCCCTTGATACCTCTGCCTCTTCGCCGTGGTATCGGGTCATGCTGCCGCTGGCGGTTTATCAGCAGAGCACATCGCCCGATCTGCGCGACGTGCGCGTGTTTAATCAGTCGGGCGAGCCGGTACCGTTCAGCCTGGTTACCACGACGCGTCCGCAGCCAGCACCGACCACCACGGCGCTGCGCCTCTTTGCGCTTAACGCCTCGACGGGCGGGGAAGAGGGCAGTGGCGATAAAATTATATTACGTGCCAGAAACGGCGTGGAGATTGTGCTGGAAGGGCAACACGCGGCGGCTGCCGGACAGCATTATCTGCTGACCCTGCCGGAAAACGCGACGGAGGTTCCGCTCTCTCAGCTCCAGCTTTTCTGGGACACGCCGCAGGGCTCGTGGCAGGGGACGGCATCGGTCTATTACAGCGAGGATCTGAAAAACTGGTATACCCTGCGCGAAGAGATGCCCCTGCTGGACGTGATGAGTAGACAGGATCGCCTGAAGCTCGACCGCATCGATACCGATCTGGTGTTATCTCCTGAGGCGAATCGCTATCTGCTGCTGGTGCTGAACACGGGGCGTTCAGCCCTGACGTTAACCGGCGTCAACGCGATTAACGCTCCTGCGCAGCCGGAATCAGAGCACATTAGCCTGGCGGGAGAGGGGGAGCGGCTATCCGATAGCGAAGCCGTGTGGCGCTGGACGCATCCGCAGCCTCTGAGTGCGATCGCCTTCATGCTGAATGGCGACGGCGTTCTCCCGGCAGAAATAGCCTGGCGGGGGGCGGACAAGGATCGGTGGCATACGCTGAAAAAAGAGGTGATCTACCAGCTCGGCGGCAAAACGTCTGAACCTGTTCCGCTCCCGGGCGGGCTGGTCGAGGTGGTAAAAATCAAGACCTACAATGCCCGTTTGCCAGAGAACCTGCCGGGCGTGATCGGGCAACGCGTGCGCTATGATCTGGTGTTCAACGCGCAGGGGAAGGGGCCGTATCTGCTTGCGTGGGGGAACGGGGCTGCGAAACCGGCAAGCGTGGAGACGGATATGCTGATCCCGACCGAACTGCGTAAAACCTACGCTCTGGCAGCCCTGCCGATGGCGGATACGCTGGAACCTGTCCCGCTGGGCGGCGAGGCGCGTTTAACCGCGACGTCTGCGGCTGAGCAGGAAAGCAGAATGAAAACGCTGATGGTCTGGGGCGTACTGATCGTCGGGGTGATGGTGCTTGCGGGTATGGCATGGCGCATCTGGCGCGAGGTAAAAAAAGACGGCGCAGCATAAGCCATAAAAAAACCCGCGTAGTCGCGGGTTTTTCGTAAACCGTGCCGATTACAGGCTGGATACGTTCTCAGACAGGTATTTAGCTACGCCGTCTGGGGAAGCCGCCATACCTTCTTTACCTTTTTCCCACTGAGCCGGGCACACTTCACCGTGCTCTTCGTGGAACTGGAGCGCGTCAACCATGCGCAGCATTTCGTCGATGTTACGACCCAGCGGCAGATCGTTCACAACCTGGTGACGAACGATGCCGTTCGCGTCGATCAGGAAAGAACCACGCAGCGCAACGCCAGCGTCCGGATGTTCGATACCGTAAGCCTGCTGGATTTCGCGTTTGATGTCCGCAACCATCGCGTATTTCACCGCACCGATGCCGCCGTTTTCGACAGGGGTGTTACGCCATGCGTTGTGTACAAATTCAGAGTCGAAGGAGACGCCAACCACTTCCACGCCACGCTTCTGGAATTCTTCGTAACGTTTGTCGAACGCGATCAGCTCAGACGGGCAAACGAAAGTGAAGTCCATTGGCCAGAAGAACAGAACGGTCGCTTTACCGTTGGTGTGCTGTTTGAAGTTGAAGTTTTCAACGATTTCACCGTTGCCCATAACGGCGGCAGCTGTAAAATCCGGAGCCGGACGAGTTACCAGAACCATATGATTCTCCTGTAGATACTAAGGTTATTTGGAACGCAACGCGGGCCAGTATAGAGGCAGCGCGGGAATAAGACAAAGAGGTGGTAACAATCGTTCCACCAGCTTTTACCTATCAATCGAACCGGCATCACAGTTCTTTATTTTTCGCCTGCGCCATCATGCGCGGGTAGAACTGCCAGAAGCGCGTCTCCAGCGCGTCATAATGTTCGTCCAGGTCGTGCCAGGAGTCGCGCAGCGCGTCCAGACGCGGTCGACGGCTGGCCATGCCGTTGAGCACGTTCTGAATGAAATCCATCTCGCGGTAACGCTCCAGCCAGCGTTCAGACCACAGATAGTTATTCAGATTCACAAAGCGCGGTGGGGAGTCCGGCAAAATGATCGACACCTGCGCGTGGGCGTAGCGCACAAACTCAGGCAGCGACATATCAGGCGACAGCAGGGACCAGTGGCGCGACAGGAAATGATCCCACATGACGTCGAGCGTGATCGGCGCCACGCGTCGCGTTTCGGGGCGGAACCAGGCTTTGGCTTCCGTCACTTCCGGCAGGTTATCGGTCAGCACGTCGATGCGGCGGTGCATAAAAATCCCGTCGATAACCTCGGGGGAATAATCTTCCGCGGGGTTGCCGCGTACGAAATCGGCCAGCAAATTGCCGGAGAGGGAGCTGTCCGCGAGGTGAGCGAGATGCAGGTGAGCGAGAAAATTCATGCGTTTTATTTGTCCGGTGGCGGCTAGTTGTTGCAGCAAATGGGTGTGAGCACTAGACTATGCCGCCTGTTTTTAAGTCACGAGTATACGTCATGCGCGTCGCCGATTTCTCCTTTGAACTACCTGAATCCCTGATTGCTCACTACCCCATGCCTGAGCGTAGCAGCTGTCGCTTGCTGTCACTGGACGGGCCAACGGGCGCGCTGACGCACGGTACTTTCACCGATCTGCTCGACAAGCTCAACCCTGGCGATCTGCTGGTCTTTAACAATACCCGCGTGATCCCAGCGCGTCTGTTTGGCCGTAAAGCCAGCGGCGGCAAGATTGAGGTGCTGGTCGAACGTATGCTCGATGATAAACGTATTCTGGCACATATTCGCGCATCCAAAGCGCCGAAGCCGGGCGCTGAACTGCTGCTGGGTGATGACGAGAGCATCAAAGCGACCATGACCGCGCGTCACGACGCGCTGTTCGAGGTGGAGTTCAACGACGAGCGCACGGTGCTTGATATCCTCAACGCCATCGGCCACATGCCGCTGCCGCCGTACATTGAACGCCCGGATGAAGAAGCCGACCGCGAGCTGTATCAGACCGTCTACAGCCAGAAGCCTGGCGCAGTGGCGGCGCCAACGGCGGGCCTGCACTTTGATGAACCGCTGCTGGAAAAGTTGCGCGCCAAGGGTATTGAGATGGCCTTCGTGACGCTGCACGTCGGCGCGGGGACGTTCCAGCCGGTGCGCGTGGACAGCATCGAAGACCACATCATGCACTCTGAGTATGCCGAAGTGCCGCAGGAGGTTGTGGATGCGGTGCTGGCGGCGAAAGCGCGCGGTAGCCGCGTCGTGGCCGTCGGTACAACGTCGGTACGTTCCCTTGAGAGCGCTGCGCAGGCCGCGAAAAAAGAGCTGATTGAGCCCTTCTTTGGCGATACGCAGATCTTTATCTACCCGGGCTATCAGTACAAAGTCATTGATGCGCTGGTGACCAACTTCCATCTGCCTGAATCGACGCTGATTATGCTGGTCTCCGCGTTTGCGGGGTATCAGCATACGATGAACGCCTACAAGTCTGCGGTAGAACAAAAATATCGCTTTTTTAGCTACGGTGACGCGATGTTTATCACGTACAATCCGCAGGCTTTGAATGAGCGTGTCGGGGAATAAGTCCGCGGCACCGTGTTACAACGTTGGACTGTTTTTCTGACGTCGGAGAAAAAATGAAATTTGAACTCGATACCACCGATGGCCGCGCGCGTCGCGGTCGCCTGGTGTTTGATCGCGGCGTGGTAGAAACCCCCGCGTTTATGCCTGTGGGCACGTACGGCACCGTAAAAGGAATGACGCCGGAAGAAGTTGAAGCCACTGGCGCACAGATTATTCTCGGTAACACCTTCCACCTGTGGCTGCGTCCAGGCCAGGAGATCATGAAGCTCCACGGCGATCTGCACGATTTCATGCAGTGGAAAGGCCCCATCCTCACCGACTCCGGCGGTTTCCAGGTCTTCAGCCTGGGCGATATCCGTAAGATCACCGAGCAGGGCGTACACTTCCGTAACCCGATCAACGGCGATCCAATCTTCCTCGATCCGGAAAAGTCTATGGAGATTCAGTACGATCTCGGCTCCGATATCGTGATGATCTTCGACGAATGTACGCCATACCCGGCGGACTGGGACTATGCCAAACGTTCCATGGAGATGTCCCTGCGTTGGGCGAAGCGTAGCCGCGACCGTTTTGACTCCCTGCAAAACAAAAATGCGCTGTTCGGCATTATCCAGGGCAGCGTTTACGAAGATTTACGCGATATCTCGGTTAAAGGTCTGGTAGAGATAGGCTTTGATGGCTACGCTGTCGGCGGTTTGGCTGTGGGTGAGCCGAAGGAAGATATGCACCGTATTCTGGAGCATGTCTGCCCGCAAATCCCGGCGGATAAACCACGATACCTGATGGGTGTGGGTAAACCAGAAGATCTGGTGGAAGGCGTACGTCGCGGCATTGATATGTTCGACTGCGTTATGCCAACCCGAAACGCACGTAACGGTCATCTGTTCGTTACCGATGGCGTGGTGAAAATCCGTAACGCGAAGCATAAGAGTGACACCAGCCCGCTCGATTCCGAGTGCGATTGCTATACCTGTCGCAATTATTCTCGCGCGTATCTGCATCATCTCGATCGTTGCAACGAGATTTTGGGGGCGCGTCTCAATACCATTCATAATCTTCGTTATTATCAGCGCTTAATGGCTGGTTTACGTAAGGCTATCGAAGAGGGTAAATTAGAGAGCTTCGTGACCGATTTCTACCAACGTCAGGGGCGGGATGTTCCACCGTTGAACGTTGATTAATTTTAATAATGAGGGAATTTGAATGAGCTTTTTTATTTCTGATGCGGTAGCAGCAACGGGTGCACCAGCGCAGGGCAGCCCGATGTCTCTGATTCTGATGCTGGTTGTGTTCGGTCTGATCTTCTACTTCATGATCCTGCGTCCACAGCAGAAGCGTACTAAAGAGCACAAAAACCTGATGAACTCCATCGCGAAGGGCGATGAAGTCCTGACCAATGGTGGCCTGGTGGGTCGCGTAACCAAAGTAGCGGAAAACGGCTACATTGCTATCGCCCTCAACGACACCACTGAAGTGGTTATCAAACGTGACTTCGTAGCTGCCGTTCTGCCGAAAGGCACCATGAAGGCGCTGTAATCCCAACTTTTCCCAAAGGGAACTGCCGTGTTAAACCGTTATCCTTTGTGGAAGTACATCATGCTGGTCGTCGTGATTATCGTCGGCCTGCTGTACGCGCTTCCCAACCTGTATGGTGAGGATCCGGCCGTTCAAATCACTGGCGCGCGCGGTGTCGCCGCCAGTGAGCAAACGCTGATCCAGGTCCAGAAAACGTTACAAGAAGAAAAAATTACCGCTAAGTCTGTGGCACTGGAAGAGGGCGCAATTCTTGCTCGCTTCGACACCACCGACACGCAGCTCCGCGCACGTGAAGCGCTGATGGGCGTGCTGGGTGATAAATATGTCGTGGCGCTTAACCTTGCTCCTGCAACCCCACGCTGGCTGGCTGCGCTGAACGCAGAGCCAATGAAACTGGGTCTTGACCTGCGTGGCGGCGTTCACTTCCTGATGGAAGTGGATATGGATACCGCGCTCGGCAAGCTACAGGAACAGAATATCGACAGCCTGCGCAGCGATCTGCGCGATAAAGGCATTCCGTACACCACCGTACGTAAAGAAGATAACTACGGCATGAGCATCACGTTCCGCGACAGCGCGGCACGCGATCAGGCTGTGACCTATCTGTCTCAACGTCACCGCGATCTGGTGATCACCTCTCAGGGCAGCAACCAGCTGCGTGCGGTAATGACCGACGCGCGTCTGAGTGAAGCACGTGAGTACGCCGTTCAGCAGAACATTAACATTCTGCGTAACCGTGTAAACCAGCTGGGCGTGGCTGAGCCACTGGTACAGCGTCAGGGTGCTGACCGTATCGTGGTCGAACTGCCAGGTATCCAGGATACCGCCCGTGCGAAAGAGATTCTGGGCGCGACGGCGACTCTGGAGTTCCGTCTGGTAAACGCCAACGTTGACCAGGCTGCTGCGGCTTCAGGCCGTGTGCCGGGCGATTCCGAAGTGAAACAGACCCGCGAAGGCCAGCCGGTTGTGCTGTACAAACGCGTGATCCTGACCGGTGACCATATCACCGACTCCACTTCAAGCCAGGATGAGTACAACCAGCCGCAGGTTAACATCTCGCTGGACAGCGCAGGTGGCAACATCATGTCTAACTTCACCAAGGATAACATCGGCAAGCCGATGGCGACCCTGTTCGTGGAGTACAAAGACAGCGGTAAGAAAGACGCCAATGGCCGTGCCGTGCTGGTGAAAGAGGAAGAGGTGATTAACATCGCCAACATCCAGTCTCGTCTGGGTAACAGCTTCCGTATTACCGGTATCAGCAACCCGAACGAAGCGCGTCAGCTCTCTCTGCTGCTGCGTGCCGGTGCGCTGATTGCGCCAATTCAGATTGTTGAAGAGCGTACCATCGGTCCAACCCTGGGTATGCAGAACATCAAGCAGGGTCTGGAAGCGTGTCTGGCCGGTCTGGCGGTGTCCATCATCTTCATGATCTTCTTCTATAAGAAGTTCGGCCTGATTGCGACCTCCGCGCTGATTGCCAACCTGGTGCTGATCATCGGTATCATGTCCCTGCTGCCGGGGGCGACGCTAACCATGCCGGGTATCGCGGGTATCGTTCTAACCCTTGCGGTGGCGGTCGACGCCAACGTACTGATAAACGAACGTATCAAAGAAGAGCTGAGCAACGGTCGTTCTGTACAGCAGGCGATTGAAGAAGGCTACAAAGGGGCGTTCAGCTCCATCTTCGATGCGAACGTAACAACACTGATTAAGGTTCTTATCCTGTATGCAGTGGGTACTGGCGCGATCAAAGGCTTTGCGATTACTACCGGTATCGGTGTCGCAACGTCGATGTTTACCGCTATTGTCGGCACCCGTGCCATCGTGAACCTGCTGTACGGCGGCAAGCGCGTCAAAAAGCTGTCTATCTGAGGAGTGCGTTGTGGCACAGGAATATACTGTTGAACAATTGAACCACGGCCGTAAAGTCTGGGACTTTATGCGCTGGGACTACTGGGCCTTCGGCATTTCAGGTTTTCTGCTGATCTTGTCCATCGTCATTATGGGCGTGAAAGGCTTTAACTGGGGTCTGGATTTCACCGGTGGTACGGTGATCGAAATTACCCTGGAAAAACCGGTCGATATGGACCAGATGCGTGAGTCTCTGCAAAAAGCGGGCTTTGAAGAGCCGCTGCTACAGAACTTCGGCAGCAGCCGCGACATCATGGTGCGTATGCCGCCGGTACACGATGCCAACGGCAGCCAGGAGCTGGGCAGCAAGGTCGTTCAGGTTATTAACGAAACGACCAGCCAGGATGCAACGGTTAAGCGTATTGAGTTTGTCGGCCCGAGCGTTGGTGCTGACCTGGCGCAGACCGGTGCGATGGCGCTGCTGGTGGCGCTGATCTCGATTCTGATTTACGTCGGTTTCCGCTTTGAGTGGCGACTGGCGGCAGGCGTGGTTATCGCTCTGGCGCACGACGTGGTGATCACCATGGGCATACTGTCTCTCTTCCACATTGAGATTGACCTGACGATTGTGGCATCCCTGATGTCCGTTATCGGTTACTCACTGAACGACAGTATCGTGGTATCTGACCGTATTCGTGAAAACTTCCGTAAGATCCGTCGCGGCACGCCGTACGAAATCTTTAACGTGTCGTTGACCCAGACGCTGCACCGTACGTTGATCACCTCCGGCACCACCCTGATGGTGATCCTGATGCTGTTCCTGTTCGGTGGCCCGGTGCTGGAAGGCTTCTCGCTGACCATGCTGATCGGTGTGTCTATCGGTACGGCCTCGTCTATCTACGTCGCGTCCGCGCTGGCGCTGAAGCTGGGCATGAAGCGCGAGCATCTGATCCAGCAGAAAGTCGAGAAAGAAGGGGCGGATCAGCCGTCCATTCTGCCGTAAGAGTCTTATGCGGTATCGAAATCCCGGCCTGCTGGCCGGGATTTTTTTGTCTACTCCTGACAGTATGCATACCGCTGCTTCCGGCTCGACAGGTGCCTCAATATTGTGCAGACGGAGAGACGCTTTAGCGAAAGTGCGGACAGAGCTCTGGCAGATTTTTTGCGGAAGGTGAAGCAGTAAAAAGCCGGGTGGCGGCTACGCCTTACCCGGCCTACATTCGGATCGTAGGCCCGGCAAGCGCAGCGCCACCGGGCGAAGTCCGCACAGGTTAGAAGTTGTAACCCACGACCAGGTAACCACCCCAACCGGTAGAGCGAACGCTGAAGTCGCCGTTGCCGAAGTTCAGGCTGGCGTCGTCGTTCCACTGGCCACCGTTGTGCCAGTAACGCGCAACAACAGAGTAGTGCCAGTGATCGTAGTTCAGCGCCAGAATGTGGCTGGAGGCGATGGAGTTACTGGTACGAGCATGCTTCCCGTTGTTGTCATAGAAGTTATCGTCGCCCAGGTCTGAACCCCAGTCAAAGTTGGTGAAGCCGATATAGCTCAGGTTACCGCCCCACAGCTGAGTGATTGGCACAAAGTATTTCACTTTGAAACGGTAGCCATCCCACTCGTTCTCATTTGATGCGCCATAGTTCTGCCACTGGTATTTCGCATACACGTTCAGTGACAGGCTCATTGGCAGGCCGGTTTCGATGTCAGTGCCCAGACCCATATACCAGGTGCTCTGTTCCTGAGAATCGTTGCGACCCATGTCATAGATGTAGTTGTTCGCGAAGTACCACTCTTTGAACGGACCAAACGCCAGGCTGGTGCCGGTCAGTTTGTCGATAGAGAAACGCGGTTCGATTTCCATGAACAGCGGGGAGCCATTGTTCCAGATACCTTTCGCATCGGAGTTACCGCCGAAGAATACCGGCAGATCGACGTAGCCGTAGAAATCAAACCAGTCTTTCTTGGCAAACGCTTCGTATTCCAGGTAGGTATCGTTGCGGATCTGCGGCCCGAAACGGGTGTGGTAGCTGCCTACCACGTTAACGCTCTGGTGCCACCAGTCGGAGAGATATTGTGGTTTGTCGTTTTCCGCTGCGTTAACAGTGAAAGAGGAGGACAGTGCCAGCACGGCGCCAGCTGCGAGTAATGTTTTTTTCATAATCATGCCACTGATTGAAATTCCCTTCCGGGAGTGAAAAATGCGCGAATTGCGTTTCTAAATATTTCGTGTTTCTGCGGAGCCTATTATAGGAATCCTTTCTCACAAAAATATGTGTTGTTTCACATATCTCTCACATACGTAATCGATTGCGTTCACGTTTGCGTACTTTAAACGGCCGGGATTGTAGCGGCAATCATTTATGTTGCCAATCCATACGAAATGTAAATGTTAGCGGAGTGACATTTCACTCCGCTAAAAGGGCGGGTTATTGCGCGGCAGGTTGAATGTCGTGAATGCGGATAAAGCCCAACTGTTCTGGCGTCAGTCCGCTCAGCTGGAGCGGGATATCAACATCGCTCGGTGCCAGCGTGCTGGCGGGGGCGGTGAAGAGCTGATTCTTCACATTCACCTCCTGATAGCTCTCCGTGGTGCCCTGAATCTGGCCCCACTCTACGGTGCCGCTGAAGGCGGGAAGCGGATCGTTGGATTCACCCTGAATGCGTAATGTTGCGCGCGTACCATCGGCATTCGCTGCAACATTCACCAGAGACATCTTTAGCGTGCCAATCTGGCTGTTCAGACGCGCGGGCGTGTTTGCACCCGGCAATAAATAAACGCCATTGCTGGATTTGGCATTCAGCGCGTTCTGCTGGGTGATCTTTACGGTTTCTTTATTAAGTTTGTCCATCGCCACATTGAGCGTATTCACGCTTTGTTTCATCTCGCGAACTTCACTTTGCTGTGCGCAGGCGCTGAGCGTGAACAAGCTCCCAACCAGCACTATTTTCAGGTAACGTCTTGTCATTGCGTTTAATTCCTTGAAATCACACATTGCTGCAATGGTAGACAGGATAGTGGCGTCAGGCATAGGTCCTTTGTCTCAAAAAGCTCTTCCTTTGTTGTCGGGCCAGTTCAGGGTAAAATAGAAATCAGTTAACCAGATAACAGGGACATCGTATGCATTGCCCATTTTGCTCCGCTGTGGATACCAAAGTCATCGACTCACGTCTTGTAGGCGAAGGGTCTTCCGTGCGTCGTCGTCGGCAGTGTCTGGTGTGCAACGAGCGTTTTACCACCTTCGAGGTGGCAGAGCTGGTAATGCCGCGCGTGGTAAAAAGTAACGATGTGCGCGAACCGTTCAATGAAGAAAAACTGCGTAGCGGGATGCTCAAGGCGCTGGAAAAACGGCCCGTCAGCTCCGATGACGTCGAAATGGCGTTAAATCATATTAAATCTTATCTGCGGGGGCTAGGTGAGCGCGAAGTGCCGAGCAAAATGATCGGTAACCTGGTGATGGAACAGCTGAAAAAGCTCGATAAAGTCGCCTATATTCGCTTCGCCTCCGTTTACCGCAGCTTCGAAGACATTAAAGAGTTTGGCGAAGAGATCGCCCGCTTACAGGATTAAGCCTATGCAGGACGAGATGTACATGGCGAGAGCCATGAAGCTGGCACAGCGCGGTCGGTTTACCACTCACCCTAACCCTAATGTCGGGTGCGTCATTGTTAAAGATGGCGAGATCGTGGGTGAAGGTTTTCACTACCGCGCAGGCGAGCCGCACGCTGAAGTGCATGCCCTGCGCATGGCGGGGGAGAGGGCGCGTGGCGCGACGGCCTACGTAACGCTGGAGCCATGCAGTCATCACGGGCGCACGCCTCCGTGCTGCGAAGCACTGATTGCGGCGGGAGTCTCGCGTGTTGTCGCCGCCATGCAGGATCCTAACCCGCAGGTGGCGGGCCGCGGGCTGTATCGTCTGCAACAGGAAGGGATCGACGTCAGTCACGGCCTGATGATGCAGGATGCCGAAGCCATCAACAAAGGCTTCCTGAAGCGTATGCGCACCGGCTTCCCGTTTATCCAGCTTAAGCTTGGCGCGTCACTGGATGGCCGCACGGCGATGGCGAACGGCGAGAGCCAGTGGATCACCTCGCCACAGGCAAGGCGCGATGTGCAACGTCTGCGCGCACAAAGCCATGCTATTCTCACCAGCAGTGAAACGGTGCTGGCTGACGATCCGGCCCTTACCGTGCGCTGGGATGAGCTGAATGCCGATACCCAGGCGCTCTATCCGCAGGAGAACCTGCGTCAGCCGCTGCGCATTATTATTGATAGCCAGAACCGCGTGACGCCGGAACACCGTATCGTGCAGCAGCCGGGGGAAACCTGGATTGCCCGCACCAAAGAAGATACGCGCGAATGGCCGCAAGGCGTGCGCTGCATTATGGTACCGGAGCACAACGGGCATCTCGATCTGGTGGTGCTGATGATGCTGCTGGGTAAACAGCAGGTCAACAGCATCTGGGTTGAAGCCGGTCCGACGCTCGCCGGCGCGCTGCTCCAGGCAGGGCTGGTGGATGAGCTTCTGGTCTACGTTGCGCCTAAACTGTTAGGTAACGACGCGCGCGGCCTGTTTGTGCTGCCCGGCCTTGAAAAACTGGCCGATGCGCCGCAACTCTCATTCAGCGAGATTCGTCCGGTAGGCCCGGATGTCTGCCTCCATTTAACGACAGCGTAATTGCTCCTGAAATAGGGAAGCAGTGCGCAAAGTATTATGATAAAATCCGCCCCCCTGCGGGGCCAAATGAACCCGTAAAGGAAGAGTATGAACATTATTGAAGCTGCTGTAGCTACCCCGGACGCTCGCGTCGCCATCACCATTGCGCGTTTCAACAACTTCATCAACGACAGCCTGCTGGAAGGTGCGGTTGACGCCCTGAAACGTATCGGCCAGGTTAAAGATGACAACATTACCGTCGTTTGGGTACCAGGTGCTTACGAACTGCCACTGGCAGCGGGCGCGCTGGCGAAAACCGGTAAATACGACGCGGTGATTGCACTGGGTACTGTTATTCGTGGCGGCACTGCGCACTTCGAATACGTTGCGGGCGGTGCAAGCAATGGTCTGGCGCACGTTGCACAGGATGCTGAAATTCCTGTCGCGTTCGGCGTACTGACTACCGAAAGTATTGAACAAGCCATCGAACGTGCTGGCACCAAAGCCGGTAACAAAGGTGCAGAAGCTGCACTGACCGCGCTTGAAATGATCAATGTATTGAAAGCCATCAAGGCCTGATTTTTTGTAAGGGGAATTCCGTGAAACCTGCTGCTCGTCGCCGCGCCCGTGAATGTGCCGTCCAGGCACTTTACTCCTGGCAGTTGTCCCAGAACGACATCGCTGATGTTGAATACCAGTTCCTGTCAGAACAGGACGTGAAAGACGTTGACGTTCTGTACTTCCGTGAACTGCTGTCGGGAGTGGCGACTAATAGCGCGTATCTCGATGGTCTGATGAAGCCATACCTGTCCCGTCTGCTCGAAGAGCTGGGCCAGGTCGAAAAAGCAGTGTTGCGTATCGCGCTGTTTGAGCTGTCTAAACGTGATGATGTGCCGTACAAAGTAGCCATCAACGAAGCGATCGAACTGGCAAAAACCTTCGGCGCTGAAGACAGCCACAAGTTTGTAAACGGCGTGCTGGATAAAGCCGCACCTGCGATCCGTCCCCACAAAAAGTGATCCGCAAACCGGAGTCTTGCATTGCCTTTTTGGCAGTGCGGCTCCGGTTTTTTCTTTTATTTGCTGAGGCATAACGTATGGCATGCGGCGAATTCTCCCTGATTGCCCGTTATTTCGACCGTGTCAGAACCTCTCGTCTTGATGTTGAAACCGGCATTGGCGATGACTGCGCACTTCTCAATATTCCCGAAAAACAGACGCTGGCAATCAGCACCGACACCTTAGTATGTGGGCGTCACTTCCTGCCCGATATCGATCCTGCCGACCTGGCGTATAAGGCGCTGGCGGTCAACGTTAGCGATTTGGCGGCAATGGGCGCCGACCCGGCCTGGCTGACGCTGGCGCTGACCCTGCCGGAGGTGGATGAAGCCTGGCTTGAAGCCTTCAGCGATGCCCTGTTTGAACAGCTGAATTATTACGATATGCAGCTGATTGGCGGTGATACCACCGCCGGGCCGCTGTCGATGACCCTGGCAATCCACGGCTATGTGCCAGCGGGGCGCGCGCTGAAGCGTTCGGGCGCAAAACCGGGCGACTGGATCTACGTGACCGGTACGCCGGGGGATAGCGCGGCCGGGCTGGCGATCCTTCAGAACCGTTTAGCAGTTGAAGATGCTGACGATGCGGCGTACCTGGTGAAGCGCCACCTGCGGCCCACGCCGCGTATTTTGCACGGTCAGGCGCTGCGCGAGCGGGCCAGTTCTGCTATCGATCTCTCTGACGGGCTGATCTCCGATCTCGGCCATATCCTGAAGGCCAGTGGCGTGGGCGCACGGATCGATCTGGATCTGTTCCCACTGTCAGAGCCGTTGCGTCGCCATGCCGATCCTGAACAGGCGCTGCGCTGGGCACTATCCGGTGGGGAAGATTATGAGCTGTGCTTTACCGTTCCCGAGCTAAATCGCGGGACGCTGGATGTGGCGTTAGCGCATCTGGGGGCGAAATTTACCTGCATCGGGCAGGTGATGCCGGAAAGTGAAGGGCTGCTGTTTGTCCGCGGCGGCGCCCCGGTTACGCTTGACTGGAAAGGGTACGATCACTTCGCGTAATTTTGTGCGCTCTGTATTGCCGGGTGGCGCTGCGCTTACCCGGCCTACGGATTTTGTTCCCTGAATTGTTTATTTAAACCCTACCACCGGATGTTGCTGATACGGCGTCTCCAGCTCGGCAATCTGCTCCGGCGTCAACGATAAGTCCACCGCACTCAACAACTCGTCCAGCTGTTCTTCCCGCGATGTGCCCACAATCGGCGCGGCGACACCGCGCTTGCTCAGCAGCCACGCCAGCGCTACCTGCGCGCGCGTTGCACCGATATCGTCGGCGATCCCGGCTAATCGTTCGGCAATTAACGCATCGCTGGCTTCTGTATCGTCATAAAGATTTTTACCTACTTCATCCGATACCAGCCGGGCGGTAGTTTCACCCCACGGACGGGTTAACCTTCCGCGCGCCAGCGGGCTCCACGGGATCACCGCCACGCCTTCCTGGTAGCAGAGCGGCAGCATCTCGCGTTCTTCTTCCCGGTAGATCAGGTTGTAGTGATCCTGCATAGTGACAAAGCGCGCCCAGCCATGCTGCGCCTGGAGATCGAGCGCCTGAGCAAACTGTGAGGCATGCATGGACGATGCGCCGATGTAGCGCGCTTTACCGGCTTTCACGACGTCGTTCAACGCTTCAAGCGTCTCTTCGATCGGCGTGTTGTAATCCCAGCGGTGAATTTGCAGCAGGTCGACGTAATCCATGTTCAGGCGTCTGAGGCTGTCATCAATGGATCGCAGGATTTGCGTGCGAGAAAGGCCTTCCGCCAGATCGCCTGACGGGTAATACACCTTGGTGGCGACCACAATCTCATCCCGACGGGCAAAATCTCGCAGGGCGCGGCCCACAATCTCTTCGCTGCTGCCGTCGGAGTAGCTGTTAGCGGTATCGAAGAAGTTGATGCCGCCGTCAATGGCGCGCTTAATGATAGGGCGGCTGCTCTCTTCCGGCAGCGTCCAGGCGTGATTTCCCCGGTCAGGCTCGCCAAACGTCATGCAGCCCAGGCAAAGCCGGGACACCTTGAGGTCTGTTTTTCCTAATGTCGTGTATTGCATGGTTCCGCTCCTGCTGTTTAAACAATACGTTTAAGCATAGCAGGAGCAGAAAAGGGGAGGGATCAGGCCAGCCAGGTGCGGATTTTAGCTTCGATACCGACGGCGTCCAGGCCAATGTCGGCGCGCGCCTCGTCCTGAGTGCCTTGCGGGATGAAGTGGTCCGGCAGGCCGAGATTAAGCACCGGAACGACTTTACGGTTCGCCATCAGCACTTCGTTCACGCCGCTACCCGCGCCACCCATGATGGCGTTCTCTTCCAGCGTGACCAGCACCTCATGGCTTTCCGCCATGCTCAGAATCAGAGATTCATCGAGCGGCTTCACAAATCGCATATCGACGAGCGTCGCATTCAGGGTTTCAGCGACTTTTGCCGCTTCCGGCATCAGCGTACCAAAGTTCAGGATCGCCACTTTTTCACCGCGACGTTTCACCAGACCTTTACCGATATCCAGTTTTTCCAGCGGCCGTAATTCAACGCCAAGGGCATTGCCGCGTGGATAACGTACCGCACAGGGACCGTCCTGATAGTGGTAACCGGTATACAGCATCTGACGACACTCGTTTTCGTCGCTTGGCGTCATGATCACCATGTCCGGGATGCAGCGCAGGAAGGAGAGGTCAAATGCGCCCTGGTGCGTCTGGCCGTCAGCCCCCACGATGCCCGCACGGTCGATAGCAAACAGCACCGGCAGCTTCTGGATGGCAACGTCATGGATCACCTGATCGTATGCGCGTTGCAGGAAGGTAGAGTAAATCGCTACCACCGGCTTGTAGCCGCCAATCGCCAGGCCCGCTGCGAAGGTCACCGCGTGCTGCTCGGCAATGGCGACGTCGAAATACTGGTCCGGGTATTTTTTGGAAAACTCCACCATGCCGGAGCCTTCACGCATGGCAGGCGTCACCGCCATCAGCGTGTTGTCTTTCGCCGCCGTTTCGCACAGCCAGTCGCCAAAGATTTTTGAGTAGCTCGGCATTCCGCCGCTGCTTTTCGGCAGACAACCGCTGGTATGGTCGAACTTGGGCACCGCGTGGAAGGTGATCGGATCTTTTTCCGCCGGTTCGTAACCACGCCCTTTTTTGGTCATGATATGCAGGAACTGCGGGCCTTTCAGGTCGCGCATGTTTTTAAGCGTCGTCACCAGACCTAACACATCGTGGCCGTCCACCGGGCCAATATAGTTAAAGCCCAGCTCTTCAAACAGCGTACCCGGCACGACCATGCCTTTGATATGTTCTTCGGTACGCTTAAGCAGCTCTTTGATCGGCGGTACGCCCGAGAAGACTTTTTTCCCGCCTTCGCGCAGTGAGGAGTAAAGCTTACCGGACAGCAGCTGCGCCAGATGGTTATTCAGCGCGCCGACGTTCTCGGAGATCGACATTTCGTTATCGTTGAGGATCACCAGCATGTCCGGTTTGATATCGCCCGCGTGGTTCATGGCCTCAAAAGCCATCCCGGCGGTGATCGCCCCGTCACCAATCACGCAGACGGTACGGCGTTGCTTATTCTCTTTTTCGGCGGCAACGGCAATCCCGATGCCTGCGGAAATGGAGGTGGAAGAGTGGCCGACGCTTAACACGTCAAACTCGCTCTCGCCGCGCCACGGGAACGGATGCAGGCCGCCTTTCTGGCGAATGGTGCCAATCTTATCGCGACGTCCGGTCAGAATTTTGTGCGGATAGGCCTGGTGGCCAACATCCCAGATCAGCTGATCGAACGGCGTGTTATAGACGTAATGCAACGCCACGGTCAGCTCAACCGTGCCAAGTCCGGAGGCGAAGTGGCCGCTGGAGCGGCTAACGCTGTCGAGCAGGTAGCGACGCAGCTCGTCACACAGCTTCGGCAGACTCTCTTTCGGCAACAGACGTAACTCCTGAGTGGAGTCAACTAACGCCAGTGTCGGGTATTTGGCAATATCAAAACTCATCAAAGGCTCATCGAGATATATAGTTTATTTATTACGCTGGATTATGTAGTCCGCTAGCGCTTCCAGTGCCGAGGTATCCAGCGATTGCGCGGCCAGCTCATTCAGTGACTGGCGGGCATCGTCTATCAGATCCCGGGCTTTACGTTGGGCATGCTCAAGGCCCAACAGGGCGGGGTAGGTACTTTTGCCAAGCTGCTGATCCGCACCCTGACGTTTTCCCAATGTTGCAGTATCGCCCACCACATCCAGAATGTCATCCTGAACCTGGAATGCCAGACCGATACTTTCTGCGTATCTGTCCAGAATCGGCAGGGCTTTACGCCCGCGTTCACCCGCGCTCAGCGCGCCCAGACGAACGGCTGCCCGAATCAGGGCGCCCGTTTTGTGACGGTGGATGCGCTCCAGCTGTTCCAGAGTTACCTGACGACCTTCAGCCTCTAAATCCAGCGCCTGGCCGCCGCACATCCCGGCGACGCCGCTGGCCATTGCCAGTTCGGACACCATTGCCAGACGATCGCGATCGCTCACTTCAACCATCGGCGCATCGCTCAGAATAGAGAACGCCAGGGTTTGCAGCGCATCACCCGCCAGAATGGCATTCGCTTCGCCGAACTTAATGTGGCAGGTCGGCTGACCGCGACGCAGATCGTCATCGTCCATGGCCGGCAAATCATCGTGGATCAGCGAATAGGCGTGGATACACTCCACAGCGGCTGCCGGGGCGTCCAGCGTGTTATCGCTGATACCGAACATATTGCCCGTGGCATACACCAGGAACGGACGCAGGCGTTTACCCCCCAAGAGTGCGCCATAGTGCATGGCTTCAACCAGAGGAGTGTTCTGAAAAGGCTGCGGCTCAATGAAACGGCGCAGCGCGTCGTTGGCGCGGATGACGCGCGCCTGAAGCGCGTTGGAAAAATCCATTTACTCGGCGTCCGGTGTGAATGGCGTGGTTTTAGCGTCTTCGCTGTCGGAAAGCAGGATCTGCACACGCTGCTCGGCCTGCTGGAGTTTTACCTGCCCCTGGCGCGCGAGCTGCACGCCGCGTTCAAATTCGTTGAGCGCGTCTTCCAGCGGGAGATCGCCGCTCTCAAGACGGGTAACGATCTGCTCCAGTTCACTCAGCGCAGTTTCGAAACTGGCCGGTGCGTCGTTTTTCTTCGGCATAGTGAATTGACTCTTAAATTTTTCGCCCTGACATGGTAACGGACTCGGGGCAATTATCAAATAACGCGAGTGGCGCGATGGTGGTATACTTGCGCGCCTGGATGCAGCCACGGGTGTGGGCTGCTGTATCATTTTCCACTACAAGCCTTTATAAGCTTGCCTAAGAAACATTGCCGCCATGAAGTTTATCATTAAATTGTTCCCTGAAATCACCATCAAAAGCCAATCCGTGCGTTTGCGCTTTATTAAAATTCTCACCGGGAACATTCGTAACGTATTAAAACACTACGACGAAACGCTCGCCGTGGTGCGTCACTGGGACCACGTTGAAGTCCGCGCGAAAGACGAAAACAAACGTCTTGATATTCGCGACGCGCTGACCCGTATCCCGGGTATTCACCATATTCTGGAAGTGGAAGACGTTCCCTTCACCGATATGCACGATATCTTCGAAAAGGCGCTGGTACAGTACCGCGATCAGATCGAAGGCAAAACGTTCTGCGTACGCGTGAAGCGCCGTGGTAAGCATGAGTTTAGCTCCATTGACGTTGAGCGCTATGTCGGCGGCGGTCTGAACCAGCACGTTGAGACGGCGCGCGTGCGCCTGACTAATCCGGACGTTACCGTTAATCTTGAGATCGAAAACGATCGCCTGCTGCTGGTTAAGGGCCGTTATGAAGGTATTGGCGGCTTCCCGATCGGCACGCAAGAAGATGTGCTGTCGCTGATCTCCGGCGGGTTCGACTCCGGCGTTTCCAGCTATATGCTGATGCGTCGCGGCTGCCGCGTGCACTACTGCTTCTTTAACCTGGGCGGCGCGGCGCATGAAATCGGCGTACGTCAGGTGGCGCATTACCTGTGGAACCGCTTCGGCAGCTCTCACCGCGTGCGTTTCGTGGCGATCAACTTTGAGCCGGTGGTCGGCGAAATTCTTGAGAAAGTGGATGACGGCCAGATGGGCGTGGTCCTGAAACGTATGATGGTGCGTGCGGCGTCCAAAGTGGCTGAGCGCTACGGCGTGCAGGCGCTGGTCACCGGTGAAGCACTGGGGCAGGTCTCCAGCCAGACGCTGACCAACCTGCGCCTTATCGACAACGTGTCTGATACGCTGATCCTGCGTCCGCTGATCTCTCACGATAAAGAGCACATCATCGATCTGGCGCGTAAAATCGGTACTGAAGATTTTGCCCGCACCATGCCGGAATATTGCGGCGTGATCTCAAAAAGTCCAACCATTAAAGCGGTGAAGGCGAAGATCGAAGCGGAAGAAGAGAACTTCGATTTCAGCATCCTGGAAAAAGTGGTGGCGGAAGCGTCGAACATCGATATCCGTGAGATCGCCCAGCAGACCGAGCAGGACGTGGTTGAGGTGGAGACGGTCAGCGGCTTCGGTGCTAACGATACGATTCTGGATATACGTTCTGTTGATGAGCAGGATGACAAGCCGTTGCAGGTGGAAGGCGTGGAGGTGGTTTCGCTGCCGTTCTACAAGCTGAGCACCCAGTTTGGCGATCTCGACCAGAGCAAAACGTATCTGCTGTGGTGCGAACGTGGGGTCATGAGCCGTTTACAGGCGCTGTACCTGCGCGAGCAGGGCTTCGCGAACGTGAAGGTGTATCGCCCGTAGCCTATTGCCCGGTGGCGCTTCGCTTACCGGGCCTACGGTACCGTACACTTGTAGGCCGGGTAAGGCGTAGCCGCCACCCGGCTTTTTTTACTCGTAGTAGTTATAAATCCCTGCCGCCATCACCAGCGATGACGCCACTTCGTACGCTTTTTCGCGCCCGACCAGCAGGTCAATAATCTTCAGGCCAAAATCAATGGCGGTACCCGGCCCCTGGCTGGTGAGCAGGTTAACGCGCGGATCCCAGACCACGCGTTTATCCACCCACTGGTCTTCCGGAATCGTATCCTTCAGGCCTGGGAAGCCGGTCATATTGCCGATGGGGAAAATGTCGTGCGGAACCAGTACCGTACCTGCGGCCGCACAGATTGCCGCGACGATACGCCCGGAAAGATGAAACTGACGAACGGTTTCAACCAGCAGCGGGCTGTCGCGGAAACACTCCGCGCCCTTCAGACCGCCCGGCAGCACGATAATGTCGTAATCACCGTCCGCCACCTGTACAAGCGGTGCATCTGCCAGGATCTTGACCCCACGCGAGCAGGTAATCGCCAGACTTCCGTCGCTGGCGACGCTGGCGGTGGTAACCTTAATACCACCACGTACCATCAAATCAATGGTGGTGACCGCTTCTGTCTCTTCGCTACCAGGGGCGAGGCATACCAGTGCCGATGCGCTCATACTCACTCTCCTTTCGTTTAACTAACTCAAACAGACGGCTGTTTTCCGCAACGGTAATGCCGTGTGCCCGGGCGCGTTTTAACAGATAACCGGTAATGTAATCAATTTCGGTATGCCGCATAGCCCGGATATCCTGCAGCATTGAGGAGATATTTTCTGCCGTACTCTCAATGACCTGGTCGACATAATAACGTAAATCAGACTCTGAGGTGTGGTAGCCTTCGCGTTCAATGACGGCGGCAACTTCCCGGCAAATCAGCGCTAACCGATCGGGATGCTGGCGCAGATCACCGTTAGGGCAATCCAGCAGGGCAGTCAGCGGATTGATCGCGCAGTTGACCGCCAGTTTGCGCCACAGTTCTGCGCGAATGTTATTGTGCCAGGCGACGTCAGGCAGCGTGCTTTGCAGGGTATCCGCAAGATAGCTGTAATCGCCGGGCTGTTCACGCGCCGGGCCGATATGGGTGATGCCACTGGCAACATGAATAATGACGTTACCGTCGCGGCGTGCCGCGTGGGTGGTTGTTCCCATCAGCAGCGGTTGCCGGACAGACTTTAGCTCTTCAATGGTACCCATACCGTTGTGAATCAGCAGGACTGGCGTGCTTTCAGGTAATTGGGCGGCCAGGCTTTTCACCGCATCGGAGACCTGCCAGGCCTTCAGCGTGACCAGCAGCAGATCGCTGCTCGCGAGAAATTCCGGATCGTTTGCCGTCAAAGACTCGTTAAAAATTGAACCGTCTGTACCTATCACATTCACACTGCAATAGGGTTGGGGAATTCGCAGCCAGCCCTGAACGTCGTGTCCCTGTTTGCATAGCGCGCTAAGCCAGAGTTGACCAAGGGCGCCGCATCCAAGCACTGTTACTTTCATTGTTCCTCCTCACCTGCAACTGCGCCAGGTGCTAAGACGCTAAGTATAGCGCCATCAGCTAAGCTTCTCGTTATGCCTCGTTGCAGGTATTATGCAACGCAACAAAAATGAAGGGAGAAGAAAAGATGCCATCTTTCGATATTGTTTCTGAAGTTGATCTGCAGGAAGCGCGTAACGGCGTAGATAATGCTATTCGTGAAGTGGAGTCACGTTTCGATTTTCGTGGCGTTGAGGCGACCATTGAACTGAACGACGCGAACAAGACAATCAAAGTACTGAGTGAGTCTGATTTCCAGGTCAACCAACTGCTGGATATCCTGCGCGCCAAGCTGCTCAAGCGCGGCATTGAAGGGACCTCACTTGATGTACCGGAAGATTTTGTTCACAGCGGCAAAACCTGGTTTGTAGAAGCGAAGCTGAAGCAGGGGATTGAAAGCGCGGTACAGAAAAAAATCGTTAAGCTTATCAAAGACAGCAAGCTGAAAGTGCAGGCGCAGATCCAGGGGGAAGAGATCCGCGTGACCGGAAAATCCCGTGATGACCTGCAATCCGTGATGGCGCTGGTGCGTGGCGGCGATCTCGGTCAGCCATTCCAGTTTAAAAACTTCCGCGATTAAGACAATTATGCCCGGCTAAACCGGGCATTTTTTCAGGCCTTCAGCGCCTGCTCTACCTCAAAGCGGTTAGTCACTTTGCTGTCAATTTTGACATACGCACTGCGCTCTTCCGGGACAATCAGCACTTCGCTCACGCCCTCTGTCGCTTCCAGACGCTGTTGTAACGCGTCACCGATTGCCACGTCATCGGGAATTTCCACCCGCAGGCTACTCACATAGCGCGGCTCTTTCATGGTGCTGGCAACAAACAGCCAGAGCATCGCCAGTAGCGCACCGGCGAGAAACACGGTCTGAGAATCAAAAAGGCCGTCCACCCAGCCGCCGAGGGACCCGCCGATCGCCACGCCGAGAAACTGGCTGGTGGAGTAAATGCCCATCGCGGTGCCTTTGTATCCTGCCGGAGACTCTTTGCTGATAAGCGACGGCAGCAGGGCTTCCATCAGATTAAACGCCAGGAAGAACAGCTGTACGCCTGCGATCAGCTCCCAGAAATGTGGGCCGGCGCCCCACAGCACAATCTCGGCAATCAACAGTAACGCCACGCAGCCCACGAAGACGCGTTTCATTTTGCGCTTCACTTCGGCGTAAATAATGAAGGGCACAACGGAGACAAACGAGATCAGCATTGTGACCAGATAAATTTTCCAGTGCTCTGCCGCCGGGAAACCTGCTGCGGCAAGTTGACCGGGCAGGGCGACAAAGGTGGACATCAGCAGAATGTGCAGGCACATAATGCCGAAGTTCAGCTTAAGCAGGCGCGGCTCGGCGATGACTTTGCTGAAGCAGCCTTTGACCATCCCGGATTCACGGTTCAGGACATGGTTTTTACTGTCCGGCACAACCCACAGCGTGAGTGCGATCCCGATGGTTGCCAGCACGGCTATCATCCAGAACAGGGCGTGCAGGCCGAGTGAATGGGTAATAATCGGCCCCAGCACCATGGCAATGGCAAACGTAACGCCGAAGCTGACGCCAATAAACGCCATGGCTTTGGTGCGGTTTTGCTCGCGGGTTAAATCTGACAGCAGCGCCATCACGGCGGCGGCAATCGCCCCGGAACCTTGCAGGGCGCGGCCAAGAATAATTCCCCAGATGGAGTGGGAGAGGGCAGCGATGATGCTGCCAAGTACAAACACCAGCAGCCCGCCGACAATCAGCGGTTTGCGACCCACGCGGTCGGAGAGCAGGCCAAAGGGGATCTGGAATATCGCCTGCGCCAGGCCGTAGATACCGATCGCCAGACCAATCAGCGCTTCGCTGGCACCCTGTAACGCCATGCCATATGTGGTCAGAACGGGCAGGACCATAAACATGCCAAGCATCCGCAGCGAGAAAACAGTCCCTAAACCCCAGGTCGCACGCAGTTCACCTGGCGTCATTTTATAATCGTTCATTACCACCTCTACCAAAAAGCAGGCCATAGTTTAGGCGGGGTGATAAGTGCGGTAAATAGGTGTTTGTTTAAGAGATATTACGAGGGTGTGATAAAAGCACCCCCGGATAAAAAATTACGCCTCGACGCGCAACCCGTAGCTTTTAAATTTCTCAAGAACAATGGCAATTTCATCGTCACTGAGTACCGGAACGGGATCCACGATCGCCAGCGTGGCCAGGTAGAGTTTTGCCAGCACCTCTACCTCCTGCGCCAGCCACAGTGCCTTCTCAAGATTTTCTTCGCAGGTGATCAGACCGTGGTGCTGTAATAGCGTCGCTTTGCGATCGCGTAACGCGACCGCGACATGCTCTGACAGCGCGCGCGTCCCGAAGGTCGCGTAAGGCGCGCAGGGAATGGAGTTTCCCCCGGCGGCGGCAATCATATAGTGAATAGCAGGAATGGGGCGGTTGAGTATCGAGACGGCGGTACAGTTAACCGCATGGTTATGGACGACGGCGTTAGCATCCGGGCGGGTCTGATACACAACCTGATGAAAACGCCATTCGCTGGAGGGCAGTTTATCCTCTTCGTGTCGCCCCTGTGCATCGACATAGACGATACTCTCTTCGGTCAGATGCTCGTAGGGAATTCCGGTCGGCGTAATCAGCATACCGTCGCGATAGCGAACGCTGATATTCCCGGCGGTGCCCTGATTTAATCCCATGCGGGTCATCTCAAGGCAGGTGTCGATAATGTCTCTGGCTAATCGGGCTCGTTCCATTTTTTATTCTCCGGGTACAGTTTTATTTTTACTGGCGGGAACGTTTGACCAGCTTCATATCGACTTTCGCCGTCTCGTTGACCGCTTCGCCGTCGATGGCTCGCTGCATCAGTTCAAACGCTTTTTCCGCCCAGGTATCTTCATCCTGCTGCATGGACCAGACGCTGTTAGGCAGGAACCCCAGCATGGGGTGCTCATCGAAGGTGCCAATATTGATGTGTTGAGGCACGGTACCGGTACGCGTCCGCAGGGCTTCGATTGCCCCTTCCAGGACGGGTAACGATGAGGCGATAAACGCCTGCGGAACACCCTGGCTGTCGATAAGCGAATCCATCAGGGCATATCCCCCCTCCGGCGTATTGTCCGGCCCTTCGATGACCCACTCGCGATGGTGAATACCGGCTGTTTTCAGGGCCTGCAAATAGCCGTTCAGACGGTCCGTAATGCTGGGCAGTGCGGTATCGCCCACAAGGAACCAGAGCGGCGTTTTGCACTCTTCCAGCATATTGCGGGCCAGTTCATCCCCCCCAGCCTCGTTATGACTCTCTACCAGCGCGTTGTCAGTAAAGCCAAAATCCCGGTCAAGGAGCACCAGTGGCTTTTGGATCTGCCGCAAATGATGCTGCTGATTTTCCAGCGTCGAGGGAACGATAAATAAGCCGTCCACGTTGCGCGCCATCAGAGCTTTTACCAGCTTGTTTTCGTAATCCACATCGTTGTAAGTACAGCTGATCATCAGCTGGTAACCCGAACGGCGGCAGCGCAGTTCGAGTTTCTCGGCGAGCGTTGCAAAGAACACGTTTGAGATGTTGGGCACGATGAGCCCCAGCGTCTCGGTTTTGTTTAACTTCAGACTGCGCGCCGAATGGTTGAGGGTATAGCCGAAGCGCTCGACGTGTTCATTAATTCGGGACTGTGTTTTCACACTGATCCGATACTGTTCGGCTTTCCCGCTCAGTACCAGCCGCACGGTGGTGATGGATAAATTCAGATCCTTCGCTATCTGTTCAACTGTTTTGGCCATCGCTACGCCTCAATCCTTAACGTACGTAAAAACTGCTGATAAAGCATACGCATCCTGCCATTACATTTCCTGCTGCATCAGGAGATTAAGCGCCTGTTGCTGGGTCCACAGCATCAGGTACGCCTCATATTTTTGCCGGTGGAAGGCCGCGGTTTCCGGCCGACGGGTGATGATAGCGCCGGCTTTGACCATTTCCCGGGTGGCGTCGGTAAGCGTTGCCCATGCACCGCTCGCCACAGCGCCGCAAATGGCCGCGCCGAGAGTGACCGCGTCTTCTTCGGCTAAAAGGTGAATATCGCAGCCTGTGGCATCGGCATACTCCCGCAGCCAGAGCCGGTTATGAGTAGCTCCACCACAAATGACAATGCGCGACAAGGTGTGCCCATGATGTTTCAGAGTATCCATAATGTGTCGTGTGCCGTAGGCAATGGCCTGTAGCGTAGCCAGATAGAGCCTCGCCAGCCCGCGCTCACCGGTCTCTAATGTCAGACCGACTACGCTGCCCCGGGCATCAGGACGCGAACGCGGCGAGCGGTTGCCGTGGTGATCGGCCAGAATGTGCAGGTTGCGGGTGGGATATTTTTCTTCCTGCTCAAGCGCGGCTACCCAGTCGTTGAGTAATGCCACCGGATGGCATTGCGCCGCTTCTGCTTTTGCAAACAGCTCTGCGCTGACTCCGTGCTCGCGCAACGTCCAGTCGACCAGCGCCCCGGCAGCACTTTGCCCGCCTTCCGTCAGCCAGTAGCCCGGCAGCATGGCGCTCCAGTAAGGTCCCCAGACGCCGGGCGTATGGATCTCCGTCTGACTGGCAAGCATATGGCAGTTCGAGGTTCCGCTGATGAGCGCCAGCGTGCCTTCCGGGTGTGAGCCCGTCAGCGCCACGCCACCCGCGTGGGCATCGATCATGCCGCTTGCCACAACCACTTCTTCGGACAAACCCAGAGCTTGCGCTGCCTGCGGGCTAAGTTTCCCGACGCATTCAGCGACGTCCAGAATAGTGCCGGGAATTTTTGTCAGTAAGTTTTCCAGCCCCACCGCTCTGAGCAGCGATTCGCTGAACTGCGCCTCATGCGCAAGGTAATTCCATTTGCAGGTGAGGGTGCACAGGCTGGCGACGTCCTGGCCCGTCGCTTTCCAGACCAGAAAATCGGCAAGGTCGTAAAAGCGCCAGGCCTGATTCCAGGTTTCAGGATGATGCCGCTGCAACCACAGCAGTTTTGGCAACTCCATCTCGATGCTGACCTCGCCGCCCACGTAGCACAGGGCCGGATCGCGTGTGGCATTGATGTGAACGGTTTCTTCGTGAGCACGATGATCCATCCACATAATGATGTCCTGCGATGCCGGACTGTCCGGGGAGACGCTCAGGCCGTTACCGTCAGCATCCAGCGCGACCAGCGAGCACGTGGCGTCGAAGCCAATCGAACGAATGGCGTCAGGTGAAATCCCAGAGGAGTCGACGGCTTCCCGCACCACCGCACAAACCTGCTGCCAGATTTCCACAGAGGATTGTTCCACGCGCGCATTGCTGGCGTGAAACTGCGAAATCGGACGGGTCGCGAAGCTCAAACGCTCGCCTTGCGCAGAGTAAAGCCCTGCACGAACGCTGGCTGAACCTACATCTACCCCGAGGAAATAGCCGTCACTCATCATGAACTTCCTTATTTTTTACCAAACGGATGCAGCAGTTTATCAATTTCAGGCGTGTTGATATTCTGCGCATTGACATATTTCACTGGAATATCAATTTCTTTGGCCACCGTCTGTCCGGAAATCACCGCGTTCAGCGCTTTTATGCCCTGATAACCAATCTGATAGGCGTCCTGCACCACGAAGCCCTGAATCACACCGTTTTTAAGGAAGTTAATGATGGCTTCGGTGCTGTCAAAACCGATGACTTTTACTTTGCCCTTCAGATTCTGGCTGTCGATAGCGTTCGCAACGCCCAGGGTTGAGCCTTCGTTGGTGGCATAAATACCGGCGATATCCGGGTTGGCCTGAACCATATCAATGGTTTTATCCATCGCTTTTTGCGGGTCGCCATCGCTGTATTGCACCGGCAGTACCTGAATATTCGGGTACTTCTCTTTCATCCGCTCGCTGAACCCTTCAGAGCGCTCAATGGCGGACGTCGTCCCGGCTACGTGAGCGATAATACCCACTTTCCCCTTCTGGCCTACCTGCTCCGCCAGCGCATCCGCAGCCTGTGCGCCCGCCTTACGGTTATTGGTGGCGACAAAGCTGGCCGGGATATCCGAGTTCACGCCCGAGTCGAAGGTCACCACTTTGATCCCCCGGCTGTTGGCGGTTTCGACCAGCGGGGCAAGGGCGTTTGCATCAAGTGCGGCCAGCAACAGGCCGTTTGGCTTTTGTGCCATGGTGTTTTCGACTAACTGGATCTGTTCGGCGATTTGCGTTTCATCGGCAGGGCCAACGTAGCTGGTTTTGTCACCCAACTCTTTTGCGGCAGCTTCCGTTCCCATTTTGACCGTCTGCCAGAATTCGTGCTGGTAACCTTTACTGACCACCGGCAGGTTTAAATCTTTTGCCAGCGCGCTGCTGGACAGGATGGCAACGAGCGACAGGGCGCTCAGGATATGGCTGGTTTTCATTATTTTGCTCCGTTGTAGGGTTGGCAGGGCTTGTTGTATCGAGAACCTAACGCATTCTTTTACGTAACGTGTCCAGGTAGACGGCGGCAACGACGACCACGCCCATCGCCACCATCTGCCAGAACTGGGACACGCCCATGAGATTGAGGCCGTTTTTCAGCACGCTCATATTGAACGCGCCTATGATGGTGCCGCCAATCGTGCCCACGCCGCCCATCAGACTGGTACCGCCGATCACTACCGCCGCAATGGCTTCCAGCTCATAACCCACGCCCACGGTTGGCTGGCCTGAGTTGAGACGAGAGGCGAGGATCACCCCGGCCACGCCGGTTAACAGGCCGCAGAAGGCGTAAACGAAAATTTTCACTCGCTGGACTTTGATCCCGGAAAGGTGTGCCGCCGTTTCATTGCTGCCGACAGCGTAGATATAGCGGCCCATCACCGTTTTCTTCAGGATCCACATGGCGATTAGTGCCACGATGACCAGGTAGAACACCGGATAAGGCAGAACGTCGAACAGGCGACCCTGTGCTAGCAGCTTGAACTGCGGGTAGTCAGAAAAATAAATCGCGCGGCCATCGGTCATCACCATATTGATGCCGCGTACCGACATCATTAAGCCTAGGGTGGCAATAAACGGTGGTATGGTCATTTTGGTGACCAGAAACGCGTTCACATAGCCGCAAAGTCCGCCTGCGAGCACGCCTGCCAGAATACAGACCGGCAACGGCATACCAAACCCGGCGGCGATGCCCACCGCAACCCCTGAGAACGCCACCACCGATCCGAGTGACAGGTCGATCCCGGCGGTAATAATCACAAAGGTCACGCCAATGGCCATGATGCCAATCACCGCCGTTTGCAGGGCGATAGTCATGATATTTTCAGTATTAAAGAAGAACGGAGAGCTGAAGCTGAAAAACAGAACCAGCAATACCAGGCTAAAAAGAGGCGCCAGACGCATCAGGAGCGCTTTATTTATTTTCATCGTATGACTTCCGCTTTGCGGCGATGGAACGGTAACGGACATGATTAATCCTCCAGCGTGGCGTATTGCATGATTTTTTCCTGGGTGGCGTGCTCAGCCGCTATTTCGCCGGCAATGCGGCCGCTGCGCATCACGAGTATGCGGTCGCACATTCCTAATACTTCCGGAAGTTCGGATGAAATCATGATGATCGATTTACCTTTAGCGACAAGGCGATTCATTAATTCGTAGATTTCCAGCTTGGCGCCAACGTCAATTCCCCGGGTTGGCTCATCAAAAATTAAAATATCGGTGTCTTTGCAGACCCAGCGGGCAATAATGATCTTCTGTTGATTACCGCCGCTTAAATTCAGTGCCGCCTGTTCCAGATGTGGCGTTTTTATTCGCAGCGTATCTACCAGTTTCTGGCTGGACTCCCGGCAGCGTTTTTCATCAACATTACCCGCGACGCCAGCGTAGTCCGGGTAATTGCCGAGCATAATGTTCATCTCAACAGAAAGGCCGAGGGCGAGTCCCTCTTTTTTGCGGTCTTCTGTTAAATAGCTGATGCCTTTCTCAATGGCGTCAGCCACGTCTTTAATACGTGTGGGGGTGCCGTTCAGCGTCAGGGTGCCAGCGTCGATCGCATCGGCGCCAAACAGGGCCCGGCCCAGTTCAGTTCGGCCTGCGCCCATTAAGCCAGCGAGACCGAGGATCTCACCGCGCCAGAGGGTAAAGTTGATGTCATGCAGTACACCATTACGCGTCAGGCCGTTCACCTCCAGCACTTTTTCTCTGCGCTGATGCGGCGGGCGTTTTGGGTAGATGTTATCGAGATTGCGGCCAACCATCATGGCGATAAGCTCGCCGATCTGAACCGTTTCATAATCTACGGTGGCGATGTATTGTCCGTCGCGCATGACGGTCGCGCGATCGGCGATCAGCGCCAGCTCTTCCAGACGGTGCGAGATGTAGACAATCCCCGTGCCCTGAGCCTTGAGCATCCGCGTGACGTCAAACAAACTCTCGATTTCACTTTCGGTCAGCGCGGCGGTGGGTTCATCCATGATTAGCACTTTGGCATTGACCGAAATCGCTTTGGCAATTTCCACCATCTGCTGCTGGGCTACGGTTAATTCACTGACGCGGGCGTCCGGGGCGATTTTTAAATTCAGCGTGTGCAGTATTTTCTCAACCGCCTGTCGCTGGGCGCGTTTATCTAACTGCCAGCGACTATTTTTGCAGAATTCACGGCCAATAAAGATATTCTCTTCCACGGTTAAATCGGGGAAGAGATTAAATTCCTGATGGATAATCGTAATACCTGCATGCTGAGCACTTAGCGGATCGCTGAATGATACGGATTGCCCTTCAAAGCGAATTTCACCGGCATCAGGTTGGTAAACACCGGATAATATTTTCATCAGCGTCGATTTGCCGGCACCGTTTTCACCTAAGAGGGCATGAACTTCGCCGCAGCGTAAATCGAAATCAACCTGATTCAGCGCCAGCACGCCGGGAAAGCGTTTGGTAATGCACGTCATCTGAATAAGAGTCTCTGACATTGCAAAATTCCTGTGTTGGAAAGGCAATGAATCACAAGCCACAGTGATTTAGTTAATAAGCTAACTCGACTTAGCTTTCGTCCTTAAAAGCTATTTTAGGGTTATAATTTAGCCAAATCATTTGTATTCAAATTGTGACGTCGTGCAAAGGTATTTTGTTATTTAATTGAATTTAAAAGATATGTTTAGTTTTTGCTGAATCGTAATACCTGACGCTGATCGAATTTTGACCTCTCATCGTGAAACTGCTCACAGATTCTGCACATTTATCTTGTCTCATTTTTAGTGTGAACCTTAAGCTAATTCGAGTTAGCAAATTTCACCACTTTCCGTTCACGGCGCTGCCTGGGCGCTTTTTCACGGCTATGCCCCTGAGACGGATAGGTTAACCAACGTGAGGAAGGGCTATGAAAACGATAAAAGCGTTACCCCGTATTGGCATTCGACCTGTTATTGATGGCCGCCGAATGGGCGTACGCGAGTCTCTGGAAGAGCAGACCATGAACATGGCGAAAGCCACGGCGGCGCTACTCAGTGAAAAATTACGCCACCCCTGCGGTACGCCCGTTGAGTGCGTGATTGCCGATAGCTGCATTGCCGGAATGGCGGAGGCCGCTGCTTGCGAAGAGAAGTTCAGCACGTGCCACGTTGGTCTGACGATCACCGTCACCCCCTGCTGGTGTTACGGGAGTGAAACCATTGATATGGATCCGCTGCGTCCGAAAGCGATCTGGGGCTTTAACGGCACCGAGCGTCCGGGGGCAGTATATCTCGCGGCGGCACTGGCGGCGCATAACCAGAAAGGGATCCCGGCGTTTTCCATATATGGCCACGATGTACAGGATGCGGGCGACGAGACCATCCCGGCAGACGTCGAAGAAAAATTGTTGCGCTTCGCCCGGGCGGGCCTGGCGGTCGCCAGCATGAAGGGGAAAAGTTATTTGTCGGTGGGCGGCGTCTCGATGGGGATTGCGGGCTCGATTGTCGATCACAACTTCTTTGAATCCTGGCTGGGGATGAAGGTGCAGGCGGTGGATATGACCGAACTGCGTCGCCGCATCGATCATAAGATTTACGACGAGCAAGAACTTGAGCTGGCCCTGGACTGGGCGCAAGCACATTTCCGTTTCGGCGAGGATAAAAACGCGGAGCAGTATCGTCGCAATGAACAGGAGAATGCCGCGATCCTGCGGGAGAGTCTGCTGATGGCGATGTGCATCCGCGACATGATGCAGGGTAACCCAAAACTCGCTGCGATGGGCCGCGTGGAGGAATCTCTGGGCTATAACGCCATCGCGTCCGGGTTCCAGGGACAGCGCCACTGGACGGATCAGTATCCAAATGGCGATACCGCAGAGGCGCTGCTGAACAGCTCCTTTGACTGGAACGGTATTCGCCAGCCGTTGGTGGTGGCGACGGAAAATGACAGCCTGAACGGGGTAGCAATGCTGTTTGGACATCTGATGACCGGTACAGCGCAAATCTTTGCCGACGTGCGCACCTACTGGTCGCCAGAGTCGGTTGAGCGTGTTACCGGCCAGAAACTCACTGGACGGGCTGAGCAGGGCATTATTCATCTGATCAACTCCGGCTCGGCGGCACTGGACGGTACAGCGGAGCAGAAAGACGCCGAGGGGAAACCGACCCTGAAACCACACTGGGACATTACTGAGCAGGAAGCCAACGCGTGCCTGGCCGCAACCCACTGGTGTCCGGCGGTGCATGAATACTTTCGCGGGGGCGGTTTCTCATCAAACTACCTCACCCGAGGTGGCGTGCCATTTACCATGACCCGCGTAAACCTCATCAAGGGGGTGGGCCCGGTATTACAGATAGCGGAAGGCTGGAGTGTTGAGCTGCCGGAACAAGTACATGACATTCTGAATAAGCGCACCGATTCAACCTGGCCCACCACCTGGTTTGCCCCACGTCTGACCGGTAAAGGCCCGTTCAGCGACGTCTATTCAGTGATGGCGAACTGGGGCGCTAACCACGGAGTATTAACCGTCGGGCACGTCGGTGCTGATTTCATCACTATGGCGTCCATGCTGCGCATTCCCGTGTGCATGCATAACGTACCGGAGGCGCTGATTTATCGGCCGACGGCCTGGGGCGCTCACGGTATGGATCCGGAAGGGCAGGATTACCGCGCCTGTGAAAATTACGGACCGTTATACAAACAATAAGCCGGTTTGCCAGCCTGCTCCGGCGGACTGGCAGCCTGTGGGGACCGCAATGAAAAAATGTTTTCTGGTTCTCGATTGTGGCGCGACGAACGTGCGCGCCATTGCGCTGGATCCTGAAGGGAATATTGTGGCGCGAGCCTCGGTGGCGAACGAAAGCGAAAGCGCCGCTGAAAATCCGGCCTGGCACCAGTGGTCGCTCGACGCCATCATGCAACGTTTTGCCGTCTGTTGTCAGAAAATCAGCGCAGTGCTGAGCAAGCATCAACTGTGCGGAATGATTGTGACGACCTTTGGCGTGGATGGCGCGCTGGTAGATGAGCGGGGAGAACTGCTTTACCCGATCATCAGCTGGAAATGTCCACGGACCGTGCCAGTGATGGAAGCGGTTGCCCGTTTGTGCTCCCCGGCTGAACTACAGCAGATCACCGGCGTTGGGCAGTTTAGTTTCAACACGTTGTATAAGCTAGGCTGGCTTCAGGACAACCATCCCGATCTGTTACAGCGTGCTCACGCCTGGCTTTTTATCTCCTCGCTAATCAACCATCGCCTGACCGGAAAAATGACGACCGATCTCACGATGGCCGGTACCAGTCAGATGTTCGATCTGCATCAGCGGTGCTTCAGCGAAACGATCTTAAGCAAGATCGGCGTGCCTCATTCCCTTTCCCCGCCGCTGGTTTCCCCCGGAGAGATGATGGGTGAACTGCAGCCCGACGCTGCATCCAGACTCGGATTGCCTTGCGGTGTGCCGGTGATCTCCGCCGGGCACGATACGCAGTTTGCCCTTTTTGGCGCCGGTGCGGGAATTAATGAGCCGGTTCTCTCTTCGGGAACCTGGGAGATTTTAATGGCGCGCACCTCGCAGGTTGATACCGCTTTACTGGGGCAATACCGGGGCGCGACCTGCGAACTGGATAGCCGGACGGGGCTCTATAATCCGGGAATGCAATATCTGGCGTCTGGCGTACTGGAGTGGATCCGCGCGCTGTTCTGGTCGCCTGATGTCAACTGGGACACTATTCTGGCTCAGGCGGCGGCAATTCCGTACGGGGCGGATGGCGTCACGATGAATACCCAGTTGCTTGATTCTCCGCTCGCCGGCTGGCAGGGCGTTACGCTCACCACCACGCCAGCCCATTTTTACCGCGCAGCCCTGGAAGGACTCACGGTGCATCTGCAAGAAAAACTCCAGGCGCTGGAGGCGATCGCGCAATTTAAGGCGCGTGAACTCCTGCTGGTGGGGGGAGGTAGCCGCAATATGCTGTGGAATCAGCTCAAGTCCAATGCGCTTGGGATCCCGGTGAAGGTTCTTGAAGATGCAGATACGACCGTGCTGGGGGCGTCTTTGTACGGATGGTGGGGCGTCGGTGAAACGGCCAGCGCTGAGGCTGCTCGCGATCGGGTCCACTATCGTTACCGTTATTTCTATCCTGAGGAGCAAAGCCGTGCTTAAAACGATATCCCCACTGATTTCACCCGAGCTGCTGAAAACGCTGGCAGAGATGGGCCATGGTGACGAGATTATTTTTGCAGACGCTCACTTTCCCGCGCACAGCCTGGGGCCAAAGACGATCCGCGCAGATGGCCTGCTCATCAGCGATTTGCTGGCCGCGGTGATACCGCTGTTTGAACTCGACAGCTATGCGCCACCGCTGGTGATGATGGCCCCTGTCGACGGGGATACGCTCGATATACAGGTAGAAGCACGCTATCGCAACGCACTCTTTGGTGAGGCGGAAGGGGAGGGGATTATGCGTATTGACCGTTATGCGTTTTATGCGCGGGCACAGAAAGCGTACGCCATTGTGGTGACAGGCGAGACAGCGAAATACGGCAATATACTGTTAAAGAAAGGGGTTACGGCGTACCAATAAAAAACGCCGGGTTAAACCCGGCGTTTTCACTTCAGTCTTCTTACCAGACGTACGTCAGCAGGCTTTGTGAATCTGGCACCATGAAGTCTACGGACATCATTACGGAGAGGGAGGTGATGGCGACAATCGAGAACACAAACAGCTTGCGTGCCCAGACCTTGTCATCTTCCACTTTGTAACCGCGCAGAGCCATGCCGAGCCACCAGACGCTCACCGCAGCGGCCACCACCAGATATTTATATCCGGCGTAACCGCCCAGAGAGAGCATCAGCGTTGCCACGGCAAAAGCGATGATGTACAACGTGATGTGGTTTTTGGCAACTGAGATGCCTTTCACGACCGGCAGAACCGGAATGTTCGCTGCCTGATAATCCTTAAAGCGGAAAATCGCGATGGCGTAGGAGTGCGGCATCTGCCACAGGCTAAAGATAGCCAGCAGGATCAGCGCACCGCTGTCGAACTCGTTCGTGACGGCGCAGTAGCCAATCACCGGCGGCGCAGCGCCGGAGAGAGAACCAATCAGCGTGCCGTAGACGGAGTGGCGTTTCATATACAGGCTGTAGACGCCTACATACACCACGAACCCCATCACCCCCAGCCAGCAGGCCAGCGGGTTAGCACCAAACCACAGCAGCATAAAGCCAGCAATACCCAGCAAGGTGGCGTACACCAGCGAGACGGAAGGAGCAATCAGGCCTTTAACCAGCACCCGATTTTTGGTCCTTTCCATCTTCTTGTCGATATCCATGTCGATGTAGTTGTTAAATACACAACCGGACGCAACCACCAGTGACACACCGACCAGCGTGTAGATAAAGAGGGTGTAATCAATGCTGCCTTTAGAGGCCAGCAGGAACCCTCCGATTACGGAGATCAGGTTGCCAAAGATGATGCCTGGTTTCGTGACTTGCAGGTATTGCTTAAACATACTCGCCGCTCTTAGTGAACCATCATGTTGTAGTTAAGGTTCCACATAATCCAGATGGAACCGACTACCAGGATAGCGATGATAATCACGGTAAAGATAAAGGCCGTCATGTTCCAGCCTTCATCGGACTTGGTGTTCATGTGCAGGAAGCAAACCAGATGCACCAGAATCTGAATCACTGCGGTCACCAGGATTGCGCCCAGGATAACCGGCTTAGATGCAGAACCGTTCATCACCATCCAGAACGGGATCACCGTCAGGATGATCGACAGGATGAAACCTGTCATGTAGGTTTTTACGCTGCCGTGGGAAGCGCCATGATCGTTAGAATGACTCATTACATCGCCCCCATCAGATAGACAACAGAGAACACACAGATCCATACCACGTCCAGGAAGTGCCAGAACAGGCTCAGGCACATGATACGGGTACGGTTAGTACTGGTCAGGCCGCGACGGGAGATCTGGAACATCAGCACTGCCATCCAGATCAGACCAGAGGTCACGTGCAGACCGTGGGTGCCGACCAGCGCGAAGAACGCTGACAGGAAGCCACTGCGATCCGGACCAAAGCCTTCCGCAATCAGGTGATGGAATTCATAGATTTCCATCCCGATAAAGCCAGCACCAAACAACCAGGTCAACGCCAGCCAGGAAACAACCTGGCTTTTGTTGTTTTTGTACATGGCGATAGCCGCCATGCCGTAGGTGATGGAGCTGAATAACAGCAGTGCGGTTTCAACCAGAACGAACGGCAGTTCAAAGATGTCCTTACCGGTCGGGCCGCCCGCTGTGCCGTTCACCAGAACGGCATAGGTTGCGAACAGACAGCAGAACAGGATGCAGTCGCTCATCAGGTAGATCCAGAAACCGAAGACTTTCGTCGGTCCTGTATCATGGTGCGCATGTTCATGCGCGTGGGCAGTCGAGTGCGCCAGAGTATCAGTTGCCATTTTTCAGCCCCGCTTTAGAAATCTCGTCAAAATGCTGGTTTTCCAGCTTTTCAACTTCACGGACTGGTACGTAGTAGTCCACGTCCTCGTCAAAGCTCTTCACAATCCAGCTGATTACGATGCCAGCGAAGCCAACAATCGCCATCCACCAGATGTGCCAGATCATTGCGAAACCAAATACCGTTGCGAAGGCGGCAATCACGATGCCCGCACCGCTGTTTTTCGGCATATGGATCTCTTCGTAATGTTCAGGTTGCTTGTACGCTTCACCTTTTTCTTTCATTTCCCAGAATGCGTCACGCTCATGAATGTGCGGCACTACGGCAAAGTTATAGAACGGAGGTGGAGAAGAGGTAGACCACTCCAGCGTACGGCCACCCCACGGGTCACCGGTCAGGTCGCGGTTCAGGTTACGGTCACGGATAGACACGTAGTACTGAATCAGCTGGCACAGGATACCGCAGGCAATCAGCGCGGCGCCGCCCGCTGCAATCATCAGCATCGGATGGAACTGCGGATCGATCTGCTGGCTCAGACGACGGGTCATCCCCATGAAGCCCAGCACGTACAGCGGCATAAACGCCACGAAGAAGCCGATGATCCAGAACCAGAACGCGCGTTTGCCCCATTTTTCGTTCAGGGTGAAACCGAATGCTTTTGGCCACCAGTAGGTCACACCTGCGAAGCAGCCGAAGACGACGCCGCCGATGATAACGTTATGGAAGTGCGCAATCAGGAACAGACTGTTGTGCAGGACAAAGTCAGCGCCCGGAACCGCCAGCAGCACGCCGGTCATCCCACCTACGGAGAAGGTCACGATGAAGCCGATGGTCCACAGCATCGCTGAGTGGAACTGGATACGGCCCTGGTACATGGTGAACAGCCAGTTGAAGATCTTAACCCCGGTCGGGATCGCGATAATCATAGTGGTAATACCGAAGAAGGCGTTTACGTTGGCACCCGCACCCATGGTGAAGAAGTGGTGCAGCCAGACGATGAACGACAGGACGGTAATACACACGGTTGCCCACACCAGAGAGGTGTAACCAAACAGACGTTTACGCGAGAAGGTTGCCGCGATTTCGGAGAACACACCGAACACCGGCAGAACCAGGATGTACACTTCCGGGTGACCCCAGGCCCAAATCAGGTTGATGTACATCATCATGTTGCCACCCATATCATTCGTGAAGAAATGGGTACCCAGATAGCGATCCAGGGTCAGCAGCGCGATGGTGACGGTCAGAATTGGGAACGACGCGATAATCAGGACGTTGGCGCACAGAGATGCCCAGGTAAATACTGGCATCTTGAACATCGTCATACCTGGTGCACGCATCTTCAGGATGGTCACGAAGAAGTTAATACCGGTCAGGGTGGTACCGACACCGGAGAGCTGAAGCGCCCAAATCCAGTAGTCAACGCCCACGCCCGGACTGTACTCAATTCCCGAAAGTGGCGGGTAGGCCAGCCAGCCGGTCTGAGCAAATTCGCCCACACCCAGTGACAGGTTAACCAGGATAACGCCGACAACGGTGAACCAGAAGCTCAGGTTGTTCAGGAACGGGAACGCAACGTCGCGCGCGCCGATTTGCAGCGGAACGACAACGTTCATCAGACCGATTACCAGCGGCATCGCCACGAAGAAGATCATGATAACGCCGTGAGCGGTAAAGATCTGATCGTAGTGGTGCGGTGGCAGGAATCCGGCTTCGCCCGCAGACGCAAGCGCCTGCTGGCTACGCATCATGATTGCATCCGCAAAGCCACGAATTAACATGACGATACCGACGATGCAGTACATGATGCCGAGTTTTTTGTGGTCAACCGAAGTCAGCCACTCGTTCCACAGGTAGCTCCACTTACCGAAGTAAGTGATCAGGCCAACTAAGGCCGCGCCACCAATGATAATTGCAGCAATCGTAACCATGATAATGGGTTCATGGTACGGCACCGCATCCAATGTCAATTTTCCGAACATTTTCTTCCTCGGCCCCTTAGTGAGCGGTTTCCGCGTGGCTCATGTCCATGCCTTCCATACCCTGGTGCGTGTTGTGCTCGCCTTCAGGTTGGGTCATGTCCATGCTCATGCCGTGATCCATAAATTTGCCAATAACATCTTTGAACAGATTCGGTTTCACGTTAGAGAAGTACTCCACCTTGTTGTATTCGCTAGGTGCAGCCACTTTTTCGAACGCCGCCATGTCAGACATGGTGTTTGGAGACTGCTTCGCTTTTGCAACCCACTGGTCGAAAGTCGCGCGGTCTGGCGTAGCGATAGCTTTGAACTTCATACCCGAGAAGCCCGGGCCACTATAGCTGGCGGAGATACCGTCGTAGGTGCCTGCTTCATTCGCAATCAGATGCAGGTTAGTCTGCATACCGGCCATCGCGTAAATCTGGCTGCCCAGACGTGGGATGAAGAAGGAGTTCATTACGGAGTTGGAGGTCACTTTGAACTGAACCGGAGTGTTCGCCGGGAAGGCGATTTCATTCACGGTAGCAATGCCCTGTTCTGGATAGATGAAGAACCATTTCCAGTCCATGGAGACCACTTCAATGGTAATGGGTTTTTCATCGTGAACCAGCGGTTTGCTCGGCTCAAGTGCGTGAGTGGTTTTCCAGGTCAGTACAGCAAGGAACAGGATGATCAGAATAGGTACCGTCCAGACCACAGCTTCCACTTTATTGGAGTGTGACCAGTTAGGGCTATACTTCGCATCTTTATTGCTCGCACGATACTTCCAGGCGAAACCAACAGCCATCAAGATGGCAGGAATAACCACAATCAACATCAGGCCAAAAGCCGTCAGTATCAATGAACGTTGTTCCAGTCCAATCTGTCCTTTGGGGTCTAGTAGTGCAGAATCGCAGCCACTGAGTAATACAGTGCCTGCGAATAATGACAACCATCCCAAACTTTTATTGTATTTCCTGAGTCTCATTTAACGACCTCAATTCCACGGGAGTCTGGTGGCGTTTAAAGTGTGGGGGCATTTTACGGGAAGGTTACATTACTGTAAACATCATTAGCCCTGTGTCAGGAAGGTGTTACTGGGTTCTGCCGCACATGTCACAAGTGTTGCAAATTATGTCGCGTTTCCAGACGGAAGCCGCACGGAGTGGGCGTTATAACGAAAGGGTGCCCCAGCATACCGCAAAAGGGACAATTGGTATAACCATTGCGAAAAACACACAATTAGTTAACAATTAATTATCAATAAAAAGACAACTAAAAAACGAAAATTCAATGTTTCGAATGCTGAATCGTTTAATGAAAAATAGCGTAGCGAAATAAGCTCCAATAATTTCCGAATGCTATCCCGCACAAAACAACAAATATTTTTTTGTCGATGGCGGTTATTTCACCGTTATAATTTCGGGCTGTTATTACAACGGGAAATAACCTTTCGCTTTTTACTTCATGTCATCTGCGTTTTTCGTAATGACATGAAATCCAGCATCCCACCCGTCAGGATCCCCGCCAGAGCGAGAAACACACCTGCATCAAGCAGAAGGGTTTCAAAAGGAAGTGACAAGTCGGTAGTCGCATTCATGATGAGCACCGTGAGCCACCCTACCAGGGCAAGACAACCTGCCATTAGCAGACGCAGGGCAAACCGATAGGCAGCGTGATATTCCGTGCGCGGCATGAAGTGTTCCGTCCGCTGGGTATATTCCAGCGTCTGGCGACAGACCAGCAGCAATAAAATCCCCGGCACGGCCGCCACCACCGAGAAGAGATAAAAGGTCGGCCAACCGTAGGCTTCAACAAACCAGCCCGCGACGGGGCCAACGTATACGCGCCCGACGGCGGAAAGGGCAGAGAGCAGCGCAAACTGGGTAGCGGAAAATGACTTATTGCACAGCGTCATCAGCAGGGCGACAAATGCCGCAGTGCCCATACCGCCGCACAGGTTCTCAAAGAATACCGCCGTCCCCATACTGATCATATTCTTGTCGGTGATCGACAGCAGCCAGTAACCGGCATTCGATGCGCCCTGAAGGATGCCAAATATCAGCAGAGCGCGGAACAGCGTCAGGCGCTGCATCAATACGCCGCCGTACAGCGCGCCGACAATCGTGGCAAACAGCCCCAGGGTTTTGTTCACCACGCCGACCTCGCCCGCATCAAACCCGACGCCGCGGATCAGGAAGGTAGTGGTCAGACTCATGGCGAAAGCGTCGCCAAGCTTATAAAGGACAATAAGCAGCAGGATCAGCCAGGCATTATTGCGACCAAAGAAGTCGCGCAGCGGTGCGGCGACGGCCTGCTCCAGCGAGCGTGGAACCGGGATCACATCGCTCGGTTCAGGCGCGAACAGGGTGGCAATAATGCAGGGGATCAGCAGTGCGGCCATCAGCCAGTACATGCCCTGCCAGCCGAGATAGCGGTCAGCAAGCCACAGTGCGAGTCCGCCGGAAACCAGCATACCCAGGCGGTAGCCGAGCACGCTGATTGCCGCACCGGCGCCACGCTCTTCCGCTGGCAGGACGTCCGTTTTCCACGCGTCAAAAACGATGTCCTGCGAGGCGGAGCAGAAGGCGATGACCACCGCAAGCGCGGCCATCCAGCGCAGCTGCGTTGACGGTTCAAGGAAACCCATTGCGGCAATGGCCAGCAACAGCAGCACCTGCGTCATCACTAACCAGCCGCGACGGCGCCCGAGGAACGGTGGGGTATAGCGATCCATCACTGGCGACCACAGGAACTTAAAGACGTAAGCCTGGCCGACGAGCGAGAAGAAACCAATGGTTTTAAGATCGATGTTCTCAACCGTCATCCACGCCTGTAACGTGCCGGAGGTGAGCGCAAGGGGTAAACCGGAGGCGAAACCCAGGATCAGCAGAATAGCTGATTTCGGTTGCTGGAAAATGCGTAAGTAGTGACTGGACATGTTCTTATGAACTGACCCGGTGAAGCACCGGGTCAGTCAGCAGGATTAACGTGCGTTCTGCTTGATGAAGTCGTGAATGCTGGTGTCCTGTGCCATGTCGGCAATGGTGTCAGTCAGCACGCTGTTAACCGCGTTAGCGATATTTTTGTTGGAGGCCTGGAATGCGCCTTCAACGGAATAGCTTGCACGGTAGTTTTTGTTCATCTTGTTGCCGTTCTTCGCGGTAGCGATGATGGAGATATCGGCTTTGGTCGCAATGTTGTAGCGAACGTTACCCTGGGAGACGTCAGCGTACAGGTTGTTCACGATGATTTGCAGATCAACCGCGCCGCTTGGGCCAATCATGTAGCCACGGGAGGTCATCTGTTTTTCCAGTACTTCCTGCAACAGGAAGCGCAGGTCGCGGGAAGCGGTCAGCGTAACCTGCTGGTTGTCGCGAGTCACTTTCGCCAGCGCCTGGTCCTGACGCTGATCGGCACCATTAATGCTGACCGTCACGCCCATCAGGCTTGGATCCTGCTGAGGCAGGGTAATTTTTGGTGAAACGTCAATGGTCGTCGGCGGGGTTGCGCAACCGGCGAGCATAAAGAGTGCTACCAACGGAAAGAAGATTTTTTTTAACATTTTCGGGTTCTCAACGAATCGTAAGCAAAGAGAGAAAAATTGCCGCCATCATAACATCGCTAACGGCCAGGGGAAGTGGTCAACGCATGTAAATTCATCGCCTTGTCCGAAAACTGACCACCTTTCCGCTTTTCTCTGCCTGTAAGTGACCAAACGTATGAACCTCATAGTGAACTTCATCCGTTTGGATGAGAAAATCAGACGAAAGCTAAATATTTGTTGTCACGGTGTAATGGAACCGGTAAAAGCGGCTAATATTTAAAGGGATGGGTGACATCTTAGCGTTGTCGGAGGAGTGATTTCATGATGATACGTGAACAGATAGAAGAAAAATTAAGGGCAGCGTTCAACCCTGTGTTTCTCGAAGTTGTCGACGAAAGCTATCGTCATAACGTGCCGGCAGGTTCTGAAAGCCACTTCAAAGTGGTTCTGGTCAGCGATCGCTTCACGGGAGAACGTTTCCTGAACCGACACCGCTTGATCTACAGCACCTTGACGGAAGAACTCTCCACAACCGTACATGCGCTCGCGCTGCATACCTACACCATTAAGGAATGGGAAGGTCTGCAGGATACGGTATTCGCATCACCGCCTTGTCGGGGTGCAGGCACCATCGCCTGATAAATCGGATTTGCAACCGCCGGAGTTTTTCCAGTATGTTGCTTACAGATTTCGTCAAAACGGCCTTCGGGCCGTTTTGTTTTGTCTGAGTTTTGAGCGGATGGCGCGTTTTTAAGGCTAAAAATAGCCTTAAAGTGTGAAAAAAGCCGCAGCAACATGCTCCAACCGTTCTCGACTCACCTAAGTGATGCCGCTATAATGCCGCGTCTTATTGAATGTCTTCGGGATGATTCTGGCGACAGGGAATGTGAATCTGCACATAAGAGAGCATCCCGGTATAACAGACAGATTCAGAGTTGACCGAGCACTGTGATTTTTTTGAGGTAACAAGATGCAAGTTTCAGTTGAAACCACTCAAGGCCTTGGCCGCCGTGTAACGATTACTATCGCTGCTGACAGCATCGAAACTGCTGTGAAAAGCGAGCTGGTCAACGTAGCAAAAAAAGTACGTATTGACGGCTTCCGCAAGGGCAAAGTACCAATGAATGTTGTTGCTCAGCGTTATGGCGCTTCCGTGCGTCAGGATGTGCTGGGTGAACTGATGAGCCGCAACTTTATCGACGCGATCATCAAAGAAAAAATCAATCCAGCCGGCGCGCCAAACTACGTTCCAGGTGAATACAAGCAGGGCGAAGACTTCACCTATTCCGTAGAGTTCGAAGTGTACCCGGAAGTTGAGCTGAAAGGTCTGGAATCAATCGAAGTTGAAAAACCGATCGTTTCCGTGACTGACGAAGACGTTGACGGCATGCTGGATACCCTGCGTAAGCAGCAGGCGAACTGGAAAGAGAAAGAAGGCGCTGTTGACGCGGAAGACCGCGTAACCATCGACTTCACCGGTTCAGTAGACGGCGAAGAGTTCGAAGGCGGTAAAGCGTCTGATTTCGTACTGGCGATGGGCCAGGGTCGTATGATCCCAGGCTTCGAAGACGGTATCAAAGGCCACAAAGCAGGCGAAGAGTTCACCATCGACGTGACCTTCCCTGAAGAATACCACGCTGAAAACCTGAAAGGTAAAGCAGCGAAGTTCGTCATCAATCTGAAGAAAGTTGAAGAGCGCGAACTGCCAGAACTGACTGAAGAATTCATCAAGCGTTTCGGCGTGGAAGATGGTTCTGTTGCGGGTCTGCGTGCTGAAGTGCGTAAAAACATGGAGCGCGAGCTGAACGGCGCTGTACGTAACCGCGTGAAGTCTCAGGCGATTGAAGGTCTGGTGAAAGCGAACGACATCGACGTTCCTGCTGCCCTGATCGACAGCGAAATCGACGTTCTGCGCCGTCAGGCTGCACAGCGCTTCGGTGGCAACCAGCAGCAAGCGATGGAACTGCCACGCGAGCTGTTCGAAGAGCAAGCGAAACGTCGCGTTGTTGTTGGCCTGCTGCTGGGTGAAGTGATTCGTACCCACGAGCTGAAAGCTGACGAAGAGCGTGTGAAAGGCCTGATCGAAGAGATGGCTTCTGCATACGAAGATCCATCAGAAGTGATCGAGTTCTACGGTAAGAACAAAGAGCTGATGGACAACATGCGCAACGTTGCACTGGAAGAGCAGGCTGTTGAAGCGGTACTGGCGAAAGCGAAAGTAACCGAAAAAGAGACCTCTTTCACCGAACTGATGAACCAGCAGGCGTAATTTCGCCCCAACGGTTTAAAGTTTGAACAAAAAACCCGTTGCCCTCCGGCGACGGGTTTTTTTTATCACAGCTTTAGTCCTGGAAGGGTGCTAAAACGCCCTTTCAGTGTTAGCGTTACAACAAAACGTTGTTATGCTTGAAATAGTGCATGGCGACCCCCATTAGTATGTAATCACGATGATTGAGACTGGCTGATAATCCGTCCATAAGGTTACAATCAGTACAGCAGGTGTTTTCAATTTTGAACCAGGAGACGGAAATGTCATACAGTGGCGAACGAGATAACTTTGCACCCCATATGGCGCTGGTGCCAATGGTTATTGAACAGACCTCACGCGGTGAGCGATCTTTCGATATCTATTCCCGTCTGCTCAAGGAACGCGTTATCTTTCTGACCGGCCAGGTGGAAGACCATATGGCTAACCTGATCGTGGCGCAGATGCTGTTCCTGGAAGCGGAAAACCCGGAAAAAGACATTTACCTGTACATCAACTCCCCGGGCGGTGTGATTACGGCGGGCATGTCTATTTATGACACCATGCAATTCATCAAGCCGGATGTCAGCACCATCTGTATGGGACAGGCGGCGTCCATGGGGGCTTTCCTGTTAACCGCAGGGGCGAAAGGTAAGCGTTTCTGCCTGCCTAACTCCCGCGTGATGATTCACCAGCCGCTGGGTGGTTACCAGGGCCAGGCGACGGATATTGAAATCCACGCCCGAGAAATTCTGAAAGTAAAAGCGCGCATGAATGAACTTATGGCGCAGCATACGGGTCAACCACTCGAGCAGATCGAGCGCGATACCGAGCGCGATCGCTTCCTGTCTGCACCTGAGGCAGTTGAGTACGGCTTAGTCGACTCCATTTTGACCCATCGTAATTGATGCCCGCGACGCGAGTGTGCCGCTATACTAATTTAGGGCGGCACGTTGCCTGTAAGCAGCTTGCGTCTGAGTATGGCATTTGCGTCGTCATGTGCGGCACATAGAACTTAAAAAGAGGTTTGGACTCATGACAGATAAACGCAAAGATGGTTCGGGCAAACTGCTGTACTGCTCTTTTTGCGGCAAAAGCCAGCATGAAGTGCGTAAACTGATTGCCGGGCCGTCCGTGTATATCTGCGACGAATGCGTCGATTTATGTAACGACATCATTCGCGAAGAGATTAAAGAAGTCGCGCCGCACCGTGAGCGCAGCGCGTTACCAACGCCACACGAGATTCGCCACCACCTGGACGACTATGTCATTGGTCAGGAGCAGGCGAAAAAAGTGCTGGCGGTGGCGGTATACAACCACTACAAGCGTCTGCGTAACGGCGATACCAGCAATGGCGTGGAACTGGGCAAAAGTAACATTCTGCTGATCGGGCCTACGGGTTCCGGTAAAACGTTGCTGGCGGAAACGCTGGCGCGCCTGCTGGATGTTCCGTTCACCATGGCGGATGCCACCACCCTGACCGAAGCCGGTTATGTGGGCGAAGACGTTGAAAATATTATCCAGAAGCTGCTCCAGAAGTGCGATTACGACGTACAGAAAGCCCAGCGCGGGATCGTCTATATCGATGAGATTGACAAAATCTCCCGTAAATCAGACAACCCATCCATCACCCGTGACGTCTCGGGCGAAGGTGTGCAGCAGGCGCTCCTGAAGCTGATTGAAGGTACGGTTGCGGCTGTTCCACCGCAGGGTGGGCGTAAACATCCGCAGCAGGAATTCTTGCAGGTTGATACCTCCAAGATCCTGTTTATCTGTGGTGGTGCGTTTGCAGGCCTGGATAAAGTGATCTCTCACCGTGTGGAAACCGGCTCCGGCATTGGTTTTGGCGCAACGGTGAAAGCTACGTCTGAAAAACCAAACGAAGGCCAGCTGCTGGCGCAGGTTGAACCGGAAGATCTGATCAAATTTGGTTTGATTCCGGAATTTATCGGCCGTCTGCCGGTTGTGGCGACCCTGAACGAACTGAGCGAAGACGCGCTGATTCAGATCCTGAAAGAGCCGAAAAACGCGCTGACCAAGCAGTATCAGGCGCTGTTTAATCTGGAAGGCGTTGAGCTGGAATTCCGTGACGAAGCACTGGACGCGATTGCCAAGAAAGCGATGGCGCGTAAAACCGGTGCCCGTGGCCTGCGTTCTATCGTGGAAGCAGCATTGCTCGACACGATGTACGATCTCCCTTCTATGGAAGATGTCGAAAAAGTCGTGATCGACGAGTCCGTCATTGGTGGCCAGACCAAGCCGTTACTGATTTACGGTAAACCGGAAGCGCAGCAGGCATCTGGCGAATAATTCACCATTTCATACAATCAGTTAATCAAAAAGGGGGGATTTTATCTCCCCTTTACTTTTTCCGTATTCATGGCGTTGAATGTATGGGAAACATCCCCATATACTGGATTACATGTTAATGGTTGTGTGAAGCACAGTTACATGACCAGTTTACCTGGCGGACACTAAACTAAGAGAGAGCTCTATGAATCCTGAGCGTTCTGAACGCATTGAAATCCCCGTATTGCCGTTGCGCGATGTGGTGGTTTATCCGCACATGGTCATACCCTTATTTGTAGGGCGGGAAAAATCTATCCGTTGCCTCGAAGCCGCCATGGATCATGATAAAAAAATCATGTTGGTTGCGCAGAAGGAAGCATCAACGGATGAGCCGGGTGTAAACGATCTTTTCACCGTCGGGACCGTGGCCTCTATTTTGCAGATGCTGAAGCTGCCAGATGGCACCGTGAAGGTGCTGGTGGAAGGCTTACAGCGCGCGCGTATTACCACTCTGTCAGACGATGGCGAGCACTTCTCTGCGAAGGCAGAGTACCTTAATTCACCGGAACTTGATGAGCGCGAGCAGGAAGTGCTGGTACGCACCGCGATCAGCCAGTTTGAAGGCTACATCAAGCTGAACAAGAAAATCCCACCTGAAGTGCTGACGTCGCTGAACAGCATCGACGATCCTGCACGTCTGGCGGATACCATCGCTGCGCACATGCCGCTGAAGCTGGCTGACAAACAGTCCGTGCTGGAAATGTCCGACATTAACGAACGTCTGGAATACCTGATGGCGATGATGGAGTCTGAGATCGATCTGCTCCAGGTTGAGAAGCGCATTCGCAACCGCGTCAAAAAGCAGATGGAAAAATCGCAGCGTGAGTACTATCTGAATGAGCAAATGAAAGCCATTCAGAAAGAGCTCGGCGAGATGGACGATGCGCCGGATGAAAACGAAGCGCTGAAGCGTAAGATCGACGCGGCGAAGATGCCGAAAGAGGCGAAAGAGAAAGCCGAAGCTGAGTTGCAGAAGCTGAAAATGATGTCTCCGATGTCGGCGGAAGCGACCGTTGTACGCGGCTACATTGAGTGGATGGTTCAGGTTCCATGGAATGCCCGCAGCAAGGTCAAAAAAGACCTGCGTCAGGCACAGGAAATCCTCGATACCGACCACTATGGCCTGGAACGTGTGAAAGACCGCATTCTTGAGTACCTCGCGGTACAGAGCCGTGTGAACAAAATCAAAGGTCCAATCTTGTGCCTGGTAGGGCCTCCAGGGGTGGGTAAAACCTCTCTGGGCCAGTCCATCGCCAAAGCGACCGGACGTAAGTACATCCGTATGGCGCTGGGCGGCGTGCGTGATGAAGCGGAAATCCGCGGTCACCGCCGTACCTATATCGGTTCTATGCCGGGCAAGCTGATCCAGAAGATGGCGAAAGTGGGCGTCAAAAACCCGCTGTTCCTCCTCGACGAGATCGACAAAATGTCTTCGGACATGCGTGGCGATCCGGCGTCGGCGCTGCTGGAAGTGCTTGATCCAGAGCAGAACGTGGCGTTCAGCGATCACTACCTGGAAGTCGACTACGACCTGAGCGATGTGATGTTCGTGGCGACCTCCAACTCCATGAACATTCCGGCACCGCTGCTGGACCGTATGGAAGTGATCCGTCTGTCCGGTTATACCGAAGACGAGAAGCTGAACATTGCTAAGCAGCACCTGCTGCCGAAGCAGATTGAACGTAACGCGCTGAAAGCTAACGAGCTGACCGTTGAGGACAGCGCTATTGTCGGCATTATTCGTTACTACACCCGTGAAGCGGGCGTGCGTAGCCTTGAGCGTGAGATCTCTAAACTGTGCCGTAAGGCGGTTAAGCAGCTGCTGCTGGATAAGAGCCTGAAGCACATCGTGATTAACGGCGACAATCTGCATGCTTACCTCGGCGTTCAGCGCTTCGACTATGGCCGTGCGGACAACGAAAACCGCGTTGGTCAGGTGACTGGACTGGCTTGGACGGAAGTGGGTGGCGATCTGCTGACCATTGAAACCGCCTGTGTACCGGGTAAAGGCAAGCTGACCTACACTGGCTCGCTCGGTGAAGTGATGCAGGAGTCCATCCAGGCAGCGTTGACCGTGGTGCGTGCGCGCGCGGAAAAACTGGGTATCAACCCGGATTTCTACGAAAAACGCGACATTCACGTTCACGTTCCGGAAGGGGCGACGCCGAAAGATGGCCCAAGCGCGGGTATTGCTATGTGTACGGCGCTGGTTTCCTGCCTGACGGGGAACCCGGTCCGTGCTGATGTGGCCATGACTGGTGAAATTACGCTGCGTGGTCAGGTACTGCCCATCGGCGGGTTAAAAGAAAAACTGCTGGCGGCACACCGTGGTGGGATCAAAACCGTATTGATTCCTTACGAGAATAAACGCGATCTGGAAGAGATTCCGGACAACGTTATTGCCGATTTGCAGATCCATCCGGTGAAACGCATTGAGGAAGTTCTGACTCTCGCACTGCAAAATGAACCGTCCGGAATGCAGGTTGTAACCGCAAAATAGTGACCTCGCGCAAAGAGCGCTAATAAAAACAAGGCTGGTAAGTCATTTCGTACTTGCCAGCCTTTTTTTGTATAGCTAATTTAGATTGCTGATTGGGTTAGCCATCAACAACGGGTGTTGTAAGGTCATAGCAGGACTGATATAACTGCTGCGCGGTCGCGCTGTGAAGGATTCAGGTGCGATATAAATTATAAAGAGAGGAAGAGAACAGTGAATAAATCTCAACTGATTGACAAAATTGCTGCGGGTGCTGATATTTCTAAAGCTGCAGCTGGACGTGCTTTAGATGCTTTAATTGCTTCTGTTACTGAATCTCTGCAAGCTGGGGACGACGTTGCACTGGTAGGCTTCGGTACTTTTGCGGTTAAAGAGCGTGCTGCCCGTACTGGCCGCAACCCGCAGACCGGTAAAGAGATCACCATTGCTGCCGCTAAAGTGCCGGGTTTCCGTGCAGGTAAGGCGCTGAAAGACGCAGTAAATTGATTGCTTTCCCGCTCCAGGGAAGCTGAAAAGTACAAGGGCGCATCGTTTGATGTGCCTTTTTTGTTTGTCCAGACCTGATTTGTGCGAGTTTATGCGAGTTGTGGGCTGACAATTGCCCTGTTTTCTTGTCACAATACGCCTTTACGCGCGACGGTCAGGATTTTCCGTCAGCGTCAGGTAACCAGTCACCTACAGCGGAGTGTTGTTACACCATGATGGACAGCTTACGCACGGCTGCTAACAGTCTCGTGCTCAAGATTATTTTCGGTATCATTATCGTGTCGTTCATATTGACCGGTGTGAGTAGTTACCTCATCGGCGGTGGCGCGAACTACGCCGCAAAAGTGAATGGCCAGGAAATTAGCCGTGGGCAGTTCGAGAACGCTTTTGCTGGTGAACGTAACCGCATGCAGCAACAGCTGGGCGACCAATACTCTGAACTTGCAGCCAACGAAGGCTATATGAAAAACCTGCGTCAGCAGACGCTGAACCGCCTTATCGACGAAGCGCTGCTGGACCAGTACGCGAAAAGCCTCGGTCTGGGCATCAGCGATGAGCAGGTTAAAAAAGCCATCTTCTCAACGCAGGCTTTCCAGTCTAATGGGAAGTTCGACAACGCGCGTTACAACAGCATTGTTAACCAGATGGGGATGACGGCTGACCAGTACGCACAGGCGCTGCGTAACCAGTTGACCACGCAACAGCTGATCAACGCGGTGGTGGGCACCGATTTCATGCTGAAAGGCGAAACTGAAGCGCTGGCGGCACTGGTGGCGCAGCAACGCGTGGTGCGTGAAGCGACGATTGATGTCAATGCACTGGCGGCGAAACAGCAGGTTAGCGACGCTGAAGTTAATGCTTACTACGAGCAAAACAAGAACAACTTCATCTCTCCTGAACAGTTCCGCGTAAGCTATATCAAGCTGGATGCAGCCGCGATGCAGAAAAACGCGACTGACGCCGAGATCCAGTCTTATTACGACCAGCATCAGGATCAGTTCACTCAGCCGCAGCGTAACCGTTACAGCGTGATCCAGACCAAAACGGAAGCAGAAGCAAAAGCCGTGCTGGACGAGCTGAACAAAGGCGCTGATTTCGCGACCGTGGCGAAAGCAAAATCCACCGACATTATTTCTGCCAAAAACGGTGGTGATATGGGCTGGCTGGAAGATTCCACTACCCCGGACGAGCTGAAAAATGCGGGTCTTAAAGAGAAAGGCCAACTGTCTGGTGTAATCAAATCCTCCGTTGGCTTCCTGGTGGCGCGTCTGGACGATGTCGTAGCGGCGAAAACCAAGCCGCTGGCTGACGTTCGTGATGATATCGCTGCGAAAGTGAAGCAGGAGAAAGCGCTGGACGCCTTCTATGCTCTGCAACAGAAAGTGAGCGATGCCGCAAGCAACGACAACGAATCACTGGCGGGCGCTGAGCAGGCTGCTGGCGTGAAAGCGGTTGAGACGGGCTGGTTCAGCCATGAAAATCTGCCGGAAGAACTGAACTTCAAACCGGTTTCAGATGCCATTTTCAATGGTGGTCTGGTAGGTGAGAACGGTACGCCGGGCAGCAACTCAGACATCATTACCGTTGACGGTGACCGTGCGTTCGTACTGCGCGTCAGCGAGCACAAAGCCGAGGCAGTGAAGCCCCTGGCGGAAGTGAAAGATCGGGTGGTGGCGCTGGTCAAACACAACAAAGCGGCACAGCAGGCAAAACTGGATGCAGAGAAAATTCTGGCCGATCTGAAAGCCGGTAAGAACGATGCACTGAAAGCGGCTGGCCTGAACTTTGGCGAAGCCAAAACGCTGAGCCGTACCGGTCAGGATCCTGTCAGCCAGGCGGCGTTTGGTCTGAGCCTGCCGGCGAAAGACAAACCTGTCTTTGGCACCACGACCGATATGCAGGGTAACGTGGTGATTCTGGCGCTGGATGAAGTCAAAGCCGGCACGCTGCCAGACGCGCAGAAGAAGGCCATGGTTCAGGGAATTACCCAGAATAATGCCCAGATTGCTTTCGAAGCGATGATGAGCAACCTGCGTAAAGAAGCCAAAATCAAGCTGGGTGATGTGGTGACCCAGGAGCAATAATTACGTACCTGCTCGCAGATTTTCGTAACGCTCTGCAAAAACTAAAGGCCGCTTTCGCGGCCTTTTCCATTTCTGCAATCTGCTGTTTGTCCCTGTTTTCTCGTACGGCTATCGTGGCGTGGCTGTCAACAAACAAGGAGAAAACAGCATGAAATGTGGAATCAAAGCACTGTTAATTACACTGGCTATTGCCACTTCCGGGATGAGTGCGGGCGCGCTGGCGGCGTCGCCCTCGGCTAAAGCGCAGGCTGCACAGACCAAAACAGACTCAGCTGCGCAGGCTTATACGCAATCAAAAGCGACTGATGCCGGTAAAAGTGCAGAGGATGACGGTACGCGAGTCAGCATCAATTCGGCATCGGCAGAAGAGCTCGCGCGCGTGATGAACGGTGTGGGACTTAAAAAAGCCCAGGCCATTGTTAGCTACCGCGAGGAGTACGGTCCTTTCAAAACCCTTGACGATCTCAAGCAGGTGCCGGGTATGGGCAGCGCGCTGGTTGAGCGCAATCTCGCACACCTGACGCTGTAATCGCGTAATCACTTGCACTGCGGCAAAAATTTGCCAGGATAAAGAGGTCATACCAGTTATGACCTCTGAACCTATAACAACGAAAGGCTATTGCGCTATGCAGACACAAATCAAAGTCCGTGGTTATCACCTCGATGTTTACCAGCACGTCAATAACGCCCGCTACCTTGAATTTCTTGAAGAGGCGCGCTGGGATGGCCTGGAGAACAGCGAAAGCTTCCAGTGGCTGACCGCACACAACATCGCGTTTGTGGTCGTCAACATCAACATTAACTACCGCCGCCCGGCTGTGCTGGGGGATGTGCTCACCGTGACCAGTGAGGTCCAACAACTGAATGGCAAAAGTGGTGTATTGAGCCAGGTCGTCACGCTTGAGCCAGAAGGGCAGGTGGTGGCCGATGCGCTGATCACCTTTGTCTGTATCGATCTCAAAACCCAGAAAGCGTTGCCGCTGGAAGGGGAGTTGCGCGAAAAGCTGGAGCTGATGATCGCATAAGTAATATTCAGGAATGCCCGCGCTGTCGACTCCTGTTGTACGACAGCGCGGACAGTTAGCCCTTATTTCAGACCGGTCTTTTTCTGCATCGCGGCCATCACGCCCGCTTTATCCGCAAGATAATGATTCAGACCGTTCGCGCGCAGGTTACAGGCGGCACACTGCCCGCAGCCGTCCCCTTTAATGCCGTTGTAGCAGGTCAGGGTCTCGTTGCGAACGATATCCAGCTTGCCCCAGTAGTCGGCCAGCGCCCAGGTTTCGGCTTTATCCAGCCACATCAGCGGCGTTTCGAAGCGGGTCTCTTTTGCCATACCCAGATCGACGGCGTGATTGAGTGCTTTCACGAATTCATCCCGACAGTCCGGGTAGCCAGAGAAGTCGGTCTCACATACGCCCGTGATCACCGCTTCGGCTTTCACCTGGTAGGCATAGATTGCCGTCAGGGTCAGGAAGAGAATATTACGCCCAGGTACGAAGGTATTCGGAATGCCGCTGGCATCCGGTTCGTAATCAGGAACCGGAATGCTGTCGCGGGTGAGGCTGCTGACGGCCAGTTCATTTAACAGCGTCACGTCCAGCACTTTATGAGCGCGGGCGCCCAGTTTGAGGGCCAGTTCACGAGCGACATCGATTTCAGCGCGATGACGCTGACCATAATCAAAAGTGACGCAGTGCACTTCATCATACTGGTGAAGTGCCTGAATCAGGCAGGTTGTGGAATCTTGTCCTCCGCTGAACACGACGACGGCACGTTTCATAGATCATCTCGACAGTTACGGTAAAAGCGTCATGTTAACGCCTGGCTAAAGCGGCGACCAGCTTCTTCACGCGTTTGGTGGAGGAAGCCAGGCTTCGGTGAAGTCAAACCAGCCGCGAGTGTTAAGGCGTATTCCGTTGACGCCCGGAGGAGCGCTGATTTGATACTGGTAGTTAAAGAGCGGTGTCAGGACGGCTGTCTCCATTAATCGGCTGAAGATAGCCTGAAGTCCTGCGTGTCGGTCACGTTCGTCGGCCTGCGTCTGCACCGCATCCAGTGTGGCCTGCAAATGGGCGTATGCCGGTGCGCTCAGCAGATGCGGCCAGAGCGCATCGCAGCGGAGCCATTGCTCAAGGGTGTACGCTGGCGCTTCGCCAATCAGTCTGTCTCCCATCATGATGTCTGCATCGGCAAGCTGCTGGCAACCGTCCCACGTCTTGGCGTCGTGAAAGATGACGGTCAGTTCACAGCCCTGCCGCGCAAGGTATGCTTTTAACTGGCTGGCCATGGTGTGAAGCTCAACCGGCAGGTGGTAGACAAGCGTCAATGCCTCTGGCAGCACAACGTCGGTTAAATCAGGCCATTGGGGGATCGCCCAGCCGGGAAGCAGTTCCTCGGTAGGAGTGATGAGCCCTTCGTTCAGGGGAAGCGTATGCAGCAGCGTTGAGAGATGAATGATATTAATCAGCCGCTTTGCCTGAAGTTCGCTCAGACGCGGACTTTGTTTCAGCGTGAGGTAGCAGAAGCCCAGACTGGTGCTGTTACTCACCAGCCGCAGGCTGGCCAGCTCGTCGGCCTCGCCAATGGCGATTTGCACCGGGTGGCGACAGCTGGTGCCCAGACTGTAGTCAAAAAGCTGGGGCGTGATCCAGTACTCGATAGCCTTAAGCAACGGATGGCCAAGATGATACTGCTCGTGGCTTTCCAGACGCACCAGTTCAGGCTCAAAAACGCTCAGCCGAAAGGGACCGCTGCCCACCACGGGGTAATCGGGATGCGCCAGACGGCTACAGTAGGTTGCCAGCCTGTGCGCCAGCCAGTAGTCAGGTTGATGGAGAATAAACGTCAGGCTTTGCGGATGCGTGGTTTCGATACGTAAGACGCTGCGGAAAAGCGTGTCCATGCCGGGCTGCGATAGCAGCGCCGTCAGGCTTTGCCTGAGCTGTGCCGTCTCTATTTTATCGCCGTTATGCCAGTGCAGGGTGGAGCGTATGTAGAAATGCCAGCGCAGGCCGTCAGCAGAGACTTCCCAGTGATGCGCCAGATCGCCCGTGGGTTCACTGCTGTTACCATTAAAACGCGTCAAACCAGAGAATACCTGTCCCGCCAGATGCTGCTCCGCCCGGCCAGGGAGAAACCCCGGCTGAAGCGGCTCCAGCGAGCGATAGTAGGGAATACGCAGCGTCGGCGTATCGTTCTGCCATTGCCCGCCCATAAACGGATGCAGCAGCGATCGCAAATCTTCAGGCGCGAGCTGGGCCAGCTCCAGCGCGTTGTGCTGCTGTCCACTTTTCAGGGCCTCTTCCATCATCGTATTACGCAACGAATCCGGGGTGACGTGAAAGCGTAATTCCCCACGCTTTCCTCGTCCGGAGCGGGCGTGCCAGCTTAGCCAGCCCGCCTCCTGCGCCTGGCGCAGCAGGGTGCGTACATGTCGCTCGCTGCAAAAGCAGCGGCTGGCAAGTTCACTGATGGTCACCTGCTGCGTTGCGCCGGCGGAGGGGTGCCACAGACGCTGATACTGGTTAAGACGGTTAAGCTGGCGCATGAAAAACCCGGAACAATAATTATCATCTATTCACTATTACTTCCGTATATCTCACGTAATACTGATGCACAAGTTAACCGCATCACATTTCGGGAGTAATTATGGCTCGGCTCGCTGCATTTGATATGGACGGCACGCTGTTAATGCCGGATCACCGTTTAGGGGAGAAAACCCTGAACACACTTAAGCGCCTGCGCGAGCGTGAAGTCACCCTGACGTTTGCCACTGGTCGTCATGTGCTGGAGATGCGCCATCTGCTGGGAACATTTGCCCTCGATGCGTTCCTGATCACCGGCAACGGGACGCGCATTCACTCCGTCGAGGGCGATGTGCTGCACCGTCAGGATCTGGATCCGGAAGTGGCGGACATCGTCCTGCACAGCACCTGGGATACGCAGGCCAGCGTGCATGTTTTTAACGATGAAGGCTGGTTTACCGGGCGTGAGATCCCGGCCTTGCTGCACGCTCACGTTTACAGTGGCTTTAAATATCAGCTCATCGATTTGCGCCGCATTCCGGCACACAAGGTAACCAAGATCTGCTTCTGCGGCGATCACGACGATCTCTGCCGCCTGCGTATTCAGCTTAACGAGGCGCTGGGCGACCGGGCGCACCTGACCTTCTCGGCGGTGGACTGTCTTGAAGTGCTGCCGGTGGGCTGTAACAAAGGATCTGCGCTGGCGGTGCTGAGCGATCGTCTGGGGCTGACGATGCAGGACTGTATGGCCTTTGGTGACGCCATGAACGACCACGAGATGCTGAGCAGCGTAGGCCGTGGTCTGATTATGGGGAACGCGATGCCGCAACTTATCGCCGCGCTCCCGCATTTACCGGTTATCGGACACTGTCGTAACGAAGCGGTGTCCCATTTTTTGACCCATTGGCTGGACAAAAATAACCTCCCATATTCCCCCGAATAGCGAGATCCTTCCAGCAAGCCAGGCTAAAGCCTGGCTTTTTTTATTTCACCAGATGCGAAATCTGCGCTTTCCACGGTTCAACATCGCCAATATTGGCCTGTACCCATTCTGCGTTGTAATAGGTGTCCAGGTAGCGTTCCCCGCTGTCGCACAGCAGCGTGACGACAGAGCCGCTAAGGCCTTCTTCACGCATTCTCGCGGCCAGTTGTAGCGCCCCCCACATATTGGTGCCGGTAGAGGCTCCGACCTTACGGCCAAGCTGTGTCTCCAGCCAGTGCGCCGTCGCGACGCTGGCGGCGTCCGGCACGCGGAGCATCTCATCCACAACGTCCGGAATGAACGAGGGTTCGACGCGCGGGCGACCAATTCCTTCGATCTTGCTCCCCACAGGGCTGCGCAGGCTGGCATCGCGAGATTGCCAGTAATCAAGGAACACCGAGTTCTGAGGGTCAACCACCATCAGCTGCGTATCATAACCCTGACAGCGGATATAACGTCCGATGGTGGCGGAGGTTCCGCCCGTGCCCGCGCTCATGACAATGTAAGAGGGGACGGGATGTGGCTCGTGGGTCATCTGGCGGAAAATGCTGTCCGCAATGTTATTATTGCCGCGCCAGTCGGTGGCGCGCTCGGCGAAGGTGAACTGGTCCATATAGTGACCATTTAGTTCGCGGGCCAGCATTTCGGAGGCCGCATAGATTTCGCAGGCGCTTTCCACAAAGTGGCAGCGTCCGCCGTAAAATTCGATCTGTTCAACTTTACGTTTCGCCGTGCAGGAGGGCATCACAGCGATAAACGGCAGGCCCAGCAGGCGGGCAAAGTAGGCCTCTGAGACGGCAGTTGATCCGGACGACGATTCAATAATCGTGGTGCCTTCTTTAATCCAGCCGTTACATAAACCGTATAAAAAGAGTGAACGCGCCAGGCGATGCTTGAGGCTGCCGGTAGGATGGGTACTTTCATCCTTCAGGTAAAGCTGAATGCCGGGAAATCCAGGCAAAGGCAGGCGGATCAAATGGGTGTCTGCCGAGCGCTGATAGTCGGCATTTATTTCGCTGATGGCATGTTTAACCCAGGTGCTATTCATCGTAGTTATCCGTTTGTCATTTTGTGCCCAGCATAGCGAAAAGCACAGAAAAAATTGTTGCTATCTGGCCTTTAAAATAGAATGTAAGGAGAATAATTTTCTCTGGGAGGTGGATATGCTAGATAAAATTGACCGCAAGCTGCTTTCTTTGCTGCAAAGCGACTGCACCCTCTCTTTGCAGGCGCTGGCAGATGCCGTTAATCTGACCACCACACCGTGCTGGAAGCGCCTCAAGAAGCTGGAAGACGATGGCATTCTGCTGGGACGTGTGGCGCTGCTGGACCCCGAAAAACTGGGGCTTGGACTGACCGCCTTCGTCCTGATAAAAACGCAGCATCACAGCAGTGAATGGTACAGCCGCTTCGTCACCCAGGTTTCCGACATGCCCGAGGTGCTCGGCTTCTGGCGCATGGCGGGGGAATACGACTATCTGATGCGCGTTCAGGTGGCAGACATGAAGCGCTACGATGATTTTTACAAGCGGCTGGTCAATAGCGTACCGGGCTTGTCCGATGTCACCTCCAGTTTCGCCATGGAACAGATTAAATACACCACAGCGTTACCCATTGAATAACTTCATAAAATATCTTCAGGAAAAGACCGCGTGCGATTATTTGCCCAATTAAGCTGGTACTTTCGTCGGGAGTGGCAACGCTACCTCGGCGCGGTGGCCCTGCTTATTATCATTGCCATTTTGCAACTGATCCCGCCCAAAGTGGTGGGATACGTCGTGGATGGTGTTACGGAACAACATTACACCGCCGCACGGGTGATGATGTGGGTCGGTACGCTGGTGTTGACGGCCGTGGTGGTTTACCTGCTGCGTTATGTCTGGCGCGTGCTGCTGTTCGGCGCGTCCTATCAGCTTGCCGTTGAGCTGCGCGAGGACTTTTACCGCCAGCTGAGCCGCCAGCACCCTGAGTTTTATCTGCGTCACCGTACCGGGGATCTCATCGCCCGCGCCACTAACGATGTGGACCGTGTGGTGTTTGCCGCCGGTGAAGGGGTGTTAACGCTGGTGGATTCCCTGGTGATGGGCTGTGCGGTACTGATTGTGATGTCTACGCAAATTAGCTGGGAGCTCACGCTGCTGGCGTTGCTGCCGATGCCGCTGATGGCGCTGGCGATTAACCGCTACGGCGAGCAGCTCCATGAACGCTTTAAGCTGGCGCAGGCGGCGTTCTCGTCGTTAAACGATCGCACCCAGGAGAGCATGACCAGCATCCGCATGATCAAAGCGTTTGGTCTGGAAGACAGGCAGTCCGCGCTGTTTGCGGCCGACGCCGCCGATACCGGTGCGAAAAACATGCGCGTGGCGCGTATAGACGCCCGCTTTGATCCGACAATTTATATTGCGATTGGCATGGCGAACCTGCTGGCGGTGGGCGGCGGCAGCTGGATGGTGGTGCGAGGCACCATGACCCTCGGGCAGTTAACCAGCTTTGCGATGTACCTCGGGCTGATGATTTGGCCGATGCTGGCGCTGGCCTGGATGTTTAACATCGTTGAACGTGGGAGCGCCGCCTACAGCCGTATCCGCGCCATGCTGGCGGAAGTGCCGGTAGTGAACGATGGCAGCGAGCCGGTACCGGAAGGTCCGGGTGTTCTGAAGGCTGATATCCGCGTCTTTATCTACCCGCAAACGGAACATCCGGTGCTTGAAAACGTCAGTTTCACGCTGCGTCCTGGTCAGATGCTGGGCATCTGCGGCCCGACGGGCTCCGGTAAAAGCACCATTCTGTCATTGATTCAGCGCCATTTTGACGTGAGCGAAGGCGATATCCGTTTCCATGACGTCCCCCTGCCACGTCTGCTGCTGGATGACTGGCGCAGCCGCCTGGCGGTCGTCAGCCAGACGCCGTTTTTGTTTTCAGACACCATAGCCAACAATATCGCGCTCGGGTGCCCGACGGCGACACAGGACCAGATCGAGCATGTGGCGCGCTTAGCCAGCGTCCATGAGGATATTCTGCGCCTGCCGCAGGGCTACGACACAGATGTGGGTGAGCGGGGCGTTATGCTCTCCGGTGGACAAAAACAGCGTATCTCTATTGCCCGCGCGCTGCTGCTGGACGCTGAGATCCTGATTCTGGATGATGCGCTGTCCGCGGTTGACGGGCGTACCGAGCATCAAATTCTGCATAACCTTCGCCAGTGGGGGGAGGGGCGCACGGTCATCATCAGCGCGCACCGTCTGTCGGCCCTTACCGAAGCCAGTGAAATTCTGGTGCTTCAGCACGGGCATATTGCTCAGCGTGGTCAGCATGAGCAGCTTGCCGGGCAGGCCGGCTGGTATCGGGATATGTACCGCTATCAACAGCTTGAAGCTGCGCTGGATGAGGAGGTCACCGATGCGTAAGTTTGGACAGATGTGGCCGACGTTAAAACGGCTGCTCGCCTATGGCTCACCGTGGCGCAAACCGCTTTCCATCGCCGTGCTGTTACTGTGGATCGCCGCGATTGCGGAGGTGACCGGTCCGCTGCTTATCAGCTATTTTATCGATAACATGGTGGCGAAAAGCTATCTGCCGCTGGGGCTGGTGGCGGGGCTGGGTGTGGCGTATGTCGGGCTACAGCTGACGGCGGCGGGGCTGCACTATGCGCAGTCGCTGCTGTTTAACCGGGCCGCCGTGGGCGTGGTCCAGCAGCTACGCACGGATGTGATGGATGCCGCGCTGCGCCAGCCGCTGAGCGAGTTTGATACCCAGCCGGTCGGGCAGGTTATTTCGCGCGTCACCAATGACACCGAGGTGATCCGCGACCTTTATGTGACCGTTGTCGCAACGGTTCTGCGCAGTGCCGCATTGATTGGCGCGATGCTGGTGGCGATGTTCAGTCTGGACTGGCGGATGGCGCTGGTGGCGATCGCTATTTTCCCGGCGGTGCTGATTGTGATGGTAATTTACCAGCGCTACAGCACGCCGATTGTTCGTCGCGTGCGCGCTTACCTTGCAGATATCAATGATGGCTTCAACGAAGTGATCAACGGCATGAGCGTTATCCAGCAGTTTCGCCAGCAGGCGCGTTTTGGCGAGCGAATGGGAGAAGCCAGCCGCTCGCACTATATGGCGCGGATGCAGACGTTACGTCTGGACGGCTTCCTATTACGCCCGCTGCTGAGCCTCTTCTCTGCGCTGGTGCTGTGCGGGATGTTGATGCTGTTTGGCCTGACGACGCGCGGAACCATTGAGGTGGGAGTGCTGTACGCGTTTATCAGTTACCTTGGCCGTCTTAACGAACCGCTGATTGAACTCACTACGCAGCAATCGATGCTGCAACAGGCGGTAGTCGCGGGTGAGCGTGTGTTTGAGCTGATGGACAGGCCGCGTCAGACCTATGGCGATGATGAACGTCCGCTGGAAAGTGGATCCATAGCGTTTGATCATGTCTCGTTTGCCTACCGCGACGATCAGCTTGTCTTGCAGGATATCAACCTCGAGGTACCGTCGCGCGGTTTTGTCGCACTGGTTGGGCATACCGGCAGCGGCAAAAGCACGCTCGCCAGTTTGCTGATGGGCTACTATCCGTTGACGCAGGGGGAGATCCGTCTGGATGGACGGCCTCTTTCCGCGCTTAGCCACAACGCGTTGCGTAAAGGCGTCGCGATGGTGCAGCAGGATCCGGTAGTGCTGGCGGATACCTTTTATGCCAACGTGACGCTGGGACGATCTTTCACGCCTGAGCAGGTATGGGAGGTGCTGGAAACGGTGCAGCTGGCAGATCTGGCGCGCGGGTTAAGCGAGGGGATCAATACCCGGCTGGGCGAGCAAGGCAATAACCTCTCTGTCGGGCAAAAGCAGCTCCTGGCGCTGGCGCGCGTGCTGATTGAGACGCCGCAGGTGTTGATTCTGGATGAAGCGACCGCAAGCATCGACTCCGGTACCGAACAGGCGATCCAGCTGGCGCTGGCTGCCGTGCGGGATCGCACTACGCTGGTGGTGATCGCTCACCGCCTCTCAACGATCGTCGATGCCGATACCATTCTGGTGCTGCACCGTGGCCAGGCCGTTGAACGGGGTACGCACAGAGCGCTGCTTGAGGCGAAAGGACGCTACTGGCAGATGTATCAGTTGCAGCTGGCAGGCGACGAGCTGGCCGCCAGCGTGCGCGAGGAGGAGTCGCTCAGCGCCTGATGCACCATAACAAGGCAATGCGCTAACAGTCTTAACCGTTGGTGCAAAACTGAAACGCACCCTGCACTGCCATGGTGCGTTTTTTTTCACCCCTTCGCGGCGCATGCGCGCCGCGGCGCTTTCCTCCTCACATTTCACTTCTGGCACACCCTTTGCAATATACCTCTCGTGTTAGCTGCGGCCATTACCGAATTCTGACTGGAGGGGATATATGAAGCTGGTTACGGTGGTAATCAAACCATTCAAACTCGAAGACGTGCGTGAAGCGCTGTCTTCCATGGGTATTCAGGGACTGACTGTCACCGAAGTGAAAGGCTTTGGGCGTCAGAAAGGTCATGCCGAGCTTTATCGCGGGGCGGAATACAGCGTTAACTTCCTGCCAAAAGTGAAGATTGATGTGGCGATTGCCGACGATCAGCTTGATGAGGTGATTGATGTCGTCAGCAAAGCGGCCTACACCGGAAAAATTGGCGACGGCAAAATTTTCGTTGCCGAACTACAGCGCGTCATTCGCATCCGTACCGGCGAATCTGACGAAGCGGCGTTGTAAGTAACTCCTGGCACACAGTGATAGGGATCGAGAAAATGATGAAAGCAACAATGAAAACAGGTCTGGGTTCGCTGGCACTGCTGCCGGGCCTGGCAATGGCTGCACCTGCTGTGGCAGACAAAGCCGATAATGCCTTTATGATGATTTGCACCGCGCTGGTGCTGTTCATGACGATTCCGGGGATCGCGCTGTTTTACGGCGGCCTGATCCGCGGCAAGAACGTACTCTCCATGCTGACGCAGGTTGCCGTCACGTTCGCGCTGGTGTGCGTGCTGTGGGTTGTTTACGGTTACTCGCTGGCCTTCGGGGAGGGCAACGCCTTCTTCGGCAACGTTAACTGGGCGATGCTGAAAAATATCGAACTGACCGCGGTAATGGGCAGCTTCTATCAGTATATTCATGTCGCGTTCCAGGGCTCATTCGCGTGCATCACCGTGGGGCTGATTGTGGGCGCGCTGGCTGAGCGTATCCGCTTCTCTGCGGTACTGATTTTCGTGGTGGTCTGGCTGACGCTCTCCTATGTCCCGATTGCGCATATGGTCTGGGGCGGTGGTCTGTTGGCTTCCCATGGCGCGCTGGACTTTGCGGGCGGTACCGTTGTGCACATCAACGCCGCGGTAGCAGGTCTGGTAGGCGCATACCTGATTGGTAAGCGCGTGGGCTTCGGGAAGGAAGCATTTAAGCCGCACAATCTGCCGATGGTCTTTACCGGCACCGCCATCCTCTATTTTGGCTGGTTCGGCTTCAACGCAGGTTCAGCCAGCGCCGCTAACGAAATCGCCGCGCTGGCCTTCGTGAATACCGTTGTGGCAACCGCCGGCGCTATCCTCTCATGGGTATTTGGCGAGTGGGCCGTTCGCGGCAAGCCATCGCTGCTGGGTGCCTGTTCCGGGGCGATTGCCGGTCTGGTAGGTATTACGCCAGCGTGCGGTTACGTGGGCGTGGGCGGTGCGCTGCTGATCGGTATCGTCGCAGGACTGGCGGGGCTGTGGGGCGTTACCGCACTGAAACGTGTTCTGCGCGTTGACGATCCGTGTGATGTATTCGGCGTACACGGTGTGTGCGGCATCGTCGGCTGTATCATGACCGGTATCTTTGCTGCCCAATCTCTGGGCGGTGTGGGTTACGCAGAAGGCGTGACCATGATGCATCAGGTGCTGGTACAGCTGGAAAGCATCGCGATCACCGTTGTCTGGTCCGGTGTTGTGGCCTTTATCGGTTACAAGCTGGCTGATATGACCGTTGGGCTGCGCGTGCCGGAAGAGCAGGAGCGCGAAGGCCTGGACGTCAACAGCCACGGCGAGAATGCCTATAACGCATAATTTGAGTGCCTTGCCGGGCGGCGGCTTCGCCTTACCCGGCCTGAAAAAGCACAATTCGCAGGCCCGGTGAGCGCAGCGCCACCGGGCTTTTTACATCACCCGCGATTACGCATCACACCTTCCTGCACGGTAGAAGCCACCAGCACGCCATCCTGAGTGTAAAACTCCCCGCGTACAAAGCCGCGCGCGCTGGACGCAGAGGTACTTTCCACGCTGTAAAGCAGCCATTCATTCATATCGAATGGACGGTGGAACCACATGGAATGGTCAATTGTGGCGACCTGCATCCCTTTTTCCAGGAATCCCACGCCGTGCGGCTGTAGCGCAACCGGCAGGAAGTTGAAATCCGACGCATAACCCAGCAGATACTGATGCACGCGCAAGTCTGCCGGTACGCTGCCGTTGGCGCGGATCCACACCTGGCGGGTGGGCTCAGCAGTATGCCCCTTCATTGGGTTATGAAATTCGACCGGGCGGATCTCCAGCGGTTTATCGCACAGAAACTTCTCTTTTACCTGCGGCGGCAGCAGATGTGCGAGTGCGCGGGCAATTTCGGTTTCCGATTTCAGATCGTCCGGCGATGGGGCAGACGGCATCTGTTTTTGATGCTCATAGCCCGGCTCTGGCGCCTGGAAGGAGGCGGTCATGTAGAAGATGGGTTTCCCATGCTGGATGGCCGCCACACGGCGAGCGCTGAAGCTTTGGCCGTCACGCAGAACTTCCACGTCGTACACAATCGGTTTAGCGCTGTCACCGGGGCGTAAAAAGTAGCTGTGGAATGAGTGCACCAGACGGTCTGCCGGAACGGTCTCCTTAGCGGCATATAGCGCTTGCCCCACGACCTGGCCCCCAAAAACCTGGCGTAAGCCTAAATCTTCGCTCTGTCCGCGAAAAAGCCCTTCTTCTATTTTTTCCAGGTTCAGCAATGTCAGCAGATTGTTCAGTGCCTGACTCATAGTGGTCCTCAATAAACGCCGTGGCGAAAGATATGCTGAGTATAACGCAGAAACGATAGTGGTCCGATGGGTAGAATTATCTTAATACCTGGGCAAAATTAGGCATAAATCCGTGATTTGTGCCACACTTGTTTACGTTATGTGAATAAAACGACATCGGATGGGATCGATCCCGCCGGTGCATTGATGATAAGGAGACTTCAATGAAACTCGTGCCTATGTTAAGCGGTGTTGCAATGGCGGTGGCGTTGTCCGCCTGTGCGGATAAGAGTGCCGATGTAGCGGTACCAACGGCGACCCCAAACGGGATTAACACCCTTTCACAGCAAGCTATTCGACAGCCTAACGTGTCCGGTACCATCTGGATCAAACAGAAAGTCGCTCTGCCGCCGGACGCGGTTTTAACGGTCACGTTATCCGATGCGTCACTGGCGGATGCACCGTCTAAAGTCCTTGCACAGCGTGCAGTTCGTACAGAGGGTAAACAGGCGCCGTTCAGCTTCGTGCTGCCGTACAACCCGTCTGACGTTCAGCCTAACGCGCGTATCCTCCTGAGCGCGGCGGTAACGATCAACGATAAGCTGGTCTTTATCACCGATACCGTGCAGGAAGCGGTCAACAAAGGGGGCACCAAAATCGACCTGACCCTGGTCCCGGTGCAGCAGACTGAAGTGCCTGTGGCAACGCAGACCAATCAGCCGACCTTGCCTACACCGCCAACACAGTTGTAACTTTCTTTCGCCCTCTTCATTTTGACGGGAGAGGGCGTCAGTATTCCCAGCGATACTTCTGCATATCTATCTGTCCCGTCCCGGACACCTGTACCCCTTCTGAGAGTAATGCCTGACGCTGGCGCTGCAAGTCTGGCCCGGTGAGGGAAATGGCGCCATGGCGATTAACGACCCGGTGCCATGGTAACGTACTTCCCTCCGGAAGCCTTCTTAGCACGCCGCCAACCTGACGCGCTGCGCGCGGAGAGCCCGCCAGTCGGGCGACATCCCCATAGGTCGTGACATAGCCTTCCGGAATCGAGGCCACGATTTGCCACACTCGCTGTGGGAAAGTGTCATGTTCGTCCATTGTTTCTCCAGCGGGAATTCAGCGAAAGGTAATGTTATACGAAGATAAAGAAGATTGTCGGGTCAGTTTGCGCAATAATCCAGCATCCAGTTGCCAGCGGCTTGCAATTGAGGTGCTCCACAGGGATAATGCGCCAGCGCGTTGGTTATCAACGCTCTCAATGGGGGCTCTGTTGGTTCTCCCGCAACGCTACTCTGTTCACCAGGTCAGGTCCGGAAGGAAGCAGCCAGGGCAGACGACGTGGGTGCCGGGATGTAGCTGGCAGGGCCCCCACCCATTTGTGTTCTTCTCTGAAGTTTCCCCCCTATATAAACCTTCTCAATTATGTGCCTATTTTGTTCGTGCAATATATCCTTCATTGAACTGAAATAATAATGTCATAAACCTGTAATAATAGACTGTCATTTTATTATCGGGCGTCTTTTTGTTGTCATAAGTAAAAAAATATATATCTGGATAACAAACTTATCTTCGTGTATTAAATTAAACACGTGTTCCGAAAGGATGTGACAATCATGGTAACTGCGGTTTTAAACGTTAAAATTGATGAAGCGCTAAAAGAAAGACTCCGCCACTATGCGGAAGACAATAATGAGAATTTAAGCGTGACCACAGAGAAACTGCTGCTGCTGGCATTTGAAGCAGTAGAAGAGGCGGGAGTATCGGAAGAGGATGTTGATAATCAGCATACGGAAGAAGAGAGCGTAAATCCATTTACTCCTAAAGAAATCAAAGCACTACGTAAACTTCTGAAGAAGAGAAAATGAAACAACAACTATCGACAGCCAGCGATTACAACGAGGCCTGCAATCTGTTACGTTCGGGCTATGTGAAACATGTTCGTCTTGGCTGGAATGTAGGAAGTGATGAGTTCTTTCGAATTGCGTCTGACTGGTGTGATACCGGTGCGAAAATAAAGAAAGAAGGTGAAAATTTCATTATTTCGCTGAAAGGCTTCCCGATTCCTCCTCAACATTAAGTTGTTCTTCATGAAAACAGCTGACTGCATGCGTTACAGTCAGCTGTTTTTATTGTTTCTGGCGAATAATTTACACCAGGCTCCGTTTTACTGGCGGTGTACTTTTATTTAAGGCAAGCCACAGCGGTTTGATACGCAGTAATGCCTCTTCAAGTTCTGGCGAATTGAGTGAGAAGGGCATACGCAGGTAGCGGTCAAACGCGCCTGAAAGCCCAAAGCGCGTGCCGGTGCCCATAATGATGCCTGTCGTTTCCGCACGTGCCGCCAGTTGAGTCGCCAGCATGCCGGGTAGTTCAATCCAGTATGAAAGTCCTCCCTCCGCTTCCTGAAACCGCCATTCGGGGAAATGCTCCCGTAACATCTGGCCGCAGCGGTCACGCCGTTCTGCCAGCATTTCCCGCCGGGCAGGCAGGAAGGTTTCACTGTTTTCGATAAGCCACAGCGTGGCCAGCTGTTCCAGCACCGGAGAGCCCAGATCCAGCGTGTCGCGCGTCTGTGCGAGCGTGGCGATAGTGCGGGACGAGGCGCGGATCCAGCCGAGACGAAGCCCACCCCAGAAGCTTTTGCCTGCGGAACCCAGCGTAATCACCGCGGCCTCCGGGTTAAAGGCGGCCAGCGGCGGCGGCGGGGGAGCATCGAACCAGAGATCGACCATGGTTTCATCCACCACCAGCGTGGTGCGGGTTTGCGCGGCGATGTCGGTTATGGTCTGACGCGTCGCGGCATCCATGCAGCGCCCGGTCGGATTATGAAAATCCGGCATTAGATAGGCCAGACGCGGGGCTGTCTGGGCAAGCGTTGCGGCAAAACCATCGGTATCCCAGCCCGTTTCTGGCAGCGAGACGCCCACGGGCCGACATTGCGCCCCCTGAATCGCGGCTATCGCCAGCGGGTAGGTGGGATGATCCACCACCACGCGATCCCCGGGCCCGGTCATCATTCTTAAGATCAGGGCGAAGCCGCTGACGGCACCGTTCACCACCATCACTTCGTCTGCCCGGGTGGGCAGACCGCGTGCGGTGTAGCGGGCGGCGATAGCTTCACGCAGCGCTGGAAGCCCAAGCTGATCGTACCCGGTTAGCGCCAGATTCGGCGTAATGGTCGTCAGCGCGTGGGTGTAGGCCTGATGGATCTCTGGCCCCGCGTTGAGCGCGGCGGTTGAGAGATCCAGCGCCGCGCTGGCAGTGGAAAGCGTGGGAACGGCCCGGCTGTCTGGCAGGATCGCCCGGGAACCGCTGCCGTGACGGCTCTCCAGAAAACCCTCTTCACGCAGATGCGCCAGCGCGCTGCTGATGGTGGTGCGGCTGACGTCCAGTGCGGCGGCCAGTTCCCGCTCTCCGGGCAGGCGCGTGTTTAGCGCCAGCCTGCCATCCAGAATTAACAGGCGTAACGCGTCAGCCAGCTGGCGCCACCGCGGGGTGCGGGAAGAGGTTTGTTGCCAGTGCCCTAACAGGCGAACCAGAGACTGGCTTCCAAAACGACGTGATGACATGTGCAGTCCACTATTTGAAAACTGGACATTAATCATAGTGCCATTTTCAGCGAAGATGGAAGCTGGTTCTTCGGAGAAGAGAAAATGGTGCGTCGTCTGGTACAACTTTATGTCGGTTTAGCCCTTTACGGACTTTCAACCGCGATGTTTATTCGTTCGGATCTGGGTGTTGATCCCTGGAATGTTTTTCACCTTGGCGTCGCCATCCAGGCCGGAATGAGCATCGGCACGGTGATGATTTTAACCGGGGCTGCGGTGCTGCTGCTATGGATCCCGCTGCGTCAGCTTCCGGGGTTGGGTACGGTCAGTAACGTGATTTGTATTGGCCTGGCGGCAGATGCGTCAATGGCATTGATCCCGGAACTCACCGCGCTGCCCGTGCGCATCACCCTGCTGGTTTCCGGCATTGTGGTTAACGCCCTTGCCACCGGAATGTATATCGGCGCGGGTTTTGGCGCAGGCCCGCGCGACGGTCTGATGACCGGCATACACGCCCGGCTGGGCTGGTCGATCCGCAGCGTGCGTACCGCAATCGAGGTGACCGTGTTGATCGTCGGCTACCTCCTCGGGGGAGCGTTTGGCGTCGGAACCGTGCTATATGCGTTAACCATCGGCCCGCTGATCCAGCTTTGTTTGCCGTGGTTTCGCCAGAGACCGCGCATGCAGAAAGCCGCGCAGCCGGAGCGGATTGCTTAATTTTGCGAAGCGCTCACAGGCTATAATGGCGTAACTGTGTCAGAATAGTGACTACCTTTTACGACGCCAGAATCTATGAAAGCGATCACTCTTTATGACGTTGCCCGCGTAGCGGGCGTTTCTTATCAGACCGTTTCCCGGGTGATTAACGACGCGGAACACGTTTCTGCCCGTACGCGGGAAAAGGTCCGACAGGCCATGGCGGCGCTACATTATGTACCTAACCGTGGCGCGCAGCAGCTGGCCGGAAAACGCACCCGCACGCTGGGGCTGATGACCAGCGATCTGGCGCTGCATGCGCCGTCGCAAATCGCCTCAGCTGTAAAATCCCGGGCAGTGGAGCAGGGGGCTGGCGTGCTCATCTCTATGGTGGAGCAGCCCGCGCAGTGTCAGGCTGCTTTGCAGGAGTTACTGGCGCAGCGCGTGGAGGCGCTGCTGGTGAACGTTCCGCTGGAAGATGCTCAGGCAGAAATGCTTCAGGAAATGGCCTCGCCGACCCCGGTTCTTTTTCTTGATGTTTCCCCCACAGCTCGGGTTAACAGCCTCGTTTTCAATGCTGAACAGGGCGCTGGCCTGGGGGCGGAGCATCTGCTTTCGCTGGGGCACCGGCGAATTGCGCTGCTCGCCGGGCCGGAAAGTTCTGTCTCTGCCCGGGCTCGTCTGGCGGGATGGAAAACTACGCTGGCACAGGCTGGCGTTGAGGCGTTTGCGGTGGCGCAGGGCGACTGGAGCGCGGCTTCAGGCTACGAGAAAGGGCATCAGCTCCTGGCGGGCGCACAGCTGCCGGAGGCGATACTTGTGGCGAACGATCAGATGGCGCTTGGCGTTTTACGCGCCTGTGCGGAAAGAGGCGTTGCGGTACCGGGGCAGATCTCGGTTGTTGGGTTTGATGATACGGCTGACAGCGCGTGGTTTTCCCCTCCGCTGACCACCGTTCGGCAGGCGTTCCGCGAGGCCGGTGAACGCAGCGTGGAGTGGCTCCTGGCAACTGCCCGTCACGCCGAACCCTGGCAACAACAACTTCCTGTTACGTTGATCGTTCGTCATTCCACCGCGCCGCGCGCCGTACAACAGGCCGATCGTGAAGATCTGGCGCAACAGCTAAGAACGCTGGCGCTGCTGGCGGAGAAACTGGCGCGCAGCTAGCACTTTTGTGATCGTGCTCGCCTGGTGACGATCAAAGTCTTTACCGCCACCGTTTACCAGGGCATGTTGACTAAAATTGTGAGCGCTTCGTAAAGAGGTTGATATGTCTTCCACATTGCCGCTGACCCTCAGCGCAATTCTGGCTCGTCGTGACTGGGAAAACCCGGGCGTGACGCAGTGGAATCGTCTGGCCGCACACGCGCCTTTTCATAGCTGGCGCGATGAAACCCTCGCCCGGGAGGATAAGCCTTCGCTGAGCGAGCGTCTGCTTAACGGCATCTGGCGATTCAGCTTTTTCCCGGCACCAGAGCAGGTGCCCGAGGCATGGGTAACGGGCGATCTGTCTGATGCCGTTGAGATGCCCGTGCCGTCGAACTGGCAGATGGAGGGATTTGATACCCCCATCTACACCAACGTCACCTATCCGATAAATGTGAACCCGCCCTATGTTCCGGCTGAAAACCCAACCGGTTGTTACTCGCTCACATTTGAGATGGATGATGCCTGGCTGCTCAGCGGGCAAACCCGCATTATCTTTGATGGGGTGAATTCAGCTTTTCATCTGTGGTGTAACGGCCAGTGGATAGGCTATTCCCAGGACAGCCGTCTGCCTGCGGAGTTCGACCTCAGCGCGGTGCTGCGACCGGGGCAGAACCGCCTGGCGGTAATGGTGTTACGCTGGTGCGACGGAAGCTACCTGGAAGATCAGGACATGTGGCGGATGAGCGGCATTTTCCGTGACGTCTCGCTGCTGCACAAGCCGGAAACGCAGATTGCCGATTATCAGATCGTGACCGATCTGAATGCCGAATGCGATCGGGCGCTGCTCCGGGTTGACGTTGCGCTGGAAGGCTTACGCTATGCCGAATGCGAGGTGGCGTTTACCCTGTGGCGTAACGGCGAAGCCTGCGCGCGAACCACGCAGCAGCCCGGATCGGCCATCGTGGACGAACGCGGCAGTTGGGCTGAACGGCTTACGGTGGCGATACCCGTGAACGCTCCCGCGCTGTGGAGCGCTGAAACACCGGAATGCTATCGGCTGACAATGTCGCTTCGGGATGCGCAGGGTAACGTGCTGGAAACTGAAGCCTGCGATGTCGGTTTCAGACGCGTCGAAATCAGCAACGGCCTGCTGAAGCTTAACGGCAAACCGCTGCTGATCCGCGGCGTGAACCGTCATGAACATCATCCTGAGAAGGGGCAGGTGATGGATGAGGCGACCATGCGCCGCGACATCGAACTGATGAAGCAGCATAACTTCAATGCCGTGCGCTGCTCGCATTATCCGAATCACCCTCTGTGGTACACGCTTTGCGATCGCTACGGCCTGTACGTGGTCGATGAGGCGAATATTGAAACCCATGGCATGGTGCCGATGAGCCGTCTGGCGGACGATCCGCGCTGGCTGCCTGCCATGAGCGAACGCGTAACGCGTATGGTGCAGCGGGACCGGAATCATCCGTCCATCATCATCTGGTCCCTGGGGAATGAGTCCGGGCATGGGGCGAATCACGATGCGCTGTACCGCTGGCTGAAAACCACCGATCCCACGCGGCCGGTGCAGTACGAAGGCGGGGGGGCCAGTACGGCGGCAACTGATATTATTTGCCCGATGTATGCCCGCGTCGATCAGGATCAGCCGTTCCCGGCGGTGCCAAAGTGGTCGATTAAAAAATGGATTGGTATGCCGGACGAAACCCGTCCGCTGATCCTGTGCGAGTATGCCCACGCGATGGGTAACAGCTTTGGCGGCTTTGCCAGCTACTGGCAGGCATTCCGCAGCCATCCCCGGTTGCAGGGCGGCTTTGTCTGGGACTGGGTCGATCAGGCGCTGACGAAAAAAGCGGAAGACGGCACGGCATTCTGGGCCTACGGCGGCGATTTTGGCGATAAGCCCAACGATCGTCAGTTCTGCCTCAACGGGCTGGTGTTTCCCGATCGCACCCCGCATCCCGCCCTTTACGAGGCACAGCGTGCCCAGCAGTTCTTTACCTTTACGCTGGTGAGCACCGCTCCGCTGGTCGTCGATATCCAGAGCGATTATCTGTTCCGTCATACTGACAACGAGAGTCTGCGATGGTCGGTGGCGCGTGACGGTGCGGTGTTGGCTTCCGGCGAAATAACCCTTTCTGTTGCGCCCCAGGGAACACAGCGCGTTGAGATCCCGCAGACTGAATTCGGCGCTGAACCGGGCGAGGTCTGGCTCAACGTGGAGATCGTTCAGCCGCAGGCCACGCCGTGGTCGCCGTCCGGCCACCGTTGTGCCTGGGATCAGTGGCCGCTCCCGGCTCCGCTGTACCTTACGCCACCGAAAGCAGACGGAACCCCACCACAGTTAACGGTGCAGGACGAGGTGCTGGACATCACTCATCAGCAGCAGCGCTGGCAGTTTAGCCGTCTCACCGGCAACCTGACCCAGTGGTGGAACGCGGGCGCTGAAACGCTCCGTTCCCCGCTAACGGATAACTTTACCCGCGCGCCGCTGGATAATGACATTGGCATCAGCGAGGCGACTCGCATCGATCCGAACGCGTGGGTGGAACGCTGGAAAGCGGCAGGGATGTATGAGATATCCTCGCGCCTTATCCAGTGTGAAGCGGAACAGCATGCCCGTGAGGTGGTGGTGACCACGCAGCACGTCTGGGAGCATCAGGGTAAAGCGCTGTTTATCAGCTACAAGGTCTGGCGGATTGATGACCACGGGTTACTGCACGGTGATGTGCAGGTGACGGTGGCGTCTGACATTCCTGAACCCGCTCGCGTGGGCCTGAGCGTTATGCTGGCGGATATCCCGCAAACGGTGCGCTGGCTGGGGCTGGGCCCGCTGGAGAACTATCCGGACAGAAAACTGGCGGCGCAGCAGGGGCGCTGGGCGTTACCGCTGGACGCCATGCAGACGCCGTATATCTTCCCGGCGGAGAACGGTTTACGCTGCGACACCCGTGAGCTGACGTTTGGCTCACATCACTTCCAGGGACAGTTCCATTTCTCCCTGAGCCGTTACAGCCAGCAGCAACTGCATACGACAACGCATCACCATTTGCTACGGGAAGAGGATGGCTGCTGGTTGAATCTTGATGCGTTCCACATGGGCGTGGGGGGGGACGACTCATGGAGCCCGAGCGTAGCCCCCGCCTTCATTCTGCAAAACCGTCGGCTGCGCTACACGTTTAGCTGGCAGCAGAACGGCTGAGCCGATACGTGCGGCCACTGCCGTGGCCGCACGTAACACCGCGTAATGGATTTATTTCCTGAGGTTGTGCTCGGCCCAGCGAATGAAATCTTCTTTAGGCAGCGCCTTGCTGAAATACCAGCCCTGTCCGTACTGCACGCCGTGGCGATGCAACCATTCTAGCTGCCCTTCAGTTTCAATGCCTTCTGCGACCATCGCCAGCTTAAGCGATTTGGCCATTTCGATGATGTGGGGAGTCACGTTCTTATACTCCAGCGCGTCCACAAAGGATTTATCAATCTTCAGGGTATCGACATCAAGATCCTGCAAATAGCTCAGGCTGGAGTAACCCGTACCAAAATCATCAATGTAGATGGCATGCCCGGAGCGCCGAAACGCAGCGATGGCAGGGGCGCTGACGGCAGGATCGGCAAAGCCGCGCTCGGTCAATTCAAGGGCGATCTGGCGCGGGTGGACGCCCCATTTGTTGAGCAATTGACTCAGCAGGCGAGGCAGCTCGGGGGACGTTAAATCGGATGGTGCAAGGTTGACAGAAATGTGCAGTTCCGGGTGATGATGCAGCCAGGCACCTAAATCCTCAAACACCTTATTCACAACCAGCTGTGTCAGCGTTGAAATAAGCCCCGTCTGCTCCGCCAGGGGAACAAAGAGATTAGGCGACAGGTCACTGCCATCTGGCTGCGGCCAGCGCATCAGCGCTTCTGCACCCACCAGTTTTCCACTGCATAGCGCCACAATGGGCTGATAGTAAACCTCGATCTCCCGGTTGTTGATCGCGTCGATCAGCCGGTTACGCGGGGAAAGCAAACGGCGGAGGATGCGAAGCACAATAAGGGCTGCAACCAGGCTTATCATTATGCCAGCCGGTAGCCAGATGATCAGCTGCTGATGCCAGGATGCCGCGAGCGGTTTTAACGATGCCCAGGCAATAACCGTAAGCCCCAGTTCTGGCACCGGTTTCAACACGTACATCGAGCCGTTGTATTGCACGCGCTTAACGTCCTGCTGCTCCTTAACGACAGAAAGAATATACGGGTCGAGAATATTGCTTCTGGCAAATATCCGATGGGTTTCGCTTCCCACCAGGGCGGCATCCATCGAAATGTCACCGAACGGGACAACATCCACAAGCGACGCCGGATCGACCATTACCAGATAATGTCCTTTCCCCAGAACGGCCATATAACGGTGAATGCCGAGGTCGTTTTGCGAGGTGAGCCACGCGCTATATCCGTCTGCGGTGATCCGCATCGGGGGCGGTAAGATCGCCGTATTACTGGATTGTTCCAGAGAGGAGCAGAGCGGCTTCAGGTTATCGATATACATCACTTCCTGAATATAGCGCCATGAGAACGCGACACGACGCATTTCGCGTAAGTGCGGAGGAGTGCAGGGCGGGGCGTTGAACAACTGTAGGTGCGTGAGCGCCTGTTTTGCCTGCGCAACGACTCTGTCGGTACGGATCAGGGCGCGCGAGGCATATCTGTCCAGTGCATCCACAAATTTCGCCTCTGCCTGACGATGCGCCAGCCAGATACTGAGGCACACAGGGACCAGCACAGAGAAGATCAGTACGCCTGTCACCAGGCTGACCAGATGTCGGGTTCGCATGCTGCTGTATCCTTTCCATATGCCCGACCAGGGCATGGAGTTTGCGCGTCAGAGGAAAAATTTTTTATCGCTAAATGATATAGTTATAGCATGTAACAGTCTCTGGCAGTATTTGAAAACCTTTCAAAAACAGGCTGTGCGTCACAGGGGTTGTTTTTGCAGCAAAGCTCAGATAGTATTTTGTTATGTTATAACAATACATGAAGGCCAGAGATGAAACCGAATATCCATCCAACCTATCGCACCGTTGTGTTTCACGACACCACGGCTAATGAATATTTTAAAGTTGGCTCAACGATTAAGACAGACCGTGAAATTGAGCTTGAGGGGAAAACGTATCCCTACGTTACTCTTGATGTCTCCTCTAAATCACATCCGTTTTATACCGGGAAGCAGAAGACCTTCTCGACGGATGGCAGCGCGGCACGCTTCCGCAAGCGTTTTGGTGGCTTTCTTGATGCGAAGCGAGGCTAATCATGCAGGTGCTTAACTCATTGCGCAGTGCAAAACAGCGTCACCCGGATTGCCAGATAGTCAAACGCAAGGGACGCTTATACGTGATTTGCAAATCTAACCCGCGCTTTAAGGCGGTGCAGGGGCGTAAAAAAAGACGCTAGACGCGCATTTCTCGCCAGCTTTCCAGGGATCTTTTCTGTTTGCCATCGACGGTAAAATTGTCGGTGGCAAGCCAGCTTTCAAACGCGCTCGCCAGCGCTGACCACTCTTTGTCGAGAATTGAAAACCAGTCGGTGTCCCGGTTTCGGCCTTTAATGACCAGCGCCTGGCGAAAACGCCCTTCAAACTGAAAGCCAAGACGCAGGGCCGCTTTGCGGGAGGGTTCGTTCAGGCTGTTGCACTTCCATTCATAACGTCGGTAGCCCAGGGTATCGAACACGTACCGCATCAGCAGATACTGCGCTTCTGTCGACATGGGCGTGCGGCTTAACATTGACGAGAAGTGAACATGTCCCACTTCTACAACGCCGTTTTTAGGATCGATCCGCATAAGGGACAGCGTCCCGACAGGAGATTGGGTCTGGTTATCGATAACGCTAAAGTGGATGGGATCGGATAATTTGCTCACGCTCGCCACCCATTCGGCAAACTCCTCTGCGGTGGCATCGGGTTCACGCAGCAGCCACGTCCAGCTTCGGGTATCTCCGGCCAGGGAATACGCAGAGAACAACGCGTGGGCATGCTCCACGCGCAGCGGCTCAAGCCGACAATAGCGACCCTGAAGTACCACCCGGGACGGGTGCGGGCGAGGCTGCCAGTCGGTAAGGCTTTCCCCTACAGGTTGTCCAAACTCATTGAATATACTCATCTTTATTTCCACGATGTTGAAAAGATCTCCAGATTAGTGAATTACTGGTTCCTTAAAAAGAACCACCAGGCTATGTTTTGCTGGTACCACGAGGAGGTAAAGATGAATATACCGGGTGATGAGCTATACACCCTGCTCCATGCTGCGCTGAAAAAACGTGGGGAAGAAACGCTCCAGCGCGCGCTCTACCTTGCTTTGCGGGAGGCCATACTGTGCGGAAGGCTTCGGTCCGGCAGTCATTTGCCCGGCTCGCGAACGCTGGCGCAGCAGATCTCGGTGTCCCGAAACACCGTTAATGCGGCGCTGGACCAGCTCACGCTCGAAGGTTATTTGCTGCGTAGCCGCCAGGGTACGCGGGTGGGGCAATTCGCTCATCGTACGATTGCCCGGACATTACCGGACCCGGACGTCAGGCTGACAAAACGTGTTGCCCTGCTGCCCGCGCCTGTGCCGCGCGACACTCCGGTGATGGCATTTACGCCAGGAACGCCTGCCATCAACTATTTCCCCTTGCCGCTGTGGCGGCGGTTATACGATCGCGTCCTGCGCGAGGAGGGGAGCGCCCTGTTAGGGTATGGTGACCCGGCCGGCGAGCCGACGCTACGGGCCGCCATTGCCCGCCATCTTGCGCTCTCCCGCGGCATTGACTGCGATGCCAGCCAGATTGTGATAACCGAAGGGGCACTGGAGGGCGTCAATCTGTGCACGATGCTGTTAAGCGAGCCGGGGGATGTCGCCTGGGTTGAAAATCCCGGCTATAGCGGCGCTAAAAGCGCTTTCGTCAAAACCGGCCTGGCGATGAGCGGCATACCGGTTGATGACGAGGGGATGTGCTGGGAAGGGCTGTGTGCGCCTTCACCCACGCTGATTTTTACCTCGCCATCGCATCAGTTCCCTTACGGAAGCGTGCTCAGCGCGCGGCGGCGTCTGGCGCTGCTGGAACTGGCCCGGCAGCACAGCGCGTGGATCATTGAGGACGATTACGACAGCGAATTCCGTTATGCCGGTGAGCCCGTACCGGCGATGCTGGGAATGGTCAACAATGCGCCCGTTGTGTATCTGGGGACGTTCAGCAAAACGCTGTTTCCGTCGCTCAGAATGGGGTTCATGGTATTACCGCCAGCGCTGGCGAAGGCGGCGCGTCCGGCCATCGGCTCGCTGCTGCGCGGCGGGCATCGCGCTGAACAGCGCACCCTGGCGCTATTTATTGAGGAAGGCCACTATGCGCGACATCTTGCCGCCATGCGCCGACTTTATCGTAAGCGATACCGCCAGCTGCGGGAGGTGCTAAGCGCAGAGCTTCATACGCCGCACCGTGTTCTTGCCGGAGAAGGAGGGATGCACCTGGCGCTGGCGATTGACGGTATCGACGACCAGCGGCTGGTGGATCAGGCAAGAGCGTTTCAGCTGGCACCCGCTGCACTGAGCGGGTACTACCTTGAGACGACGCAGGGGCAAACCGGTCTGGTTTTAGGTTACGGCAATACCTCTGCTTCGCAGTTTGCGCCGGGTATTCGACGTCTTCAGGCGCTCATTACACAGCAGCGGGGCGGGAAAGGGTAAAGACATCATAAAAAGAGAGCTGGCCCTTGGTGATGACCATTTTCTGCAACTTCTCTTTTTGCCCGGCTTCGACAGCCGGCGAGTGCAGGATGCTGTCGATCAGCTCCTTCGGCACGTAACGCGTGTTGTACCACTCCCCGTTGTAGCAGACGCGGAAATCGAGTACGTCGATATCTTCATACCGGTAACGCGGATTGACGTCGAAAAAGAAAAACGCGTTAAACACCACGAACAGCACAACCAGCAGCCAGACGGAATCGACCAGCGTTTCAGACTTCAGCATGACGATAAGCGTTGCCAGCCAGGCGGCGTACATGGCGACGAACAATCCGGGATGTTTGCGAATAAAGCTGATGCTAAAGCGCGGACGATTGTCGCGCTTTTCGCGGGTATTGAGCTCGTCGATGGTGGCGGTAAGCAGGCGCTGTATCTCTGTCATTTTTTGCCTTTATGATTGTTAAAAATACAGGTGATCTGCCTATTTTATGAGAGGGGTTTATGCGATGAAAGTAACAGTTATGCCAGGAAAAAGCATAACAGTTACTCAGGATGCGCTTAGATCATTTTAATGATTTTCGCCGGATTCCCGCCCACTACCGCATTGGCCGGCACGTCTTTGGTCACTACCGCGCCGGAAGCGATAACCGCATTATCGCCAATGGTCACGCCCGGATTAATCACCGCGCGTCCGCCGATCCAGACGTTATGGCCTATGGTGACCGATTTACCGTACTCCAGCCCGCTGTTACGTTCGGTCGCGTCCAGAGGATGCGTGGCTGTATAAATGTGCACCCCCGGTGCGAGCATACAGTTATCGCCAATGCGGATAGGGCAGACGTCCAGCATGACGCAGTCGAAGTTGGCGTAAAAATTGTTGCCCAGATAGATGTTATAGCCGTAGTCGCAGCGGAAACTCGGCTCAATATAAGCGCCTTCGCTTTGACCCAGCAGGTCAGCTAATAAGGCGCGACGTTCGGCCTTCTCATCGGGTGCGGTATGGTTATAGCGGTGAACAATATGACGAGCGCGTAAACGGTCAGCCCTCAGCGTGTCATCGCCGGGGCGATAATATTCACCGGCAATCATCTTCTGTTTTTCTTCACTCATGGGAACCTCTCTGGAATCGTTTTACGTAGCGTAAAGAGGATTAGCCAGAAAGGGAACGTTCCCTAAAAGTGGCTGTGACAGGAGTCACAACATTCTTGCGTATAAATACGTTTATACGGGGACCTGGCGTTTGCACTTGAAGCGTAATACGAAAGGTAAATTCAGCTTAACAACGGGCGTAGTGCCTTAAAGTCTCTCTTCAACGACTAACGAACAAATTTCCATACCGAAGAGGGGATCTTGTCATAGAGTTTATTCATAGTCAGTTCAGCAAGACGATGGTCGGCAGCTGAATAAAATACCGCCAGTTCATTATCAGACAGCTCGTATTTATTTTTCTCAATAACTCGTTCGAGCGTGTCAATTGACTGACAGCGTCGCAGGCGCATCAAATAATCGACTTTAGTTAATGGTTTATCAGACATAAAATTCACCTTAGTATTTGTAATAATTTTAACAGGAAAGACTAACCGGATTAGCTCTGCTGACATTCGTGAAGCAGCGAAATAGACGGTTTCCTGATTTACGCCATTTCTGCAAATCCTGTGCGTTAATGCCGTAGCTGCTGAACAACATAAAGGTGTCGTCCAGGTATTCATCAATTTGCTCTATCAACTTATTATCTTCATTGTACTTAATTTTATAATTAAGTGCGAAGGTTGCGATATGCTCGATCAGCTCATTAAGCTGTAAATTGATAGCAGACGTTGGATCGTTCACCCAGCCATGGTTACTTTCTTCAAGATTGGCAAGGCAGTCATGGTACAAGGATTCGCAGAGAAATTTCAACTGCGCGATATCATGCCTTTTTGGCGAGTACTCGTCCATAGCGCATCCCCTTCTGAGTGATTTTTTACTCACCGAACATCATGTCGGGATGGATACAACTTGCTTAGCCACACGGGAGCTGTGTTCCTGATAACACTAACTATAAGCCACTATGATCAGGATTTCACCGCGCTATTACGAAAAATTACAATTAAAACGTTTCCTTGCGAGCGCTTACGCAAATGTGACCTCAGACGCGAACACTTTTATCGAGAGAAACCCTTTTTTTAACCCGTTCCTTAAGATTCATTGAGTTAGCGCAATGTTTCATTTGAAGTCCGGATTCAGATGTCTTCGGCATTTACGATGATTTAGGATTTGTCCGAATATTTTAGGCGATGAATTGATATTAAAAGAATGCTGAATTCTACGATTAGCTTATCGGATTAATATGATAAGTCTTATCAGGACGGGTGAAAATAAATAAAACGACAATAAGACTATTTTATGAATTTTTCTGAAAATGAAAAAGGCCGCAAATGCGGCCTTTTTATCATGTGAAACCGGTATCAGTGATGTTCCACCGAATGATTGTGCTCCACATCTTCATTTTTGCGGCTAAAGCGGCGACGTACCACCACGAAGAACACCGGTACAAAGAAGATGGCGAGAACGGTCGCAGTGACCATACCACCCATTACACCGGTACCTACCGCGTTCTGTGCGCCGGAGCCTGCGCCTGAGCTGATAACCAGCGGCATAACGCCGAGGATAAACGCCAGGGACGTCATCAGGATTGGACGCAGACGCATACGAACGGCTTCAAGCGTTGCTTCAATCAGGCCTTTACCTTCTTTCTCCATCAGATCTTTGGCGAATTCGACGATAAGTATCGCGTTCTTCGCCGACAAGCCAATGGTTGTCAGCAGGCCCACCTGGAAGTAAACGTCGTTAGTCAGCCCACGGAAGGTTGCGGCAAGCAGCGCACCGATAACCCCCAGCGGAACCACGAGCATAACGGAGAACGGAATCGACCAGCTCTCATACAGTGCCGCCAGACACAGGAACACCACAATCAGTGAAATGGCGTACAGGGCAGGGGCCTGGTTACCGGACAGACGTTCCTGATAGGACATACCGGTCCAGTCGTAGCCAATACCCGCAGGCAGTTTGCTGGCCAACTCTTCCATCAGGTTCATGGCTTCACCGGTGCTTCGGCCCGGCGCCGCCTGACCGAGGATCTCCATCGATGGCAAGCCGTTATAACGCTCCAGACGCGGCGAACCGTATTCCCAGCGCGAAGTTGAGAAGGCGGAGAACGGCACCATCTGGCCATCGCTGCCGCGAACGTACCAGTTGTTGATATCGTTCGGCAGCATACGGTATTGCGCTTCGGACATGACGTACACTTTCTTCACGCGACCACGGTCGATGAAGTCGTTGACGTAGCTGCCACCCCAGGCTGCACCCAGCGTGGTATTGATGTCACTGATGGACACACCCAGCGCCTGTGCTTTTTCCTGGTCGATATCGATCTTGTACTGCGGTGTATCTTCCAGACCGTTAGGACGCACGCCCACCAGCAGGTCAGGGTGTTTAGCCACCTCGCCAAATAGCTGGTTACGCGCCTGAGTCAGTTTTTCGTGGCCCAGACCGCCCTGGTCAATCAGCTGGAAGTCGAAGCCGGTCGCCGTACCCAGTTCAACAATCGCTGGCAGGTTAAAGGCGAAGACCATCGCATCTTTAATCTGTGAGAAGGTACCCATGGCCCGGTTGGTAATGGCTTCAACTTTGTTCTCATCACCCGGACGTTCGGACCAGTCTTTCAGAGAAACGAAGGCAATACCGGTGTTCTGACCGCGACCCGCGAAGCCAAAGCCGTTAACCGCAAACACGGATTCGACGTTGTCTTTCTCTTTGGTCAGGAAGTAGTCGGTCATCTCATCCAGCACTTTTTGCGTACGTTCTTGCGTCGCACCCGCCGGAAGCTGAGCCATGCTCAGGAACACGCCCTGGTCTTCATCTGGCAGGAACGAGCTTGGCAGACGAACAAACAGGAAAGCCATGCCCACCACGATGATGATATAGAGCAGCAGATAACGACCGGTGCTGCGCAGGATGTTCCCCACGCTGTCGGTGTAGTGGTGCGTACTCTTATCAAACATGCGGTTAAACCAGCCGAAGAACCCTTTGTGCTCGCCGTGGCCACCTTTCTTAATCGGCTTCAGCATGGTCGCACACAGAGCTGGCGTCAGAATCAGGGCTACCAGCACCGACAGCGCCATCGCGGAAACGATGGTAATAGAGAACTGACGGTAAATCGCACCGGTTGAACCCCCGAAGAAGGCCATCGGGATAAATACCGCAGACAGAACCATCGCGATACCGACCAGCGCGCCCTGGATCTGGCCCATTGATTTACGGGTTGCTTCCTTCGGCGGCAGGCCTTCTTCCGCCATCACACGCTCAACGTTTTCGACCACTACGATGGCGTCATCCACCAGCAGGCCGATGGCGAGCACCATCCCGAACATCGTCAGGGTGTTTATCGAATAGCCAAATATCGCCAGAACCGCGAAGGTGCCGAGCAGTACAACCGGCACGGCGATGGTTGGGATCAGCGTTGCGCGGAAGTTTTGCAGGAACAGGTACATTACCAGGAAGACGAGGATGATCGCCTCAACCAGGGTTTTTACCACTTCGTGAATCGAAATTTTAACGAACGGCGTGGTGTCATACGGGTAAACAATTTTCAGACCTGACGGGAAGAAAGGTTCCATCTTCTTCAGTTCTGCACGGATAGCCGTCGCGGTGTCCAGGGCGTTCGCCCCAGTCGCCAGTTTGATACCTAAACCGGAAGCCGGTTTACCGTTGAACTTCGCAATAACGTCGTAGTTCTCGCCACCCAGCTCCACTTTCGCCACGTCACGCAGGCGAACCTGCGAACCGTCCTGATTCACCTTCAGCAGAATTTTACTGAACTCATCCGCCGAGGTCAGACGCGTTTGCGCGATGATAGACGCGTTAAGCTGCTGGCCTTTCACCGGCGGCGTGCCGCCTAACTGACCGGCTGCAACCTGGGCGTTTTGCGCTTTAATTGCGCTGATCACGTCAACCGGGGTCAGCTGGAAGTTGTTCAGCTTATTCGGATCCATCCAGATACGCATCGCGTACTGTGAACCGAACAGCTGAACGTCACCCACACCAGACGTACGGCTGATGGCGTCCTTCATGTTGGCGCCCACGTAGTCGGAAATATCTTCCTGCGTCATGGTGCCATCGGTGTTAATCACGCCGACAACCATCAGGAAGCTACTGGACGATTTCTCGACGCTCACACCCTGTTGTTGCACTTCCTGCGGCAGCAGGGGCATCGCCAGCTGCAGTTTGTTCTGCACCTGAACCTGCGCAATGTCCGCATCCGTACCTGATTCAAAGGTCAGGGTAATCTGAACTGTACCGGTTGAGTCACTGTTTGAGGACATGTACATCAGGTTATCGATACCGTTCATGTTCTGTTCGATAACCTGCGTAACGGTGTCCTGCACCGTTTTGGCATCAGCGCCCGGGTAGGTTGCGGAGATCGTCACTGCCGGCGGCGCAATCGTTGGATATTGCGCAACAGGCAGCTTCAGGATCGCAAGTCCCCCGGCCAGCATGATGATAATGGCGATCACCCACGCAAATATGGGGCGATCGATAAAGAAATTAGGCATGTCTTAACGGCTCCTGTTTAAGTTAAGACTTGGTTTGTTCTGACTGGCCAGCGGCCGACGCTTGTTGTTTGTCGTCAGATTTCACTTCCTGAGCTTTGACCTGCGCGCCAGGACGAACTTTTTGCAAACCAGTAATAATCACGCGATCGCCATCTTTCAGACCTTCCGTTACCAGCCACTTGTCGCCAATCGCCTGCGTTGCAGTGATATTGCGTGTTTCGACTTTGTTATCGGCACCCACAACCAGCGCGCTCGCATCGCCGCGTGGCGTACGGGTCACACCTTGCTGCGGAACCAGAATGGCGCTTGGGTTAGTCCCTTCTTCAAGACGGGCGCGTACGAACATACCCGGCAGCAGGGTTTTATCCGGATTCGGGAAAATAGCCCGGATGGTGATAGAGCCGGTGGTCTGATCGACGGTCACATCAGAAAATTCCAGTGTGCCTGTCTGTGAGAACTTGATACCGTCGTTGGTAACCAGTTCAACTTTGGCTTTACCGTTTTCCTGTTTCAGTTGTCCGCTGGCAAGCTCCTGTTTGAGACGCAGGAAATCGTTGCTGGACTGTGTAACGTCAACGTAGATCGGGTCAAGCTGCTGCACGGTGGCCAGCGCGTTGGTTTGACCGTTCTGCACCAGCGCACCTTCGGTGACGGCTGATTTACCAATACGACCACTGATAGGGGAGGTCACTTTGGTGTAGGCGAGGTTAATACGCGCGGTTTCTACCGCCGCTTTCGCCGCCACAACGGCTGCATTGGCTTGCTGTGCATCGGCCAGGGCAGAATCGTAATCCTGTTGGCTGATGTACTGCGTGCCGAGCAGTTTCTTGTAACGATTCAACGTCAGTTGCGAAATTTTGGCTGCCGCTTCTGCTTTCGCCAGATCGCCTTTAGCGCTCTCATAAGACGCCTGATAGGTTGCTGGATCAATCTGATAAAGAGACTCACCTGCTTTCACATCACCGCCTTCGGTGAAGTTACGTTTCAGGATGATACCGCTCACCTGCGGACGTACTTCTGCAATGCGATAGGCGCTGGTGCGGCCCGGTAGTTCTGTTGTCATCTGGAGAGGTTCGGATTTGAGCGTCACGACGCCAACTTCTGGCACCTGCTGAGCTCCTTGTTGAGCCTCTTTGTCGTCACATCCTGTAAGCGCTAAGCTGCCTGAGAGCATCAGAACGACCGCCAGAGGCGTTAACCCTCTGTTTTTGTTCATATGTAAACCTCGAGTGTCCGATTTCAAATTGATCAAGGGTCCTGAGTCTAAAAACCCATTGCTGCGTTTATATTATCGTCATGCTATGGTACATACATTCATAAATGTATGTAAATCTGACTCCTGTAAATTCATCAACGTATGGCACGAAAAACCAAACAACAAGCGCTGGAAACCCGACAACACATTCTGGATGTGGCAATGCGTTTGTTCTCACAGCAGGGTGTTTCGGCAACCTCGCTGGCGCAGATTGCTCAGGCCGCGGGCGTCACGCGGGGAGCGATTTACTGGCATTTTAAAGACAAGTCAGATCTGTTTGGTGAAATCTGGGAGCTTTCAGAGTCCAGCATCAGCGATCTTGAGAGTGAGTATCGGGCAAAATTCCCTCACGATCCACTCTCAGTATTAAGAGAAATATTAGTATATATCCTTGAAGCGACTGTTGTGGAAGAACGCCGACGTCTGATGATGGAAATCATCTTCCATAAATGTGAGTTTGTTGGCGAAATGGCGGTGGTTCAGCAGGCGCAGCGCGACCTGTGTCTGGAAAGCTACGATCGCATCGAGCAAGTTCTTAAGGAATGTATGCAGGCCGACATGCTTCCCGCTACGCTGTTAACGCGCCGGGCGGCGATCCTGATGCGCAGTTATATTTCCGGCCTGATGGAAAACTGGCTTTTCGCCCCGCAGTCGTTCGATCTGAAATCAGAGGCGCGCAGCTACGTCGCGATTTTCCTGGAGATGTGCCAGCTTTGCCCGACCCTTCGCAGCGAGGGAGCGCCGCTTACTGCCTGAATCTTTCCAGGAAATGTCTTAGAGGATTACCTTCCCGCTATTCTGCTTTAGCCGGGCGTGATATTCTTCACGCCCGACTATTTTCGGTCATTTCTCAGATCACATTCACGACTATGCTGCACACCTATCGCTCGACACATTCTGTTCTGGCCGTTTTTTTGATCCTGCTGTTTTTCTTTGCAGCCGCACCGCATTCCTGGGCCCGTGCAGACAACGGCAGTGACGTCCCGACGCGTGCCGAGGTTCAGTCGCAACTCGACACCCTGAATAAACAAAAAGATCTCTCCGCCCAGGAAAAGCTCGTTCAGCAGGACCTGACGGAAACCCTGGATACGCTGGATAAGATCGATCGCATCAAAGCCGAAACGGCCCAGTTGCGGCAGAAGGTCGCTCAGGCGCCGGAGAACATGCGTAAAGCAACGGAGGCCCTGAACGCGCTTAGCGACGTTGATAACGACGATGAAACCCGAAAAACGCTTGCCACGCTTTCGTTGCGCCAGCTCGAGTCGCGCGTGGCGCAGCTGTTGGACGATCTGCAAACGGCGCAGTCCGATCTCTCGACCTATAACAGCCAGCTGGTTTCGCTGCAAACCCAGCCTGAGCGCGTGCAGAACGCCATGTATTCTGCATCGCAACAGCTACAGCAGATACGTAACCGTCTGAATGGCATTACCGTGGGGGAAGGGGCGCTTCGACCGACCCAGCAAACGCTGCTGAACATCCAGCAGACGCTGCTGAACGCGGAGATTGAACAGCAGCGTAAGAGTCTGGAAGGAAACACGGTGTTGCAGGATGCGCTGCAAAAACAGCGTGACTACGTGAACGCGAATATCAACCGGCTCGAGCATCAGCTTCAGCTGTTGCAGGAGGCGGTGAACAGCAAGCGCCTGACGCTGACCGAAAAAACGGCGCAGGAAGCGGTCTCGCCAGACGAAACGGCGCGTATCCAGGCCAATCCGCTGGTGAAGCAGGAGCTGGAAATTAACCATCAGCTGAGCGAGCGCCTGATTCAGGCGACTGAAAGCGGCAGCGCGCTGGTGCAGCAGAATATTAAAGTCAAAAACTGGCTGGATCGCGCTTTGCAGGCTGAGCGCAATGTCAAAGAGCAGATTGCCGTCCTGAAGGGAAGCCTGCTGCTGTCGCGCATTCTTTACCAGCAGCAGCAGACGCTGCCGTCCGCCGACGAGCTGGAAGACATGACAAACCGCATTGCGGATTTGCGTCTTGAACAGTTTGACGTTAACCAGCAGCGCGATGCCCTGTTCCAGAGCGATACGTTTGTTGCCAAAGTGGAAGAAGGCCATTCAAGTGAAGTAAACGGTGAAGTTCACGACGCGCTGTTGCAGGTTGTGGATATGCGCCGCGAGCTGCTCGATCAGCTTAATAAGCAGCTGGGCAACCAGCTGATGATGGCGATTAACCTGCAAATCAACCAGCAGCAGCTGGTGAGCGTATCTAAAAGCCTCCAGGAGATCCTGACCCAGCAGATTTTCTGGGTGAACAGCAACAAACCCATGGACTGGGACTGGTTTAAATCTTTCCCTGAAACGCTGAAATCCCAGATCAAAAGCATGAAAATTACCGTGAACTGGGAGAAAGCCTGGCCTGCGGTAATGATTGCCTTCCTTGCGGGTCTGCCTTTGCTGCTCATCGCCGGAGTAATACGCTGGCGTTTGAAATGGCTGAAGCAGTACCAGGCGAAGCTGGCCTCGGAAGTGGGGCAACTGCGTAACGACAGCCAGCTGCACACCCCGAAAGCGATCCTGATCGATCTGATCCGTGCTCTGCCGATCTGCCTGCTGATCCTCGCCGTCGGCCTGATCCTGTTGACCATGCAGCTCAATATCAGCGACCTGCTGTGGGCGTTCAGCAAAAAGCTGGCGCTGTTCTGGCTGGTGTTTGGTCTGTGCTGGAAAGTGCTGGAAAAAGACGGCGTCGCGGTCCGACACTTCAACATGCCGGAGAAACTCACCAGCCACTGGCGTCGCCAGATTGTACGTATCAGCCTCGCGCTGTTGCCGCTGCACTTCTGGTCCGTTGTGGCCGAGCTTTCGCCGCTGCATCTGATGGATGACGTGCTGGGACAGCTGGTAATTATGCTGAACCTGCTGCTGATAGCCGTCCTGATGTGGCCGATGTGCCGCGACAGCTGGCGTGATAAAGAGTCCCACAATCTTCGTCTGGTTACCGTAACGGTGCTGGCGATCATTCCGCTGGCGCTGATGGTGCTGACGGCAACGGGTTACTTCTATACCACGCTTCGTCTGTCAGGCCGCTGGATTGAAACCGTGTATCTGGTGATCCTGTGGAACCTGCTGTTCCAGACCGTGCTGCGCGGTTTGAGCGTGGCGGCGCGCCGCATTGCGTATCGTCGCGCTGTTGCCCGTCGACAGCATCAGGTTAAAGAGGGGGCTGAAGGGGCTGAGCCGCAGGAAGAGCCGACCATTGCCCTGGAGCAGGTCAACCAGCAAACGATGCGTATTACCATGCTGGTGATGATTGCGCTGTTTGCGGTGATGTTCTGGGCCATCTGGTCTGATTTAATTACCGTCTTCGCCTACCTCGACAGTATCACCCTCTGGCAATACAACGGTACCGAAGCGGGCGCTGCGGTAATGAAAAGCGTCACCATGGGCAGCCTGCTCTTTGCGCTGGTGTCGTCGGTGGTGGCCTGGGCGTTGATCCGCAACCTGCCTGGTCTGCTGGAAGTGCTGGTGCTCTCAAGGCTGAACCTGCGTCAGGGGGCGTCGTATGCCATTACCACCATCCTGAACTACGTCATTATTATTGTCGGGGCGATGACGGTATTCGGCTCGCTGGGCGTCTCGTGGGATAAACTCCAGTGGCTGGCGGCGGCGCTGTCGGTAGGTCTGGGCTTCGGCTTGCAGGAGATCTTCGGTAACTTTGTTTCTGGCCTGATAATCCTGTTCGAACGTCCGGTGCGTATCGGCGATACCGTCACCATCGGCACCTTCTCCGGGACCGTCAGCAAGATCCGTATTCGTGCGACCACCATCACTGACTTCGATCGTAAAGAGGTGATCATCCCGAACAAAGCCTTTGTGACCGAGCGACTGATCAACTGGTCGCTTTCGGATACTACGACGCGCGTGGTGGTCCGACTCGGGGTGGCCTATGGTTCAGATCTGGATAAAGTGAAAGAGGTCCTGCTGGAAGCCGCGAAATCACATCCTAAAGTGATGCACGATCCTGCGCCTGACGTGTTCTTCACCACCTTCGGGCCAAGCACGCTGGATCATGAGCTGCGCCTGTACGTACGCGAACTACGCGATCGCAGCTACACCGTCGATGAGCTGAACCGCACCATTGACCGTCTGTGCCGTGAAAACAACATTAATATCGCCTTCAATCAGCTTGAGGTTCACCTGCGCAATGAGAAAGGTGACGAACATACGGAAGTGAAGCGCGAGATTAAGGGTGACGAAAACTCCGCCCCTCACCCTGCCCTCTCCCCAGAGGGGAGAGGGTAAAAAGCGAATCAGGGCAGATCTTTCAAACTGCACCTAACGGTCCCCTCTCCCTCCAGGGAGAGGGCTAGGGTGAGGGCAACCGGCCTTCACCTTTCCCTCAAAATCCCGCCGCACAATCTCCAGCGCTTTCAGCACCGTCTCCGCCGGGATCTCGTGATTCTCCAGCAGCATAATTAAATCGACGGCCAGCTTGACCTCGTCGGGGGCATTTTCCAGTGACATTAGTGGCTCCTGTTAACGGGTCAGGCGTTCAATGACGCGTTCAATCTCATCCAGCGCCTGACGGCAGCGGACGATGCGGCCTTCCAGCGCGCTGATTTCACGCATTAATAACTGCTGCTCTTGCAGCGTTTCGCTGGTGGTCAGGCGGGCTTCGCGCTCACACTTCATCTCAAACAGACGCCGCTCAAACTCCTGGTTCTCCAGCCGCTTGCGCTGCCATTTTCCGAGCCCTGGCGAGGCGCTGTCCCACGCCCGTAGCGGCCAGGCGGCGATTTCGCGGTGCAGGGCGGTGATCTGCTCGGTAAGATGCTCCGCAAGCCACACCACCTGTTCCTGCTGTTCACTCTCAACCGCGTGGCGAAGCTCGTCGAGGTTGGTCTGCATTTCAGCAAGGTAATCCTGAATGACGGTACTGCGGGTGCGGAAGAGCTGCCGGTCAAAGCGCGGTTTCAGCGTAGCATGTCCCATCAGCGGTGTGGCCTGCGCCCGCAGCGCGATCAGCTGATTTTGCAGCCTCTCAAGAAGCAGTGCTGTTTTCAATGCGCTCTCCAGTGGTAAAGTAGCCGTTCAGTTTGATAACGATTCGCATTATGCAGCGTACTATTTTAATCATCATTGGCTGGCTCGCGGTAGTGCTGGGTACGTTGGGCATCGTATTGCCCTTGCTGCCGACCACCCCGTTCATCCTGTTGGCCGCCTGGTGCTTCGCCCGCTCGTCGCCGCGTTTTCACCACTGGCTCCTGTACCGTTCGTGGTTTGGCGGCTACCTGCGGCACTGGCAAAAACACCGGGCCATGCCGCCCGGGGCCAAGCCGCGCGCCATTGCCTTCATCCTGATCACCTTCGCCGTCTCGTTATGGCTGGTGAAAATGATGTGGGTGCGCATTCTGCTGCTGGCAATCCTGGCCTGCCTGCTGATCTTCATGTGGCGGATCCCCGTGGTTGATGAAAAGCAACAAAAGCACTGAAGCCTCATCATGGCGGTTGCAATTATGGCGCACAGCCAGTAAATTCGACCGTTTTCGAGCACAGGTGCGCCTGGTCAAAGGTTAAACAACTGTTACTTTGACCGACTCGTCGCGCGCCGTGAGTAACACTGTTTCATTTAGGCACAAACCGATGACCGCAACTGCACAGCAGCTTGAATATCTGAAAAATAGCATCAAAAGTATCCAGGATTATCCAAAGCCTGGCATTCTTTTCCGTGATGTCACCAGCTTGCTGGAAGACCCGAAAGCGTACGCCCTCAGCATTGAACTGCTGGTTGAGCGTTATAAAAACGCCGGGATCACCAAAGTAGTAGGTACCGAAGCCCGTGGCTTCCTGTTCGGCGCACCGGTTGCGCTGGCGATGGGCGTGGGTTTTGTGCCGGTGCGTAAGCCGCGCAAACTGCCGCGTGAAACCATTGCTGAGAGCTATGAGCTGGAATACGGCACCGATCAGCTGGAAATTCACGTTGATGCCATCAAGCCAGGCGACAAAGTGCTGGTGGTGGACGATCTGCTGGCAACCGGCGGCACCATCGAAGCGACCGTGAAGCTGATCCGTCGTCTGGGCGGGGAAGTGACCGACGCGGCCTTCATCATCAACCTGTTCGATCTCGGCGGCGAGCAGCGCCTGGAAAAACAGGGTATTACCAGCTACAGCCTGGTGCCTTTCCCGGGACATTAATCCCGTATCTCACAACCTCGCTCAATGGGTGAGGTTGTGATAGCATTCCCCTCCATTAATTCACCTTCCAGCGTTGCAGAGCCTGCCCATGAGTTATCAGGTGTTAGCCCGTAAATGGCGACCACAAACCTTTGCTGACGTTGTCGGTCAGGAACATGTGCTGACGGCCCTGGCGAACGGCTTGTCGCTAGGTCGCATCCATCACGCCTATCTTTTCTCCGGCACCCGTGGCGTCGGTAAAACCTCTATTGCCCGTCTGCTGGCAAAAGGTCTGAACTGCGAAACCGGGATCACCGCCACCCCGTGCGGCGTATGTGACAACTGCCGGGAGATCGAGCAGGGGCGTTTTGTCGATCTGATCGAGATCGACGCCGCCTCGCGCACCAAGGTGGAAGACACCCGCGATCTGCTCGACAACGTGCAGTACGCCCCGGCGCGCGGCCGCTTCAAGGTCTATCTGATCGATGAAGTACACATGCTGTCGCGCCACAGCTTCAACGCCCTGCTGAAAACGCTGGAAGAGCCGCCTGCGCATGTCAAATTCCTGCTGGCGACCACCGATCCGCAAAAGCTGCCGGTCACGATCCTGTCGCGCTGCCTGCAATTCCATCTGAAGGCGCTGGACGTTGAGCAGATCCGCGCACAGCTTGAACACATTCTTGATGAAGAAAAGATCGTTCACGAGCCGCGCGCCCTGCAGCTGCTGGCCCGCGCGGCGGACGGCAGCCTGCGTGATGCGCTGAGCCTGACTGACCAGGCAATTGCCAGCGGTGACGGTAAGCTTTCCACTGACGCGGTCAGCACCATGCTCGGCACGCTAGATGACGATCAGGCGCTGTCGCTTATCGAAGCGATGATTGCCGCCAACGGTGAGCGGGTAATGACCCTTGTCAACGATGCCGCCGCCCGTGGCATTGAATGGGAAGCGCTGCTGGTCGAGATGCTCAGCCTGCTGCATCGCGTGGCGATGCTGCAATTGTCTCCGTCGGCCATTGGCGCGGACATGGCGACCATTGAACAGCGGATGCGTGAACTTGCGCGCACCGTGCCGCCGGCTGATGTTCAGCTTTATTATCAGACGCTGCTGATTGGCCGCAAAGAGCTGCCGTTTGCACCGGATCGCCGGATGGGCGTTGAAATGACGCTGCTGCGCGCGCTGGCCTTCCATCCGCGCAAGCCATTGCCGGAGCCGGAAACGCCCCGGCAGTCCTTTGCGCCGGTTGCGCCGACCGCGGTAATGTCACCGCAGCAGGTGCCACCGCAACCGTCATCGCCGCCGCCGCAGAACGTGCCGCTGTCGGATGCCACCAGTTCGGTGCTTGCCGCACGAAGCCAGTTGCAACGTGCGCAGGGAGCAACCAAACCAAAAAAGAGTGAACCGGCAGCGCCTGCAAGAGCGCGGCCGGTGAACAACGCCGCGCTTGAACGACTGGCCTCGGTAACGGAGCGCGTGCAGTCGCGTCCGGCACCGTCCGCGCTCGAGCAAAAAGCCCCGGCGAAAGAAGAGGCATACCGCTGGAAGGCGACTACCGTTGTTGAAACGGTCAAGGAAGTGGTCGCCACGCCAAAAGCGCTGAAAAAGGCGCTTGAGCATGAAAAAACGCCGGAGCTGTCCGCGAAGCTCGCGGAAGAGTCCATCGAGCGCGACGCCTGGGCCGCTGAGGTCAGCAAACTTCAGCTGCCGAAGCTGGTGGAGCAGGTCGCGCTGAATGCCTGGAAAGAGCAGGAAGGCAATCAGGTGCGTCTGCACCTGCGCCCTGGCCAGCGGCACCTCAACTCCCCTGGCGCGCAAAAGGCGCTGGCCGAGGCGCTTACCGCCTTACAGGGTGTGCCGGTTGAATTGACTATCATTGAAGATGATAATCCGGCGGTGAAAACGCCGCTCGAGTGGCGACAGGCGATTTATGAAGAGAAGCTCGCGCAGGCGCGCGAGTCGATTATCGCGGATAACAACATCCAGACCCTGCGCCGGTTCTTCGACGCCGATCTGGATGAAGAGAGTATTCGTCCCCTTTGATCGTGAGTCTGACTTACGGTTGTAATCCTTAACGTGAAAGAAGAGAGAAGCCTATGTTTGGTGGAAAAGGCGGTCTGGGTGGCCTGATGAAGCAGGCTCAGCAGATGCAGGAAAAAATGCAGAAGATGCAGGAAGAGATCGCTCAGCTGGAAGTCACGGGTGAATCGGGTGCCGGTCTGGTCAAGGTGACCATCAACGGTGCGCACAACTGCCGTCGCGTTGAAATCGACCCGAGCCTGCTCGAAGACGACAAAGAGATGCTGGAAGATCTGGTTGCAGCCGCGTTTAACGATGCCGCTCGCCGTATCGACGAAACCCAGAAAGAGAAAATGGCCTCTGTTTCCAGCGGTATGCAACTGCCGCCGGGCTTTAAGATGCCATTCTGATGCAAACCAGTCCGCTGCTCACGCAGTTAATGGAAGCACTGCGCTGCCTGCCGGGCGTTGGCCCGAAGTCGGCGCAGCGTATGGCGTTTACGCTATTGCAGCGCGACCGCAGCGGCGGGATGCGCCTGGCGCAGGCTCTGACCCGCGCCATGTCAGAAATTGGTCACTGTGCGGATTGCCGGACCTTTACCGAGCAGGACGTCTGTAACATCTGCACGAACCCGCGTCGTCAGGAAAACGGTCAGATTTGCGTGGTGGAGAGTCCGGCGGACATCTACGCCATCGAACAAACCGGGCAGTTTTCCGGCCGCTATTTCGTGCTGATGGGGCATCTCTCCCCGCTGGACGGCATCGGCCCGGATGATATCGGTCTCGATCGTCTTGAACAGCGTCTTGAGTCCGAGACGATCAAAGAGGTGATCCTCGCCACCAACCCGACGGTGGAAGGGGAGGCAACCGCCAATTACATCGCCGAGCTGTGCGCGCAGTACGGCGTTGACGCCAGCCGCATCGCCCACGGCGTGCCGGTCGGCGGTGAGCTGGAGATGGTCGACGGCACCACGCTGTCGCACTCGCTGGCCGGACGACACAAGATTATTTTCTGACCAAACGGAGGCTGCGTGCGCGGCCTCCGCTTGAAAATTCCCCCCCTTATCCCCATCTCTCACTCAACGTTTTACAACCCCATTAAATGGCATTGTTGAGGTCGACTTAGATGAAAGGACAAGAAACCCGTGGTTTCCAGTCAGAAGTAAAACAGCTTCTGCACCTGATGATCCATTCCCTGTATTCCAACAAAGAAATCTTCCTGCGTGAGCTGATTTCCAACGCCTCCGATGCGGCGGACAAGTTGCGCTTCCGCGCGCTGTCCAACCCGGATCTGTACGAAGGCGATGGCGAACTGCGCGTGCGCGTCTCTTTTAATAAAGAGAACCGCACCCTGACGATTGCCGATAATGGCATCGGGATGAACCGCGACGAGGTGATCGACCATCTCGGCACCATCGCTAAATCCGGCACCAAAGCGTTCCTCGAGTCCATGGGCTCTGACCAGGCGAAAGACAGCCAGCTGATCGGTCAGTTCGGCGTAGGCTTCTACTCGGCATTCATCGTGGCGGATAAAGTCACCGTGCGCACCCGCGCCGCGGGCGACAGCGCCGAAAACGGCGTGCTGTGGGAATCCAAAGGGGAAGGCGAATACACCGTTGATGATATCACCAAAGCGGATCGCGGCACCGAAATCACTCTGCACCTGCGCGAAGGCGAAGACGATTTCCTGAACGACTGGCGCGTACGCTCCATCATCAGCAAATATTCTGACCACATCGCGCTGCCGGTTGAGATTGAAAAACAGGAAGAGAAAGACGGCGAAACCGTGGTTTCCTGGGAGAAAATCAACAAGGCGCAGGCGCTGTGGACGCGCAACAAAGCTGAAATTAAAGACGACGAGTACAACGAGTTTTACAAGCACATCGCCCACGACTTTACCGACCCGCTGACCTGGAGCCACAACCGTGTGGAAGGGAAGCAGGAGTACACCAGCCTGCTGTACATTCCGGCGCAGGCGCCGTGGGACATGTGGAACCGCGATCACAAGCACGGCCTGAAGCTGTACGTGCAGCGCGTCTTCATCATGGACGACGCCGAGCAGTTCATGCCGAACTACCTGCGCTTTGTGCGTGGCCTGATAGATTCCAACGATCTGCCGCTGAACGTCTCCCGTGAAATTCTCCAGGACAGCACCGTCACCCGTAACCTGCGTAACGCCCTGACCAAGCGAGCGTTGCAGATGCTGGAAAAACTGGCGAAAGACGATGCGGAAAAATACCAGACCTTCTGGAAACAGTTCGGCCTGGTGCTGAAAGAAGGCCCGGCGGAAGACACCGCGAACGTGGAAGCTATCGCTAAACTGCTGCGCTTCGCCTCTACGCACAACGACTCCTCCGCCCAGACCGTATCGCTGGAAGAGTACGTCTCCCGCATGAAAGAAGGGCAGGAGAAGATCTACTACATCACCGCCGACAGCTATGCGGCAGCGAAGAGCAGCCCGCATCTGGAGCTGCTGCGTAAGAAAGGCATCGAAGTGCTGCTGCTGTCTGACCGCATCGACGAGTGGATGATGAACTACCTGACCGAGTTCGACGGTAAATCCTTCCAGTCCGTTGCTAAAGCCGACGAGTCTATCGATAAGCTGGCGGATGAAGTGGACGACAGCGTGAAGGAAGCCGAGAAGGCGCTGGAGCCGTTCGTTGAGCGCGTGAAAACCCTGCTGGGCGACCGCGTGAAAGAGGTGCGCTTCACGCACCGTCTGACCGATACGCCAGCCATTGTCACCACCGATGCGGACGAAATGAGCACCCAGATGGCGAAACTGTTCGCTGCGGCGGGCCAGACCGTGCCGGAAGTGAAATATATCTTTGAGCTTAATCCGGATCATCCGCTGGTGAAACGCGCGGCGGATACCCAGGACGACGCCCGCTTTGCGGAGTGGGTTGAACTGCTGCTGGATCAGTCCCTGCTGGCCGAGCGCGGCACCCTGGAAGATCCTAACCTGTTCATTAAACGTGTGAATGCGCTGCTGCTGGCGTAATACAAAACCTACCCCTCACCCTGGCCCTCTCCCCAAAGGGGAGAGGGTTAGGGTGAGGGGGCATTCTCGCACTAACCCAAATAATCTCCCCCCGTTAACCGTTTCAGCCTCCCCGCCTTCCTTGAGCGATACCCGTTCTGGTGGTATTGTTTAGCGCTTTTGAAAAATTGAATCGACATTTGAGGGGATTTTCGCAATGCGTATTATTCTGCTTGGCGCTCCGGGCGCGGGTAAGGGAACTCAGGCTCAGTTCATCATGGAGAAATACGGTATTCCGCAAATCTCTACTGGTGACATGCTGCGTGCCGCTGTTAAATCTGGCTCCGAGCTGGGCAAACAAGCTAAAGACATCATGGACGCAGGCAAGCTGGTGACCGACGAACTGGTTATCGCGCTGGTAAAAGAGCGCATTGCTCAGGAAGACTGCCGCAATGGTTTCCTGCTGGACGGCTTCCCGCGCACCATTCCTCAGGCTGACGCCATGAAAGAAGCGGGCATCAACGTGGATTACGTGCTGGAGTTCGATGTACCGGACGAACTGATCGTTGACCGTATCGTTGGCCGTCGCGTGCACGCTGCCTCTGGCCGCGTTTACCACATCAAATTCAACCCGCCTAAGGTTGAAGGCAAAGACGACGTGACCGGCGAAGAGCTGACCACCCGTAAAGACGATCAGGAAGAAACCGTGCGTAAACGCCTGGTGGAATACCATCAGATGACCGCACCGCTGATCGGCTACTACTCCAAAGAGGCGCAGGCGGGTAACACCAAATACGCGAAAGTTGACGGCACCAAAGCCGTGGCTGACGTACGTGCAGAGCTGGAAAAAATCCTCGGCTAAGCGCACCTCTCTCACCCGGAGCCCCGGGTGAGAAAAATTCTCATCTTACCTATTACAGCAATGGGTTTCGTTTAAACGCATTTCCGCTACAATTGACAGCCTATCAAATGGTTAAGAGGCGTGAATGAGTCAGGCGAAAACCGGCATCCTGCTTGCCAATCTGGGCACCCCAGAAGCACCTACTCCAGCGGCGGTAAAACGCTACCTGCGACAATTTTTAAGCGACACGCGCGTCGTGGATACCCCAAGACTGCTGTGGTGGCCACTGCTGCGTGGTGTCATTCTGCCGATTCGTTCTCCGCGTGTAGCAAAGCTCTATCAGTCCGTGTGGATGGAAGAAGGCTCGCCGCTGATGGTCTACAGCCGTCGTCAGGAGAAGGCGCTGGCCGCCCGTCTGCCGGACATGCCCGTTGCGCTCGGTATGAGCTACGGTAAGCCATCCCTGGAAAGCGCCGTCGACTCTCTGCTGGCGCAGGGCGTTGAACACATTGTGGTGCTGGCCCTTTATCCGCAGTATTCGTGCTCCACGGTGGCTGCCGTCTGGGACGAACTGGCACGCATTCTGGCGACCCGCCGCCGTATACCGGGCATCACCTTTATCCGCGACTACGCCGATAACGAGCTGTACATTCAGGCGCTTGCCAGCAGCGCGCGCGCGTCGTTTGAAAAACACGGCGAGCCGGATCTGCTGCTGCTCTCCTATCACGGTATTCCGCAGCGTTTCGCGAACGAAGGGGACGATTACCCCCAGCGTTGCCGCGATACCACCCGCGAGCTGGTCTCCGCCCTCGGCCTGCCGCCTGAGAAGGTGATGATGACCTTCCAGTCGCGCTTCGGCCGTGAACCGTGGTTGACCCCGTATACTGATGAAACGCTAAAAATGCTGGGCGAGAAGGGCGTGAAGCACATTCAGGTTATGTCGCCGGGCTTCTCGGCGGATTGTCTGGAAACGCTGGAAGAGATTGCCGTCCAGAACAAAGAGTTCTTCATGGAGGCTGGCGGAACGAAATACGAATACATTCCTGCGCTTAACGACTCCCCTGAACACATCGATATGATGGTGTCACTGGTCACCACCCGCCGCTGATCGCGTTACGGGCCGGGTTTGTGCTACCATTCCCGGCCCGTATTCTTTGCACAGTTCAGACCATGAAATTTCCCGGTAAACGTAAGTCCAAACACTATTTCCCCGTCGATGCCCGCGATCCGCTGTTACAGCAAATTCAGCAGGAAAGCGAAACCAGCGCTGCCTGGGTGGTCGGTATCGATCAGACGCTGGTGGACATTGAAGCCAAAGTGGATGATGCGTTTGTCGCACGTTACGGTCTGAGCGCCGGGCACTCGCTGGTGATTGAGGATGACGTTGCCGAAGCGCTGTATCAGGACCTGATGCGCGAAAATCTTATCACCCACCAGTTTGCTGGCGGCACCATCGGTAACACCATGCACAACTACTCCGTTCTGGCAGACGACCGCTCGGTGCTGCTTGGCGTGATGTGCAGCAATATCGAAATCGGTGGCTACGCCTACCGCTACCTGTGCAATACCTCCAGCCGCACCGATCTGAACTATTTGCAGGGCGTTGACGGGCCGATTGGTCGTTGCTTTACGCTGATAAGCGATTCCGGCGAGCGTACCTTTGCCATCAGCCCCGGCCATATGAACAAGCTACGCGCTGAAAGTATTCCGGAAGAGGTGATCGCGGGCGCGTCTGCGCTGGTGTTGACGTCTTATCTGGTGCGCTGCAAGCCGGGCGAACCAATGCCGGACGCAACCATGAAGGCAATTGAGTATGCGAAGAAATACAACGTGCCTGTGGTTCTGACGCTGGGCACCAAATTCGTGATTGCCGACAACCCGGAGTGGTGGCAGGCCTTCCTGAAAGAACACGTCTCGATTCTGGCGATGAATGAAGAAGAAGCCGAAGCGCTGACCGGCGAAAGCGATCCGCTGCTGGCGTCTGATAAGGCGCTGGACTGGGTGGATCTGGTGCTCTGCACCGCCGGGCCGGTCGGGCTGTACATGGCGGGCTTCACGGAAGAAGAGAGCAAGCGGAAAACCCAGCACCCGCTGCTGCCGGGCGCTATCGCCGAATTTAACCAGTACGAGTTCAGCCGCGCCATGCGTCATAAAGACTGCATCAACCCGCTGCGTATCTTCTCCCACATTGCACCGTATATGGGTGGCCCCGAGAAGATCATGAACACCAACGGCGCGGGCGACGGCGCGCTGGCCGCGCTGCTGCACGACATCACCGCTAACGCCTACCACAAAACCAATGTGCCGAATTCCAGCAAACACACCTTCAACTGGCTGACCTATTCCTCGCTGGCGCAGGTGTGCAAGTACGCGAACCGCGTGAGTTATCAGGTGCTGAACCAGCATTCACCGCGCTTAACGCGTGGGCTGCCGGAACGGGAAGACAGCCTCGAAGAGGCGTATTGGGACAGGTAAAAGAAGACCCCTCACCCTGGCCCTCTCCCCAAAGGGGAGAGGGAACTTGAACACCCTCTCCCCTTTGGGGAGAGGGCTGGGGTGAGGGGACCAGGCCGCACAAAATTTACCCCGTCACCGCCTCTTCAACCGGCGGCTTCGTCAGCATTGTCAGCATCGTATTCGCAATCTCACGCTCACCCATCACCACCTGATTCGCGCCGCGCTCGGTAATGTACTCCACTTCGTCATCATAATGGGCGCGGGCTATGATTTCGATATGCGGGCATTTTTCACGGGCTGTGGCGACAATCTCGCCAGCCTCGTAACCGTTCGGGATAGTGAGCAGCAGCCAGCGAGCGCAGTCCAGATGCGCCAGATTCATAATCTCTTCGTTAGCAGCGTTGCCCAGCACCGCGCGGATGCCGCGCTCGCGAAGCTCGTCGACGCGAGTGCGTGACGTTTCAATCACTACAAGTGGAATGCCCTGAGCCATCAGTTTTTCACCCAGCAGGCTGCCGACGCGGCCAAAACCGACCAGCAGCGCGTGGTTGCAGATATCCACCGGGATCTGTTTCTCTTCTTCTGTCGCCTCTTCCAGCGTCAGCTCTTCGAGGGTTTCGGTCTTCTCGAGATATTTCTCCAGCAGGGCAAACAATACCGGGTTCAACATGATGGAGAGGATCGCCCCCGCCAGCACCAGATTTTGCCCAGCCTGTGGCAGCAGATTCAGGGCCATTCCCAGACCAGCCAGAATAAAGGCGAACTCGCCAATCTGCGCCAGGCTGGCGGCGATGGTCAGCGCCGTGCGCGGCGAGTGACCGAACATCCGCACCAGGAAGAAGGCGGCAACGGACTTACCAAAGATGATGATTGCCAGCGTACCCAGCACGGCCAGCGGCTGCTGGATGAGGATCATCGGGTCGAACAGCATCCCGACGGAGACAAAGAACAGCACCGCGAACGCATCACGTAATGGCAGAGTATCGTGCGCGGCACGGTGGCTCAGCTCGGACTCGTTCAGCACCATCCCGGCGAAGAACGCGCCCAGCGCAAAGGAGACGTCAAACAGCTCGACAGCGCCAAAGGCAATGCCCAGCGCCAGCGCAAGGACCGAAAGCGTGAACAGTTCACGCGAGCCGGTGGCGGCGCTGCGGGACATGATCCACGGCACCAGACGGCGGCCCACCAGCATCATGATGGCAATAAACGCCACAACCTTACCGATGGTAATGCTCATATCCAGCGCCAGCGAAGCGAAGCCGATATTCTCTTTTTCCATCATCCCGGCGACGGCGGGCAGCAGTACCAGCGTCAACACCATCACCAGATCTTCAACTATCAGCCAGCCAATCGCGATTTGCCCGCGCTGGCTGTCTATCAGCTGCCTCTCTTCAAGCGCGCGCAGCAGCACCACGGTACTGGCGGTTGAAAGACACAGCCCAAATACGATACCGGTCATGATTGACCAGCCCAGCACCGCCGAAAGCGCCATGCCCAGCAGCGTCGCCACCCCTATCTGGGCGATCGCTCCCGGTATGGCGATCGACTTTACCGCCATCAGATCCTTTAGGGAAAAATGCAGTCCGACGCCAAACATCAGCAGGATAACGCCCAGTTCCGCCAGCTCCGGTGCAAGTTTGGTATCTGCGACAAAACCCGGCGTAAAGGGCCCTGCCAGCACGCCCGCCAGCAAATAGCCTACCAGGGGCGAAATACGCAGTTTGTTGGCAATCATGCCGAGGATAAAAGCGAGCACAAGTCCACCAACAATGGTGGTGATAAGCGGTGTGGCGTGGTGCATTCCGTCTCCTTTCGCGATGGGTGATCCATTTTTGGTGCAAATACCAAAAAGCCGATTAATAGTTTATGACAATTTTTACGCTTATGTTTATGAATAATTGTTGAAATCATAATAAAAAGGCAATAAGCATGAAAAAAGGCAGATTTTGATAAATTTGCTGAGGGGAGGGAGAGGAAAGCCTTATGGCATCAGGTTATCCGGCTGCCAAAGTTTAACTTTGGCAGCCATGAAGTTACGCTTTATGACGGTTGTCAGGCAGGAATATGGTCAACATCCCCAGAAGTGGCAGGAAAGCGCAGATTTTATAGACCAGGAAGATGCTGGTGTGGTCTGCAACCATCCCTAACACGGCTGCGCCAAGGCCGCCCATGCCAAAGGCAAAACCGAAAAAGAGGCCGGAAACCATACCGATACGTCCCGGCAGCAGCTCCTGCGCATAGACCAGAATGGCTGAAAACGCCGACGCGAGAATAAAACCAATAATCACTGTCAATATTCCGGTCCATTCCAGCGTTGCGTACGGTAAAACAAGCGTAAACGGCGCAACGCCGAGGATAGAGCCCCAAATCACATATTTACGTCCGATTTTATCTCCCACAGGGCCGCCAATCACCGTGCCTGCCGCCACCGCAAACAGGAAGGCAAAGAGATGGAACTGGGCGTTTTGTACCGATAATCCGAATTTTTGCATCAGATAGAAGGTGTAATAGCTGCTAATGCTCGCCATATAGAAATATTTCGAGAAAATCAGCACCAGCAGCACGCTGACGGCAAGGATCACCTTATTGCGCGGAAGGGGATTGGTTATCTTCGCGACAGGTTTTCCCTTATTTACGCGATGCTGCGCGGCATACCAGCGGCTGATTTGCGCCAGGACGACAATCGCCAGCAGCGCGGCCAGCACAAACCACGCCACGTTGCCTTTGCCGTAAGGCGCGATAATTACCGCCGCCAGCAGAGGACCGAGGGAGCTACCAAAGTTCCCCCCCACCTGGAACAGAGACTGCGCCAGCCCGTGGCGTCCGCCGGAGGCCATACGCGCCACGCGGGACGATTCCGGATGGAACACCGATGAACCGGTTCCTACCAGCGCCGCGGCAACCAGTACCGCCTCAAAGCTGCCCGCCATGGCCAGCAGCACCAGCCCGCTCAGGGTGAAGCACATCCCAATGGGCAGCGACCATGGCATCGGGTATTTGTCCGTCCAGTAGCCCACCACCGGCTGTAGCAGCGAAGAGGCCAGCTGGAAGGTCAGGGTGATCATCCCGATCTGCACGAAGGTTAATGAGAACTCAGACTGCAACAGCGGGTAGATCGCCAGAATCAGCGACTGGATCATGTCGTTGAGCAGATGAGAGAGACTGATTGCGCCTAATACTTTGAAGGAAGTGCGCGATTTCGGCGGCGACGCCGGAACGCCCTGAACAGGCTGGGTTGATTCACTGATTGCCATAAATACCACGTCAATTTGTAATTAGAGATGCAGGGAGTAATTATTATCCGACTAACATACTCGTCCGTGACATTTGAAGAAAGTCGCAATTCTGAAAACTTATTTGTCTATTCTTGTGAGTCACTGTAATTTTTGCGTTTGTCTATGGGTCAGGGAGAGAGAAGATGAAGTTAATAAAGCGTGGCGTCGCGCTGGCGCTCATCGCCGCATGGGGGCTGACAAGCCTGCCCGCGCAGGCGTATGAAAAAGATAAAACCTATAAAATTACCATTCTGCATACTAACGATCATCACGGCCATTTCTGGCGCAGCGAATACGGTGAATATGGCCTGGCGGCGCAAAAAACGCTGGTGGACGGCATTCGTAAAGAGGTCTCGGCTCAGGGCGGCAGCGTGCTGTTGCTGTCGGGCGGGGATATTAATACCGGCGTACCGGAATCTGATTTGCAGGATGCCGAGCCTGATTTCCGCGGCATGAATTTAATTGGTTACGACGCGATGGCGGTCGGAAACCACGAGTTTGATAACCCGCTGAGCGTATTGCGCCAGCAGGAAAAGTGGTCCAAATTTCCGTTCCTTTCCGCCAATATTTATCAGAAAAGCACCGGCGAGCGCCTGTTTAAACCGTGGGCGCTGTTTAAGCGTCAGGATCTGAAGATCGCGGTCATCGGCTTAACCACCGACGATACGGCCAAAATTGGCAACCCTGAATTTTTCACCGACATCGAATTCCGTAAACCGGCGGACGAAGCGAAGCTGGTGATCCAGGAGTTGCAGCAGAATGAAAAACCGGATGTGATTATCGCTACCACCCACATGGGGCATTACGACAACGGTCAGCACGGCTCTAACGCGCCGGGCGACGTGGAGATGGCGCGCAGCCTTCCTGCGGGCTCGCTGGCGATGATTGTGGGCGGTCACTCACAGGATCCGGTGTGCATGGCTTCTGAGAATAAAAAGCAGGTAGATTATGTGCCCGGCACGCCGTGCGCGCCGGATCGTCAGAACGGTATCTGGATTGTACAGGCCCACGAGTGGGGTAAATACGTTGGCCGTGCGGATTTCGAATTCCGTAACGGCGAGATGAAGCTGGTGCACTATCAGCTCATCCCGGTCAACCTGAAGAAGAAAGTGACCTACCCGGACGGCAAAAGCGAGCGGGTACTCTACACGCCAGAGATCGCTGAAAACCAGCAGATGCTCTCCCTGCTGACGCCGTTCCAGAGCAAAGGGAAAGCGCAGCTGGACGTGAAGATAGGCACGCTTAACGGACGACTGGAAGGGGACCGCAGCAAAGTCCGCTTCGTACAAACCAACATGGGGCGTCTGGTGCTGGCCGCGCAGATGGCGCGCACGAATGCGGATTTTGGCGTGATGAGCGGCGGCGGTATTCGTGATTCCATCGAAGGCGGAAACATCACCTATAAAGACGTGCTCAAAGTGCAGCCGTTTGGCAACGTGGTGGTGTATGCGGACATGAGCGGGAAAGAGGTGATTGACTACCTGACCGCCGTGGCGCAGATGAAGCCGGACTCCGGAGCGTATCCGCAGTTTGCTAACGTCAGCTTCGTCGCCAAGGACGGTAAGCTCAACGATCTCAAAATCAAAGGCGAACCTGTTGATCCGGCGAAAACCTACCGCCTGGCAACGTTAAGCTTTAACGCCACCGGCGGCGACGGCTATCCGCATATCGATAACAAACCGGGCTATGTAAATACCGGGTTTATTGATGCGGAAGTGTTAAAGCAGTTTATCCAGCAAAATTCACCGATTGACGTGAACGCGTATGAGCCGAAGGGCGAGGTGAGCTGGCAGTAGTGTTGTGCGGCCTGATGCCCTCACCCCAACCCTCTCCCACCGGGAGAGGGCGCGAACACAAAAAAACGGTAACGCCTGTTACCGTTTTGCTTTTACCTCGCAGCGCCACCGGGCAATTTTCTCAATCCCTGCGCGCAATATCCGCAAATTTCGCGTCCAGCATTTTCGCCAGATCGCCTGCGGCCAGTTCGATATCCAGCCCGCGTTTGCCGCCAGAAATATAGATCGTCTCAAATTCCTGCGAAGGCGCATCGATCAGGGTCGGCAGACGCTTTTTCTGGCCGAGCGGGCTGATCCCGCCGACCAGATAACCCGTAGTGCGTTGCGCAACCATCGGGTCTGCCATATCGACCTTTTTCGCTCCCAGCGCTTTGGCCACTTTCTTCAGATCAAGCTGTCCGGCGACGGGCGTCACTGCCACGGCGAGGTGCTTCATATCGCCATTCACCGCGACCAGCAGCGTTTTGTAAACCTGGTCCGCGTTCAGCCCCAGCTTGCGCACCACTTCATCACCAAAGTTGGTTTCGTTCGGATCGTGATCGTAGGTGTGGATCCGGAAAGAAATTTTGTTTTTTTCGAGTAATTTAACGGCGGGAGTCATGGCTATCCTTCTTACGACAGACGGTTCATGCCAGCAGCATACGCCTGACGTTTGTCTAAAAAATAGCACCATCTTGCGCAATAGTATTGGCAGTGATGGTTACTTTGAGCGACAATCGGCGTAGCCGAAGGTCACTTCGGTATAATAAAAACGATGAAATTCCTCTTTGACGGGCCAATAGAAATATTGGCCATTTTTTTATTTCAGCAGCGACGGCAAATTCCCTTCTCCGTACAAATGCAACGCGCCAACCGCGACAACATAACGACCGGCAGGCAGGGCATACAGCGTCTCCCGCCACGCCTGGTTGCGCGCGTTCATCAGCACATCATACAACGATTCACTGAACGTCGACGGTAACGCCAGCTTACCGTCTGCGGGCGGCGCATCCAGCCACCAGCCAATCATCGTTTGCAGCAGACGCGCGTTGGTGTGCCAGTGGGTCAGGGTATCATCCAGTAGCATCTTACCGTCATCAGGAAGCTGGCGAAGAAGCGCAATCTGGCTGTCCGTGCCTTCCAGTTCAATGACGGACAGGTTGCACGCCCTTGCCGCATTCAGCAGTTGATAATCGATACCGTAATCGCCGCGCAGCCCCAGGCGCTGCGCCTGGGTTGCCTGTAGCACCATGGCAATTTGCCACAGGGGCAGGGTGTCGAGCATTGAGAGCGAGACGCCGGACTCATCCGCAAGACGGGTAAGCTCAGCCAGCTGCGTCTCGTTAAGACGTTCAGCCAGGGGGCGGTCGCTTTCCAGCCCGGCAAACGGCGATTCATGGCCGGAGATGTCGGCTTCGACGATCAGCGCGTCGGCGCACTTCAGTAGTTTAATCAGGCCGGAGGGCAGGGGGGACATATCCTGCGTGCCCATATGAATGCTTCCCACCAGGTGCAGTTGCTGCCCACCCGGAAGCGAAATATCCATACCGGGCCAGGCATAACGGCGGGGAAAAAGGGCGCGAAACGATGTTTTTATACGATTAAACAGACCCATACGCGCTCCATAAACGGAAAGGTTCATGCTAGCGCGTGGGGAAGGGGGGCGCAATAGGCGAAAGCCGGGCGGCGCTGCGCTTACCCGGCCTGCTTCCGGGATTCTACGCTTTCGGTTTAAACCGCAGCAGACGGTTAGCGTTGCTCACCACGGTAATTGACGAGAGCGCCATCGCCGCACCCGCAACAACCGGGTTCAGCAGGGTGCCGGTCAGCGGCCACAAAATCCCGGCGGCAATCGGAATGCCGAGCGAGTTATAGACGAAGGCCCCCAGCAGGTTCTGCTTCATGTTGCGCAACGTGGCTTTCGAAATCGCCAGCGCATCCGCCACGCCCATCAGGCTGTGGCGCATCAGGGTGATCGCCGCGGTTTCAATGGCGACATCGCTCCCGCCGCCCATCGCAATACCTACGTCAGCCTGCGCCAGCGCCGGGGCGTCGTTGATGCCGTCGCCGACCATCGCCACCTGACGACCATCACGTTGCAATTTCCTGATGGCGTCCGCTTTGCCATCTGGCAGTACGCCGGCTATCACCTCATCAATCCCGGCTTCTCTGGCGATGGCGTTAGCGGTAGTCGGGTTATCACCGGTTAACATCACCAGGCGATAGCCCGCATGGTGCAGGCGTTGCAAGGCATCCACGCTGTCCTGGCGTAACGGATCGCGTACGGCCAGCAGCGCCGCCACCTGACCATCCCTCGCCAGCAGAACCGGCGTCGCGCCCTGAGAGGCCTGCGCGTTCAGCTCAGCGTCCAGCACGGACGTATCAACACCGTGTTCAGTTAGCAGTGCCTGGTTACCCAGCAGCAGCGTATGGCCTTCTGCTTCACCGCTGACCCCTAAACCGCGCAGAGTGCGGAAGTTGCTTACCTGCGGCAGGCGGGCATCACCGGCTTTCTCAAGGATGGCGCGCGCCAGCGGGTGACTGGAGCCTTGTTCCAGCGCGGCGGCCAGGCGCAGGGCATCCGTCTCCGTACAGCCAATGGTATTAACGGCCACTACCTGCGGTTTGCCCTCGGTGAGCGTGCCGGTTTTGTCAAAGACGAGGGTGTCCAGCGTGCTTGCCCGTTGCAGGGCGTCAGCATCACGGACCAGTACGCCAAATTCGGCGGCGCGTCCGACGCCAGAGATAATCGACATCGGCGTGGCCAGACCAAGGGCACAAGGGCAGGCGATGATCAGTACCGTGGTGGCGATCACCAGGGTGTAGACAATCTGCGGCGCCGGGCCGAAGAAATACCAGATTGCCGCGCTCAGCAGGGCAATACCGACCACCACTGGCACAAAAATGGCGGAGATTTTATCGGCAAGCTGACCAATCTCCGGCTTACTGCTCTGCGCCTGGCGGACCATCCGAATGATGCGTGACAGTGTGGTATGGCTGCCAACGGCGCTGGCGCGGAACAGCACGCTGCCGTCCTGTACCACCGTACCCGCATGCACCGCATCGCCCTGAGATTTCTGCTGAGGGATCGGCTCGCCGGTCAGCATGGCTTCATCAAGCCAGGCATCGCCCTGGGTGATTTCACCGTCGACGGGCACGCGGTCGCCGGTGGTCAGGCGCAGCGTCATTCCCGGCTGTACCTCTGAGAGCGGAACGCTTTTTTCCCCGTCGTCCGTGACCACGCGGGCCGTCGGCGGGGTTAAATCAAGCAATCTTTCCAGCGCTTTCGAGGAACGCTGACGGGCGCGGGCTTCCAGCATATGGCCTAAGTTAATCAGACCAATAATCATCGCGCTCGCTTCATAATAGAGATGGCGCGCCTCCATCGGGAACCACTGCGGCCAGACGTTAACGCTCATCGAATACAGCCACGCCGCGCCCGTCCCGAGCGCGACCAGCGTGTCCATCGTCGCGGTGCGGTTTTTCAGGCTCTTCCAGGCGCTGGTATAGAAATGTCCGCCTGCAAACACCATCACCGCAAGGGTAATCAGACCAATCACTAGCCACAGGGTGCGGTTGTCTGCGGTGACCATCATGTTGTCACCCATCATGCCCCACACCATCACCGGAATACCGACCAGCAGGGCGACGATCGCCTGCCAACGGAAGCGCTTCATGGTGGCGACAGCCGTTTCCTGCTGGCGCTCGCGGCGCTCGGCATCATCTTCGATGGCCTCCGCCCCGTAGCCCGCTTTCTCCACGGCCTGCACTAAATCTGCGGCGGAGGCACTGCCCATCACCAGCGCAGTACGCTCCGCCAGGTTTACCCGTGCCTGTGCGACGCCCGGTACCGCCTGTAAGGCGTTTTGTACCCGGGAGACACAGCTGGCGCAGCTCATGCCGTTGATCAGCAACTGTTGGCTGTCATCAATATCATCAGCTACCGGAAGCTCAGGAGTGGCCGCTGTCAGTGCTTCCGACGGGGATGATGACTCTGCCAGCGGTTTAGCCTTTGGGTGGCTTAACTCCGCCCCGTAACCGGCCTGTTTAATGGTATCAATCAGCGCGTCGGCGCTGGCGCTGCCGGTCACGGCGGCATGATCGATAGTCACCTCAGCGCTTTCCACATCAGGACGCTGCTCCAGGCTTTCTTTAACACGTTTGACACAGTGGCCGCAGGAGAGGCCGTCCAGTGTCAGGTCAATAGTGTGAGACATAACAAAACTCCCGTATAATGTTCTGGTCAATTGTTGACCTTCACTCTGCTTTTCGCTAACTGTTATGAAGGTTAAACCTTCCATCAAGGGGAAGGTCAAGGGGGAAATGTGAATATCAGCGATGTTGCGAAAAAAACCGGCTTAACCAGCAAAGCGATTCGCTTTTATGAGGAAAAAGGGCTGGTGACGCCACCGTTGCGCAGTGAGAACGGCTACCGCAGCTATACGCAGCTGCATCTTGATGAACTGACGTTACTGCGCCAGGCAAGACAGGTAGGATTTAACCTTGAAGAGTGCCGCGAGCTGGTTAACCTGTTTAACGATCCGAAACGCCACAGTGCCGACGTGAAAAAACGTACGCTGGAAAAAGTGGCGGAGATCGAACGCCATATCATCGAATTACAGGCGATGCGTGAGCAACTGCTACAGCTGGCAGAATCCTGCCCGGGAGATGACAGCGCCGAGTGCCCGATTATCGACAATCTTTCCGGCTGCTGCCACCGTAAAACCCACGCCTAACAGGCTTTAACCCGCAGGGTAATGCCTTCTACCGCAATGACCTCAACCCGCGTGCCGGCGCTGAGGTCATCATCGGCCACCACCGGCCATGAACTGTCCCCCACACGCACATGACCGCGTCCGTTGATCAGCGCGTTATCAAGCGTAAAACGTTTACCCACGATCTGCTGCCCACGCTGATTGAGATGCGCGTCGACCGGCTTCTGCGCCTTCACCCGTTTGTTCAGCCAGCGCCACCACAGCCAGGCGGCCAGCAGCGTCAGCACGGCAAACAGCGCGCCCTGCCACTCCCAGCCGACAGGCAGCAGCCAGACGACCAGCCCGGTAATCACAGCGGCAACACCGCTCCACAGCAGATAACCGTTGCCGCCAAGCATCTCGGCGGCCAGCAGCAAGCCGCCAAGGCTTAGCCAGAACGCATGAGGATGTGCAACGATGAGCTCAATCATTTTTTACGCTCGTTTCTGCCGTCTTTGATCAACTCGGCAATTCCGGCGATAGATCCCATCAGACTGCTGGCATCCAGCGGCATCATCACCACTTTGCTATTGTTCGCAGAGCCGATCTCCTTCAGCGCATCGGTATATTTTTGCGCGACGAAGTAGTTCACAGCCTGGATATCCCCGGCGGCAATCGCCTCGGAAACCATTTGCGTCGCGCGGGCTTCCGCTTCTGCCGAACGTTCACGCGCTTCTGCCTGGAGGAAGGCAGACTGACGGTCGCCCTCGGCTTTCAGGATCTGCGACTGTTTTTCCCCTTCCGCTTTCAGGATCTCGGCCTGACGCACCCCTTCGGCTTCAAGAATATAGGCGCGTTTGGTACGCTCGGCCTTCATCTGCGCATTCATGGAAGCAATCAGCTCTGCCGGTGGGCGCACGTCGCGGATCTCAATGCGGGTCACTTTGATCCCCCACGGATTGGTGGCTTCATCAACAATGTGCAGCAGGCGGGTATTAATGCTGTCGCGCTGTGAGAGCATTTCGTCCAGCTCCATCGAGCCAAGCACGGTACGGATGTTGGTCATCGTCAGGTTGACGATCGCCAGCTCCAGGTTGCTCACCTCATAGGCCGCTTTCGGCGCATCAATCACCTGAATAAAGCACACCGCATCGATGGTGACGTTGGCGTTATCCTTGGAGATGACTTCCTGGGAAGGAATATCCAGCACCTGCTCCATCATGTTGATTTTACGCCCAATTCTGTCCATGAAGGGGACGATCAGGCTTAAACCCGGCTGAAGGGTATTGGTGTAGCGACCGAAACGTTCGACGGTCCACTGGTAACCCTGCGGGACAATTTTGACGCCTGCGCCCACGATAACCAGCGCAACGAAAATAAGGACAGGAACAACGATGAGCATAAAAACCTCCTGTTTTGCATGCCGTAACGAGAAAAATTGCGTATTTGTTGAACGTAAGTATATCGGTTAACGGGCGGGATTTCGCCCCTGTAAAGAGGTGGGAACCGGACTGGTAAAATTAAAACGCCCCGCAAGGAGAGCGGGGCGCATAGCGTTACTCTTCAGACCAGGTATAGCTGAAGTCGGTGATAAACCCATCCCCGGCGTCAGCGATGGCTTTCGATAAGCCCTGATAGTATTTTTCCAGGCCGATGGCCTCTATCTGCTGGATCTGCTCGCGAACGGGCGCGCAGAACAGTACTGCATTGCCCGCTCCGACACGTTTGTTGTTCGGCGGCAGATCGCCGGTAATCCCCTTAAACCAGGTTCTGATCCCTTGCTTTAAGCTGTGCGGCGCTTTTGCAAGATCCTTCTGGCCTGTCAGCACCTGTAAGGTGGGGAACTCATTTGCATTGACGGCGGTTTTCATGCGTGCAAAGAACGCGGTAAAAAGCTCAAAAGAGCCGAGATCCGTGACGCGAGGTTTGGTGGTTTTTCCGTTTTTATTGCCCATTTTTCCGGCAGGGGCTGTAGGCGCCGGAACCACATTGACCTTATGCAGATCCAGACCAAACAGCAGATTGCAGTGCGCCCGGCGCTCTTTAAGCGGGTAGGACATTAGCACATCAATAAACGCCGTCGCCTTCACATCGGCCAGGTCATGGTTAATCAGCCATTGCGAGCGGGCAAATTCCGCGGGGGAAACGAACCAGTCCGGCACCTCAGTAAAGCGTCTGGATTTACCCTTGCCGTCAAACTCGAGAAAGTAAGCCCCATCATCGAAAGCAAAATAGCAGTTTTTAAAGCTTCCGATCGTGGTGTTAACGATGAGCGCCTTCTTAACAAAATCGACCACCTCTGCACCCATGACAAAACGCGTGAGTTCAGAAGAATTGATGACTTCCATTAATGTTTCCACATCTGGAACACCAGGCTTCAGGGAAGAGAACTCATAAAAGATATGTGTCATGTTGCTGACTTCCTGTAGTTATAGAGGTGACAATTACCGAACAAAAAGTTTAACACTTGCGATAGGTTAAGGCTATTCGCGCAGCGTAGCGGAAAGGATTATGCTAAAGGCTGTTCTTATCACAGCGGTTAACGGAATCGGAATGAATAATAAAAAAAATCTTCTGGATATCAGGGATGTTGGCTTTCGTGTGGGTGATAACACCATCCTTCAGCACGTCGATTTTTGTCTCTCTCCGGGCGAATTTAAACTCATAACCGGCCCCTCCGGCTGCGGCAAAAGCACCCTCCTGAAAATCGTGGCTTCGCTACTGAGCCCAACGGAGGGAACCATCCTGTTTGAAGGGAAAGATATCGCCACGCTTACACCGGAAAGCTATCGCCAGCAGGTGTCATACTGCGTGCAAACGCCGTCCCTGTTTGGCGACACGGTGTACGACAATCTGGTTTTCCCCTGGCACATCCGCAACCAAACGCCCGATCCGAAAAAGTTTGCGGACGATCTGACCCGTTTTGGGCTTCCGCCGGAGACGCTGACCAAATCGACTGCCGAACTGTCAGGCGGGGAAAAGCAGCGCGTCTCGCTGATCCGTAACCTGCAATTCCTGCCGAAGGTGCTTTTGCTGGATGAAATCACCAGCGCGCTGGATGACGCTAACAAGCGCAACGTCAATGAGATTATTCATCGCTACGTCCGTGAACAGGATATTGCCGTGCTGTGGGTGACGCACGATTCAAATGAAATTAGCCATGCGGATGATGTCATCACGCTCAGGCCGCAGGGCGGGAAAATGGAGGAGGCTCACCGTGGGTGAACATAACATAACCAACGAATCGCTGGCGCTGTCGATGGTCCTGGTGCTGGTGGCGATTGTGGTCAGCTACCGGGAGAAGCTGGCGCTGGAAAAAGATATTCTGTGGAGTATCGTTCGCGCGGTCATTCAGCTCATCATCGTCGGCTATGTGCTGAAATACATCTTCAACGTCAATCATGCCGTGCTGACCCTGATGATGGTGCTGTTTATCTGCTTTAACGCGGCATGGAACGCGCAGAAACGCAGTAAATACATCGATAAAGCGTTCCTCTCGTCGTTTATTGCCATCACCACCGGGACCGCGTTAACGCTGGCGGTACTGGTGCTCTCCGGCTCGATAGAATTTACGCCGATGCAGGTGATCCCCATTTCCGGGATGATTGCGGGCAATGCGATGGTGGCGGTCGGGTTATGCTACAACAATCTGGGGCAACGCTTCAGCAGTGAACAGCAACAGCTTCAGGAGAAGCTAAGCCTGGGCGCGACGCCGAAGGTGGCCTCGGCGCGGTTGATCCGCGACAGCATTCGTTCATCGCTGATCCCAACGGTGGATTCCGCCAAAACCGTGGGTCTGGTGAGCCTGCCGGGCATGATGTCGGGGCTGATTTTTGCCGGTATCGATCCGGTAAAAGCGATTAAATACCAGATTATGGTGACGTTTATGCTGCTCTCTACGGCGAGCCTGTCGACGATTATTGCCTGCTATCTGACCTATCGGAAGTTTTACAATGCGCGCCACCAGCTGGTGGTGACGCAGTTGAAAAAAACGGGGTAATATCGGCTTTTGTAGGCCCGGCAAGCGTTAGCGCCACCGGGCATTTTTGTTAGTAAAGCAATGCGTACAGCTGACGACGATACTTAGACGCCAGCGCGTCACCGGTGCCGAGCGCGGCCAGGATCTCCTGGAACATCTTTCGCGCCTGACCGTCTGCGGCGCCCAGGTCCTTCTGAAGGTGACTAAACAGCAGCTCCAGCGCCTCTTCATTACGCCCCACCTGGTGAAGCTGAAGCGCCAGCTGGCTTGCCAGCGCGGCATCCGCCGGGTTGTCCGCAACCTGCTGCTGAAGTTGCTGAATTTCAGGGGTATCCGCCGCCTGTTTCAGCAGGTCAATCTGCGCCACCAGGCCCTGATAGCGGGTGTCCTGATCCTGCATCGGCACCGTTTTCAGCACGGCTTCCGCGTCTTCGGGGCGGTGCAGCGCAATCTGGGTCTCTGCCAGCAGCAGACCAATCTGGCTGTTCTGGTTCGACAGCTGCCACGCGTCTTTTAACAGCGGCAGCGCCTCGTCGTGCTTGCCTTCCTGCATCAGCGCCATGGCTTCCTGCGCTTTCAGCTCTTCTTCGCGCGGCAGGACTTTATCAAGCAGGGCGCGGATCGCCTCTTCCGGCTGCGGCCCCTGGAAGCCATCCACCGGCTGACCGTTCTGGAACAGGTAGACGGTTGGGATCGCACGCAGGCCAAACTGGGAAGCCACCATCGGTTCGGCGTCACAATCCAGCTTCGCCAGAATGAATTGACCGTTGTACTGCGCGGCAAGGCTTTCCAGGACCGGCGTCAGCTGCAGGCAGTGTTGGCTGCGTTCAGACCAGAAGTAGAACAGCACCGGTGTAGTCATTGACTGTTCGAGTGTCTGTTGCAGGTTAGCTTCAGTTATGTTGACGATATTCTGTACGGACATGCGGCATTCTCTTTTATCGGTTTACTCTTTACATGGGGGTAAGCGTCGTCGCTTCAACTCAACCCTGCAAAATTTTGTCCATCATCCGCCCCGGCAGTAGGCGTTTCAACCAGCCGACGGCATGGGTCACCAGCGTCACCGGATAGCGCATTTTAGGGGTATCGCTCTCAAATGCGTGGCGCACTTTGGCAACCACGGCTTCTGGCCCAAGCGTAAAACGCGCCGCGATACCGGGATTTTCGACCGGTTGGTCCGCCTGCGTCTGGTTAACGTTTTCCGTAAAGCGGGTGCGGATGGGGCCCGGTTCAATCAGGCTGACCTTAATGCCGCTGTGGCGCAGCTCCATGCGCAACGCATCGGACCAGGCTTCAAGCGCGTATTTACTGGCAGCGTAAGCCCCGCGTCCCGGCGTGGAGATCAGGCCCATCACCGAGGAGGTCATGACAATCCGCCCTTCGCCGTGCGGCAGCATGGCGGGGAGAAGGCGCATGGTGAGCTGATGCGCCCCAAAAAAGTTTGCGGAGAACTGCTGCTCCAGCTGTTCCCGTGAGAGGGTCTGTAGCGGGCCGTATACGCCATAGCCCGCATTGTTGAACAGGCCGTAAAGCCGGTTGTTGGTCAGGGCGATAACCTCGTCGGCGGCCTGCTCCACGCTCTCTGGCGAATCGAGATCCAGCAGAATGCCGGTAAATCCCAGCCCTCGCATGCGTTCGACATCCTCGGGTTTGCGGCAGGCTGCCAGCACCCAAAACCCCTGACGTTTCAGTTCAAGGGCGCTTTCAAGGCCAATTCCGCTGGAACATCCTGTTATTAAGACCGATTTTTGCATAACTTTACCTGTCAGGTTCTCAGCTGTTTGACGAGTCATGTTTTACTAAAGGAGCCAGCCGGGTTGCCATCCAGTCGGCAATGAACGGCTGGGCATCGCGATTGGGGTGAATGCCATCATCCTGCATCCACTGGGGTTTCAGATAGACCTCTTCCATGAAAAATGGCAGCAGCGGAATATCAAACTCTTTGGCAAGCTTAGGATAGATCGCGCTAAACGCCTCATTATACCGACGGCCGTAGTTAGCGGGCAGGCGAATTTGCATCAGCAGCGGCTGGGCGTTAGCGGCCTTAATGGTCTGCAAAATAGTCCGCAGCGTTTGCTCCGTTTGCTGTGGCTGGAAGCCGCGCAAACCATCATTACCGCCCAGTTCGACCAGCACCCAACGCGGTTGATGCTGCTTAAGCAGGGCAGGCAGGCGCGATAAGCCTTGCTGCGACGTATCGCCGCTGATGCTGCCGTTAACGACAGACGCCCGGGACTGCCATTTATCATTGAGCAGGGCGGGCCAGGCCGCACTGGCCGCCATACGATAGCCCGCGCTCAGGCTGTCGCCCAGAATCAATAACGTGTCCGCAGCCGCCGCGCGGAAGGTCATCAGCATCAAAAACAGGAAGGGCAAATGCCAGCGGAAAACATTGTTGAAGTTCATTGTCTTAAGAAGTCCGTCGGTCAGGGAGAACACGAGCTTTCCATCCTCACCGGAGTTGAACTCGTTGTCAAACGTGCCGAAACCATCGCCCTGATTGGCGAATCCGGTTCCGGTAAGTCCACGCTGCTGGCCATTCTCGCCGGGCTGGACGATGGCAGCAGCGGGGAAGTGAACCTGGTCGGCCAGCCCCTCCACGCGCTTGATGAAGAGGCGCGCGCCGCGCTGCGTGCCCGGCATATCGGGTTTGTCTTTCAGTCATTCATGCTGATCCCAACCCTCAACGCGCTGGAAAACGTTGAGCTGCCCGGCCTGCTGCGCGGTGAAAATACCCGCGAAAGCCGCGATCACGCCAAAGCGTTGCTGGAACAGTTGGGGCTGGGAAAACGTCTCGACCACCTTCCGGCGCAGCTTTCCGGCGGTGAGCAGCAGCGCGTGGCGCTGGCCAGGGCGTTTAACGGGCGCCCGGAAGTGCTGTTTGCCGATGAGCCCACGGGCAATCTCGACCGTAAAACCGGGGACAAAATTGCCGATCTGCTGTTTTCCCTCAACCGCGAGCATGGCACCACGCTGATTCTGGTTACCCACGACCCGCAGTTGGCCGCCCGCTGCGACCGCCGCCTGCGGCTGGTGAACGGTGTTCTTCAGGAGGAAGCATGATTGCCCGCTGGTTTTGGCGCGAATGGCGCTCGCCCTCGCTGCTGATTGTCTGGCTGGCATTGAGCCTGGCGGTGGCCTGCGTGCTGGCGCTCGGCAGCGTCAGCGATCGTATGGAGAAAGGGCTTAGCCAGCAGAGTCGGGAATTTATGGCGGGGGACCGGGCTCTGCAAAGTTCTCGCCCCGTGCCGCCGGGCTGGATTGAGGAAGCGCGCAAAGAGGGGCTGAAGGTGGGAGAGCAAATCACCTTCCAGACCATGACCTTTGCGGGCGACACGCCACAGCTTGCTAGCGTAAAAGCCGTGGATGACATCTACCCGATGTATGGTGACTTACAAACCAGTCCGCCGGGGCTAAAACCGGCCTCCGGTACGGTATTGCTGGCTTCGCGTCTGATGGCGCTGCTGAACCTGAAACCCGGCGACAGTATCGACGTCGGCGACGCGACCCTCAAAGTTGCCGGGGAAGTGGTGCAGGAACCCGACTCCGGATTTAATCCGTTCCAGCTCGCGCCGCGCCTGCTGATGAACACCGCTGATGTGGCGAAAACCAACGCCGTCCAGCCGGGTAGCCGCGTCACATGGCGCTATAAGTTTGGCGGGACGCCTGCTCAACTGGAGGCGTATGAAAAATGGCTCCTGCCTCAGCTCAAGCCGGAACATCGCTGGTACGGGCTGGAGCAGGATGACGGGGCGCTCGGCAAATCCCTTGAGCGTTCTCAGCAGTTTCTGTTGCTGTCGGCGCTGTTAACCCTGCTGCTGGCCATTGCGGCCGTTGCCGTGGCAATGGGGCACTACTGCCGCAGCCGTTACGATCTGGTGGCGATCCTCAAAACTCTCGGCGCGGGCCGGGCACAGCTGCGCAAGCTGATTGTCGGCCAGTGGCTGATGGTGCTGGCGCTGTCGGCTCTGACCGGCGGGGCGATAGGGCTGCTGTTTGAAAAGCTGCTGATGGTGCTGCTCAAACCGGTACTGCCCGCTGCGCTGCCGCCTGCCAGCCTCTGGCCGTGGCTGTGGGCCATCGGCGCGATGACGACGATCTCCCTGCTGGTGGGGTTACGCCCCTACCGGCTGCTGCTCGCCACCCAGCCGCTGCGCGTGCTGCGCCGGGATGTGGTGGCCAGCGTCTGGCCGCTGAAGTTCTATCTGCCGGTGATTATTGCGGTGGCAGTCGGGCTGTTGGCCTGGCTGATGGGCGGCAGTACGCTGCTGTGGGCGGTGCTGGCGGGCGCGGTGGTGCTGGCGCTGCTGTGCGGCGTGGTGGGCTGGCTATTGCTCAATCTTCTCAAAAAGCTGACGGTGAGATCGCTGCCGGTGCGGCTGGCGGTTAACCGACTGCTGCATCAGCCGTGGTCCACGCTCAGCCAGCTCTCGGCATTTTCGCTGTCGTTTATGCTGCTGGCGCTTCTGCTGGTGCTGCGCGGGGATCTGCTGGATCGCTGGCAGCAGCAGCTTCCGCCGGAAAGCCCGAACTATTTCCTGATCAACATTGCTCCCGAACAGGTGACGCCGCTGAAGGGGTTCCTGTCTGAGCATCACATTATTCCGGAATCGTTCTATCCGATCGTGCGCGCCCGCCTGACGCAGATCAACGGCCAGTCCACGGAGGGAAATAAGGATGAATCGCTCAACCGCGAGCTCAACCTGACCTGGCAGGCGAAACGTCCGGACCATAACCCGATCGTGGCCGGCACCTGGCCGCCGAAAGCGGGGGAAGTGTCGATGGAGGAGGGGCTGGCGACACGCCTGAACGTGAAGCTCGGTGATAGCGTGACCTTTACCGGTGATACCCAGGATTTCACCGCCAAAGTCACCAGCCTGCGCAAAGTGGACTGGGAAAGCCTGCGGCCAAATTTCTTCTTCATCTTCCCGCCGGGCGCGCTGGACGGACAGCCCCAGAGCTGGCTGACCAGCTTCCGCTGGGAAAACGGCAACGGCATGCTGACGCAACTGAACCGGGAATTTCCGACGGTGAGCCTGCTGGATATCGGCGCGATCCTCAAACAGGTCGGGCAGGTGCTGGAACAGGTGAGCCGCGCCCTGGAGGTGATGGTGGTGCTGGTGACCGTCTGCGGCCTATTGCTGCTGCTGGCGCAGGTGCAGGTCGGCATGCGTCAGCGTCATCAGGAGCTGGTGGTCTACCGCACGCTGGGGGCCAGTAAACGGCTGCTGCGCGCCACGCTGTGGAGCGAATTTGCCCTGCTCGGGCTGGTGGCGGGCCTGGTGGCGGCCATCGGGGCGGAAACCGCACTGGCGGTGCTTCAGACGAAAGTCTTTGATTTTCCATGGGAGCCTGACTGGCGGCTGTGGCTAACGCTGCCCGTCTGCGGCGCGGTGCTGCTGTCTCTGTGCGGCGGCTGGCTCGGGACGCGGCTGTTGAAAGGTAAAGCGCTGTTCCGCCAGTTTGTCAGCTAGTTTACTTGCGTGATGATGACGCACCGGCATTTCTGCTGGTGTGTCATCGATTAATAGCACTAATCGTTAATACCCATGCATTTAGTAGCACAAAACATTAAAAACCCGCCCACACAGCCCGAATTTTTCCGGTTAATATTCACCAGCTAAATATTTAGCAGCGTGTCTATCAAGGAAAAATAATGACTATAAGAAAAACAGCGCTGGCGACAACGATCGGCGCAGCAGTGGCATTGGCTTCTTTCGCATCTCAGGCGGAAATCACCCTTCTGAAACAGGATCCGCAGGCGGGTAACCCGCTGAGCCGTCTGAACTTCACCGTTGGCGGCAGCATCCGTCCTCAGTTCCAGAACATGACCGGTGATGACGGCAAAAACGGCTACAAGCGTAACGGTTTTGACGGCGGTACCCGTTTCCGTTTCGCGGCAGACTACTACCTGTTCGATGACATCAGCTGGATCACCTACTACGAGCTGGGTGTTAACATTCCGGCGCAGTTTAACTGGGATAACCACTACGCCGACGGCGCGCACGACACCTCACGCCGTATGCTCTACACCGGTCTGAAGAGCGACACCTGGGGTACGCTGACCTTCGGCCAGCAGAACAGCGTGTACTATGACGTGGTGGGCGCGAAAACCGATATCTGGGACTACGACATGATTGGTCAGGCGTCGGGTAACGGGATCAACGGCGACTACGACGGCTCTTACCGTTCACGCCAGATGCTGAAGTACAAGAAAACCGTGGGCGATGCTGACATCTACGCCTCTTACCTGTTTGAAGACAGCGAATACCTGCCGGGCAACGGCCTGCGCTACAAGCGTAAAGGCGGCGGTTCACTGGGTATCGATTACCACCTGACCACCGATCTGACCTGGGGCGCAGCGTGGAACTACACCCGCGCGGACATGCGTAATCCGGACAACGGCGACAGCAAATCCTACGACCAGAACATTCTCGGCACCGCACTGAGCTGGACGCCGGATAACTGGACCTTCTCCGCAGGCGGCGGCTGGTATCAGAACTTCATGACCACCAAAAAAGTGTCCGTTAACGACTACTTCGCCGGTGATGCATGGGGTATTGAATACTTCGCAGGATACAAATTCCCGGTCGGTCAGTATGCGGTGAAATCCATTCAGCCGTACTTCATGGGCGACCGCATTGAGTACGTGAACGGCCGTAACTACCAGCGCATCGACAACGGCGTGGGTATCAGCTTCCAGCTGGACTACGGTTTCCGCGTGGATTACGAACACGTGTTCACCTCCAGCACCGACAACCTGGGCGACATGAACCTGGTGCGTCTGCGTTACGACTTCTAAGTGGTTTGTTCCCCGGTGGCGCTGCGCTTACCGGGGCTACAAAAGCACGCGTAGGCCGGGTAAGGCGTAGCCGCCACCCGGCTTTTTTCAGCGATCAAGCCACTCGGCAATTTCTTCGTACGTCCCGCGAAAAACAATCTTCTCCGCTTTCTTCTCCAGCTGATAGCCGTACATCGGGTCGTAATAGTCCTTCAGCAGCGGCACAAGCCAGCTGAAGTGCTCGTCAGTGCTTCCAGAGCGCTGTTGTTCCAGCAGCGCGGAATCTAATAGCGCGGTAAATTCCGCGAATCGTTGCAGCCCCAGACGACGGCGGATGGCGAACAGGCCGTGATGCAGGTATTCGCTGTAGGCTTTCCAGCCCGCTTCTTCACCGTAGGCGGCAGAAAAGTCGGCCCACATGTGGTCGAAATACTCTTCGCGCAGCCGCTCAAGACGGATCTCAAACGGATCTTCGACCACAACGACAGGCGCTTCCGCCATGCGGTCGCGCAGGCACTCCGGCAGGTGGTTAGAGCCAATCATCCGGCCCTCATCCTCCAGCACCCAGCGCGCGGCATCTTTTTTTAGCAGCTCGACGGCAAGGTGATTCTCGAAGCTCGCCTGAGAAAGTTGCGGGGTGAGCGTGCGGCCAAATGACGAGCCGCGATGGTGCGCCAGCCCTTCCAGATCGATGCCCTGCGCATGCTGCTTCACCAGCAGCGTTTTGCCGTTTCCGGTACAGCCACCGATAAGCACCATCGGTTTTTGTGACTGCTCAATCGTCACCTGAATTGCCGTCTGGCGCAGGGCCTTATAGCCGCCGCGGATCAGCGGATAATCGATTCCCGCCTCTTTAAGCCAGGCCTGGGAGATATGTGAGCGCTGGCCACCGCGCGCGCAGCAAAGGTAGCCCTCAGGATGGGCCAGGCTGGCTTCGCGCCAGGCGTTGATGCGCGCCTCTCGCGTCTCGCCGTTGACCAGGCTATGGCCGAGCGTCAGTGCGGCGTCCGGACCCTGGCGTTTATAGCAGGTGCCGACGGCGGCACGCTCGTCGTCGTTCATTAAGGGCAGGTTGAGTGCGGCGGGCATCGCACCCTGGACAAATTCGATCGGCGCGCGAACGTCGATTAAAGGGGTATCGGACGCGAGGATCGCGCGATAGTCCGTTCCATCGTTCATGGTGGTTCCAGAAGAAAGCTAAGCAGCAATGGGCGGGAATTGTACGCCGGGGAAGGGGAAGGTCAACTCCCCGGCGGGGGTTACTTACTTCAGTTTTGACTGCGCCCAGACAATCCCGCTCGCGTATTCTGGCGGCAGCAGGGGAACAATCGCTTCCAGCGTGGCGCTCAGGCGGTCCGTGTCGGTATCGTTCAGGTTCAGGTGGCCGACCTTACGACCCGGGCGCACCGCTTTGTCGTACCAGTGCAGGTGCACCAGCGGCAGCTTCAGCCAGTCGTAGTTCAGATCGGTGCCGATCAGGTTGATCATCACCGACGGGCTGGTCACCACCGGCTGCGGCAGCGGCAGGTCAGTGATGGCGCGCAGGTGCAGCTCGAACTGGCTGATGGAGGCACCGTTTTGCGTCCAGTGGCCGCTGTTGTGCACGCGCGGCGCAAGTTCGTTGATCAGCAGACCCGATGGCGTGACGAAACACTCCATCGCCATTACGCCCACATAGCCCAGCTCATGCATGATGGCAGAGAGCATCTCTTCCGCCTGCGCCTGCTGGTCAGCATTGGCCTGCGGGAAGGCGACGCTGGTGCGCAGAATCCCGTCCTGATGCAGGTTATGCGTTAGCGGGTAAAAAACGGTGTGCCCGTCATGCCCGCGCGCGCCCACCAGCGACACTTCACCGCTGAAGTTTATGCCCTGCTCAACGATGCACTCGCCGTAGCAGTCGTCCGGCAGCTCGGCGGTGTCGTTCGCGCGCAGGCGCCACTGCCCGCGACCGTCGTAGCCGCCGACACGACGCTTCACGATCGCCAGATCGCCCAGCATGGCGAAGACGTCATTCCACTCGCTTTTGTCGGACAACAGCTGCCACGGCGCGGTCGCAAGGCCGAGCTTGTCGAACAGCTGCTTTTGCGTCAGACGGTCGGCGATGATCGGGAAGACGTCGCGGTTCACAAAGGCGTTATGGCGCGCCAGCTCGCGGGTCAGGGCGGTTTCCGGCCAGCGTTCAATTTCGGCGGTGATCACGCTCTGATGGAACGGCACGGCTTCCGGCTCGGCGTCCAGCCCGACGGGCCAGACGGCAATACCCAGCGGCTCACCGGCCTGACGTAGCATCCGGCCAAGCTGACCATTACCAAGAACGCAAACCTGCTTCATGCTGCACCCCGCGGATCCGGGTTATCCAGCACCTCGTCGGTCTGGGCTTTACGCCACTCCACCAGGCGTTGATGTAAGTCATTATCATGCGTCGCGAGGATCTGCGCGGCCAGCAGGGCGGCATTTGCGGCACCCGCCTTACCAATCGCCAGCGTACCGACAGGGATACCGCGCGGCATCTGGACGATAGAGTACAGGCTATCAACCCCGCTTAACGCGGCGCTCTGTACCGGCACGCCCAGTACCGGCACCAGGGTTTTGGCGGCAATCATGCCCGGCAGATGTGCTGCGCCGCCCGCACCGGCAATGATCACCTCGTAACCGTTCTCTTCGGCGCTTTCGGCGAAGCTGAACAGTTTATCCGGCGTACGGTGCGCGGAAACCACTTCGACGTGGTGCGGAACATTCAGGATTTCAAAGATTTCGGCGGCGAATTGCATGGTAGCCCAGTCGCTTTTGGACCCCATCACGATGGCGACACGCGCCGGATTATTGCGGGAAGACATGCGTCTTAAAACTCCTGTGGTGCGGAACACACTGCTTTCGAGGGCACAGAGAATAGCATGTAATACCGGCAAGGAAAACGGTTGCGTGGTCGTGAAATGGGCGAAAAAACGAGGAGGGTTAGAACGGGAAGGCGATCAGTTCCACACCTTCCGGCGTGACTTTGACCATCGATCCTTCGCTGTGCCAGGCGCCTAAAACCACGCGATGGGCGGGCTCGCCGTTGGCGATAAGGGAATGCACATCGGGACGATGGGTATGGCCGTGGATCAGCCACTGAACGCGATGCTTCTCCATCACCTTCACCACCGCCTGCGGGTTGACGTCCATGATGGTCATCGATTTGCTGCTGTTGGCGGCCTTGCTGCCCGCGCGCATTCTGGCGGCGATGCGGTTGCGGATAAACAGCGGCAGGGCGAGGAACACTTTCTGGATCCACGGGGTGTGAACTTTGGCGCGAAACGCCAGGTAGCCGGTATCGTCAGTGCAGAGCGTGTCGCCGTGCATGATCAGAATATTGCGGCCATAGAGGTCAAGCACCTGCTCTTCCGGCAGCAGCGTCATGCCGCTCTCGCGGGCGTAGCGCTGGCCGATCAGGAAATCACGGTTGCCGTGAATGAAATAGCAGGGGACGCCGGAATCCACCAGCGCTTTAATGGCTGCTGCCATCTCACGGTGCAGCGTGTTCGGATCGTCGTCGCCTATCCAGGCCTCAAACAGGTCACCCAGAATGTACAGCGCATCGGCGCTTTTCGCTTCACCGCGTAAAAAACGCAGAAAACCGGCGGTTATCGCCGGTTCTTCTGTTTGCAGATGCAGATCCGCAATAAAGAGTGTCGCCACGAATTACTCGCTGATGGTCACGCTTGTGATCACAACGTCTTCTTTAGGAACGTCCTGGTGCATACCGCTGCGGCCAGTAGAAACGGCTTTGATCTTGTCGACCACGTCCATGCCTTCAACCACTTCTGCGAATACGCAGTAGCCCCAGCCTTGCAGGCTTTCGCCAGAGAAGTTCAGGAAGTCGTTGTCCGCCACGTTAATGAAGAACTGTGCGGTAGCAGAGTGCGGGGCCTGAGTACGGGCCATTGCCAGCGTACCGCGGGTGTTTTTCAGGCCGTTGTTCGCTTCGTTTTTGATCGCTTCTTTCGTCTCTTTCTGGCGCATGCCAGGCTCGAAACCGCCGCCCTGGATCATAAAGCCGTTGATCACACGGTGGAAAATAGTGTTGTTGTAGAAACCTTCGCGGCAGTAGTCCAGGAAGTTTTTAACTGTTTCAGGCGCTTTGTCATCAAAGGTTTTGATTACGATATCGCCATGATTAGTGTGGAAAGTAACCATTTTTGCATCCTGTTCCGTTATTGTGGTGCGTCGACCCGTGCTCGGGTCACATATAGGGGCTTGTTATAGCATAACCACAGGACACGATCACCTTGCATTGTGTGCTGACCGTGCTCCGAATTATGGGTATTATAAGGAACAAACAATCCACACACGTGTTTACATGGAATCTTCGATGTTAAAAATCTTTAATACAATGACGCGCCAAAAAGAGGAATTTAAACCTATCCATGCCGGGGAAGTCGGCATGTACGTGTGTGGTATTACGGTTTACGATCTCTGTCATATCGGCCATGGCCGTACCTTTGTCGCGTTCGACGTGGTGTCCCGCTACCTGCGCTTCCTGGGCTATAACCTGAAGTATGTGCGCAACATCACCGACATCGACGACAAAATCATTAAACGTGCTAATGAAAATGGCGAAAGCTTTGTCGCGCTGGTGGATCGCATGATCGCCGAAATGCACAAGGATTTTGATGCCTTGAATATTCTGCGCCCGGATAGCGAGCCGCGTGCGACCCACCATATTCATGAAATCATTGAGATCACCCAAAAGCTGATCGAGCGCGGTCACGCCTATGTGGCGGACAACGGCGACGTGATGTTCTCGGTGCCGACGGATCCAACCTACGGTGCGCTTTCCCGCCAGGATCTGGACCAGCTCCAGGCCGGTGCACGCGTGGACGTGGTTGACGTGAAGCGTAATCCGATGGACTTCGTGCTGTGGAAGATGTCCAAAGCGGGCGAACCGAGCTGGCCATCCCCGTGGGGCGAAGGGCGTCCGGGCTGGCACATTGAATGTTCCGCGATGAACTGCAAACAGCTGGGCAACCATTTCGACATTCACGGCGGCGGTTCGGATCTGATGTTCCCGCACCATGAAAACGAAATCGCGCAGTCCACCTGTGCTCACGGCGGCGAGTACGTGAACTACTGGATGCACTCCGGGATGGTGATGGTTGACCGCGAGAAGATGTCGAAATCGCTGGGTAACTTCTTCACCGTGCGCGACGTGCTGAAGTATTACGACGCGGAAACCGTGCGCTACTTCCTGATGTCCGGCCACTATCGCAGCCAGCTGAACTACAGCGAAGAGAACCTGAAGCAGGCGCGCGCTGCGCTGGAGCGTCTGTATACCGCACTGCGCGGCACCGACAGGTCTGTTCTGGCCGCTGGCGGCGAGGCGTTCGAAGCCCGCTTCGTTGAGGTCATGAACGACGACTTCAACACGCCGGAAGCCTACTCCGTGCTGTTCGACATGGCGCGTGAGGTGAATCGCCTGAAGTCAGAAGATATGGCGGCGGCGAATGCGCTGGCGTCTCATCTGCGTAAGCTCTCTTCCGTGCTCGGCCTGCTGGAGCAGGAGCCGGACGTGTTCCTGCAAAGCGGCGCGCAGGCGGACGACGGTGAAGTAGCGGAAATTGAAGCACTGATTAAAGCGCGTCTGGAAGCGCGTCAGGCGAAAGACTGGGCGGCGGCGGATGCGGCGCGTAACCGTCTGACCGAGATGGGTATTATTCTGGAAGACGGCCCGCAGGGCACCACCTGGCGTCGTAAGTAAGTCCGTAATGCCCGGTGGCGCTTACGCTTACCGGGCCTACAGGTGAAAGTAGGCCGGGTAAGGCGTAGCCGCCACCCGGCTTTTTTTTACCTTCTCTTCTTCCACCATAATACTCCCATCAGCACGATTCCCGGCAGCCACACCCACAGCAGTTCCGAGATAATCACCTGATGCCCGTACGGCGTGGTATAGCGCGACAGTGCAAACGGCGCGACCTTAATCACCTGCCACGGTGCAAAGAAGCGCTCATCTGACCAGGGCCACAGCCAGCCGACGCCTTTCCCGCCGGTGGTAATCGAATCCAGCAGGCTGTGCGACAGCAGCGACACGGTTAAAAACAGCCAGCAGCGCGACAGGCTGGCCCGGAACCATCGACGCCCAGCCAGCACGCAAAGTATGGGCACTACAAAGGCAAACAGCAGCGAATGAGTGAAACCGCGGTGGCCGAAAATATTCCCGTAGGCGACACCGAATTTAAACGCCAGTACGTCAGCGTCAGGCAGCATGGCGAGGACGATCCCGGCAAACAGCAGGCGGGGTGGGATGACTTTGGTTCCGAGCCCTAAGCCCAGACACAGAGGTACGGCAGCGTGGGTGATAACGGTAGGCATTACATTTATCCATGGCAAATCATGGAAATATAGCAGTCATCTCGCGCTATAAGACCCATGCTAAATTCTGAATTTACGCCGATTCCCGCGCGATAAGCTGGCCGGAGAGGGTAATACGCTGCGTTTGCAGATCCGGCTCCTTCAGCCTGCGGATCATCAGCCCTGCCGCCTGGCGGCCTGTCTCTTCGCTGGCAGACGAAACGTAAGTCAGTGACGGCGACGTGAGGTTTACGTGAAGCATATCTTCAAAGCCGATCAGCGCCACCTGCTGAGTCAGGAAAACATCTTTGCCCACCGTGCGCCCCACCTGGTGAATGCCGGAGATCGAACCGATCATCGCGTCCGGCGAATGGCAGAGCAGGGCGGTAATCGTGTTGTTCTTCTCCAGCAGCTGGCGAGTCGCCATGGCCGCCGCCTGCGTATCATCGGTGCAGGCGGGAGAATATTCCTCACGCCAGACCAGGCCGTTCTGCGTCATCGCGCTGCGAAAACCGAGCAGGCGCTGCTCGCGAATACGGCACCCGTCGCGCCCGCCAATGTAGGCGATGGTGCGGTGCCCGCGCTCGATAAGATAACGCGCGGCCAGGTTCGCCGCCTGGCGGTTATCGCGCATCACCAGGTTGCATTTCTCTTCCAGCAACGATTGCGAAACCGCCACAAGCGGCAGCGGGCATTGGCGAATGTGTTCCGGGAGAGAGGCGGCGCGGGTGTCCGACGCCAGATAGATGACGCCCGCCACGCCCTGCTGCTTAAATGAGAGCAGGGTACGCTCAAGATGTTCGTCGTCGTTCAGCGGCTGACCGAGAAAAACCATATAACCCTGTTTCTCCAGCTCCTGAACGATGCTCGCCATCACTTTGATGGAAAAGCTGTCGCTGAAGTCCCGCAGGATCAGGCCGATTAAATTGGAGGTGTTGGCGCGAAGGTTGGCAGCGGCGACGTTATGAACATAGCCCAGCGTTGTGATGGCGGCATTGACCTTCCCGATCGTCGCCTCTGAGATTTTCCCTTTCTGGCGCAGCACCAGCGACACGGTAGAAACCGACACGCCCGCATGCTTTGCAACATCAATAATGCTGACTTTCTTCAAAACCGCTCCCTGAAATTTACAGATTATCAGCCAGATAAGAGGCATACCCCAGCGTACAGGAGACGCCTCCTTCAGGCATCTTATTATTTGCCAATCATCGTGGACATGGTCTGGGCGATAAACTGTGCTCTGGCCCCGAAAATCACCTGTATCCCGTTGTCGCCAACAAACACCACGCCGCGCGCGCCAAGCCCGTTCAGCCCGTCCCGGTCCACCGCTTCGCTCTTCGCCACTTCCAGACGCAAACGCGTGATGCAGGAGCCGACAGAATCAATGTTCTGCGCACCGCCCAGCAGGCCGATGATTTCGGTTGCAAGTTCGGAATCGGACTTGTCATTCGCGCTGGCGGTCACTTCGGTGCGGCCCGGCGTTTTCACGTCGAAACGGCGGATCACGAAGCGGAAGGTGAAATAGTAAATCAGGGCCATTGGGATACCGATGATAATGGCGCTCAGGAAGTTGGTCTGATAGCCGTTAAACGACGGCAGGATCCCGAACGACAGGTAGTCGATAAAGCCCGCCGAGAACGACTTGGCGATGTGCGCATGCAGCAGGTACATGGTCATGTACGCCAGGCCCGCCATGATGGCATTGAAGACGTAAAGGATCGGCGCCACGAAGATAAAGGTGAACTCTACCGGCTCGGTGATGCCCGTCAGGAAGCAGGTGAGGGCGGCGGAGAAGAGAATACCGGCCACGATTTTCTTATTCTTCGTGTGCGCTTCATGGTACATCGCAAGGCACGCTGCAGGCAGCGCGAACAGCATCAGCGGGAACTCGCCCTGCATGAATTTCCCGGCGTTCTGGTAGGTATCGCTGCTGAAGGATTTCACCCCCTCTTCAAGCATCTTGAACCAGATGGTCTGGTCGCCGTGGATCACCTGACCCGCCTGGGTGGTGTAATCCCCGAACGAATACCAGAAGGAGGGATACCAGATGTGGTGCAGGCCGAGCGGGATCAACGCGCGCTCCACCAGCCCGAAGATAAAGGTCGAGGCCGCCTGGTTATCGCCGTTCACCACCACGGACAGGGCGTCGATCCCGGACTGAATATGCTGCCACACGTACGGCAACAGCAGGCCGAGCAGGAACGACAGAAATGCCGTCGCAATCGCCACAAAACGCTTCCCGGAGAAGAAGCCGAGGAATTCCGGCAGCTGCATGGTGTGGAAACGGTTGTAGCACCAGGCCGCGAGAATACCGCAGATCAGGCCGCCAAAGACGCCCATCTGCAACGTCGGAATGCCGACGACCATGGCGTATTTCCCGCCCTGGGAGGCCATTTCCGGCGTAATGCTCAGCACGGTGCTGATGGTGATGTTGGTGACAAAAACCGAGACCGCCGCAGAGAGTGCCGCAATGCCGGATTCCGAAGCCAGACCGACGGCAGAGCCGATGGCGAACAGCATCGGCAGGTTATCAAAGATAACCCCGCCGGCGTTCATCATCAGCGGCAGGTGGAACTTATCGCCGAAGGCCAGCAGCAGGCCCGCAGCGGGAAGCAGTGAAATTGGCAGCATTAAGGCGCGACCAATCATCGATAACTTAGACAGCGATTTAACAAACCCTGATATCAGACTCATGCTGATTTCCCCCGAGTAGCGCTTTTTCGCGCTGTTATTGTAAGTAGAACGTTTTAGTAGAACGTTCTACTTATCGTGGGGAAAGTCTGAAAATCGCGCAACATAATTTTCACGTTTCGCCAGAGGGAATAGTGATTATTTGAAGTTGATCGATAATTAACCGTGATGGGTGTGAGGGGATTGTGAGAGAAATTGCCGGGTGGCGGCTTCGCCTTACCCGGCCTACAAACGGAGACAGTACGTAGGCCCGGTAAGCGCAGCGCCACCGGGCATCAGTCAGCTCAGGCCGTCACGGTCACGCTCTGACCTGCAAAGCTCACGGTCTGGCCCGCGACAATTTTGCAGCGCTTGCGGGTTTCCACCGTGCCGTCTACTTTTACCTGCCCGTCGGCGATGACGATTTTCGCCTGCGCGCCGCTTTCGCTCCAGCCTTCCAGCTTCAGCAGATCGCACAGCTCAACGTGCGGATGTTTACCTAAAGAAAAAGTTGCCATGATTACGCGTCCTCTACGTCGTGATACTCCTCGCACGCCTGCAAGGTATTCTGAATCAGTGTTGCTACCGTCATCGGGCCTACGCCGCCCGGGACCGGAGTAATATAGGATGCGCGCGCTGCGGCATCTTCATACACCACGTCGCCGACCACTTTGCCGTTTTCCAGACGGTTAATACCCACGTCCACGACGATTGCGCCCTCTTTGATCCACTCGCCCGGAATAAAGCCCGGCTTGCCGACCGCAACGATCAGCAGATCGGCGTTTTCGACGTGATGACGCAGGTTTTTGGTGAAGCGGTGGGTGACGGTGGTGGTGCAGCCCGCCAGCAGCAGCTCCATGCTCATCGGGCGGCCCACGATGTTGGAGGCGCCAATCACCACGGCGTTCAGGCCATAGGTGTCGATGTTATAACGCTCCAGCAGCGTCACGATGCCGCGCGGGGTGCACGGACGCAGGCGCGGCGCGCGCTGGCACAGGCGGCCCACGTTATACGGATGGAAACCGTCAACGTCTTTGTCCGGCGCGATACGCTCCAGCACCTTCACGTTGTCGATGCCCGCAGGCAGCGGCAGCTGAACCAGAATGCCGTCGATCTCTTTATCGGCATTCAGGGTGTCAATCAGTTCCAGCAGTTCCGCTTCGCTGGTGGTTTCCGGCAGATCGTAAGAGCGGGAGACGAACCCCACCTCTTCACACGCTTTGCGTTTGCTGCCGACATAAATTTGCGAGGCCGGGTTGCTGCCAACCAGCACTACGGCCAGCCCTGGAGCGCGTTTTCCGGCAGCTTTACGCGCCTTCACTTTTTCCGCAACCTCAGAGCGCACCTGCTGCGCAATCGTTTTACCGTCAATAATCTTTGCTGCCATCAGAGAGAAGATTCCGTCTGTAACGTTAGAAAGGGGGGGATTACCTGTATTTTGTCAGAAGCGAGCGCCGCTGTCAGTCACCCTTTACGAGATTTCATCGATGGCCCGCAAAACCCCTTCTCAGGGCATGGTCAATTTCTTAGAGGCGATTAGGATGTGACCTGGCAAAATGGCAGCGTTTTGACATATTACAAAATAGATTCCTGAGCTACTTTGTCCTCTCCGAAATAAGCCTTCAATTTTTTAATTGAACGTATTTCTTATTCCCGAATATGCGCGGGAAGGGTTATTTACATTTTAAAGGAATAGACATGAAACTCAGCAACATTGCTTCTACTGTTATTGCAACTCTGGCCCTGGTCGCGGGTGCCGCTCACGCAGAAGATCCGGTAGCACCTGTATCTGTAAACGGTGGTACGGTGCATTTTAAAGGTGAATTAGTGAATGCCGCGTGTTCAGTGAATACTGACTCTTCAGAGCAGACGGTTAATCTCGGCCAGTACCGTACCGCGAAATTCACTAAAGTGGGTGACACCACCTCCAATATTCCCTTCACCATCGAACTGAACGACTGCGATCCTGCGGTAGCGAAAACCGCTGCTGTCGCGTTTACCGGCCAGATCGACGCCACCGACAAAACGCTGCTGGCGGTAAGCTCCGGTAACAACGACAACTCCGCGAAGGGCGTAGGCATTGAGATCCTCGACAGCAAATCCTCCACGCTGACCCCGGACGGTGCAACCTTCTCTGCGGTGCAGAACCTGATTGAAGGGACTAACACCCTGAACTTCACCGCGCGCTATAAAGCCACGGCGGCGACCACCGCGCCAGGCCAGGCAAACGCGGACGCAACATTCGTAATGAAATACGAGTAATGCCTGAGTACAGGGATGTGGCTGGCCTCAGGGAAGAGGTCTTTTGATCGCCTATACCGGGAGCGAAGGATGACAAGGACTGGGATACTGCTGTGTGCCCTTGCGATTGCCTCAGCGGTAAACGCACATACCGTTGTCATAGACGGCGGCAAAGTACACCTCAGGGGAGAGCTGGTTAACGGCGGCTGCGCCGTGGCCCCGGACAGCCAGAATATGCGCGTGGATATGGGGCAATACCGCACAAACGCCTTTTCCGGCGTCGGCAGCTTTTCCACGGTTAATGTGCCTTTCACCGTACGTCTGCTGGATTGCAGCGTGGACGTCTCCCGCACCGTGGGGATCCAGTTCCAGGGAGTGACACCGGCAGAAGACCCGCAGGTTTTCCTGGCGACATCGCGGCCGGGGGAAAATGCGGTCAGCAGTGGTGTCGGACTGGCGCTTTTTGACGAACAGCAACGTCAGATCATCCCGAACGCGACGGCAGTGAGCTGGTTACCCAATAACACCCGCGAGCTGGTATTTCATTTCAGCGCCCGCTACCGGGCTATTTCCGAACACCTTGTACCAGGCACTATTCAGTCGAATGTCTGGTTTACGTTGATTTATCCCTGACGCCTGCGAACTAATTATTAAAGGTACGGTTGTGATGAACACCCTGATTAAACCTGGACTGTTTTTAACTTTTATTTTGATGATGGTTTCTGCCAGCGCGAATGCATCCGGCGGAATTGCGCTGGGCGCGACGCGCGTTATTTATCCGGCCGATGCAAAACAAACGTCGCTGGCGATCACCAACAGCAATAAACAAGAGCGCTATTTAATTAACGCGTGGATAGAAAATGCCAACGGGCAAAAGGAAAAAACCTTTGCCGTCACGCCGCCGCTGTTTGTCAGCGAGCCGGCCAGCGAAAACACCCTGCGCATTATCTACGCAGGCCCGGCGCTGCCTGCCGATCGCGAATCACTCTTTTACATGAACGTCAAAGCGATTCCCTCCGTCAGCAAAAAACATCAGGACGGCAACAACGTCCTGCAACTGGCCATTCTGTCACGCATCAAGCTGTTTGTTCGCCCGGCTAACCTGGCGATGCCGCCGGAAGAGGCGCTCTCACAGCTGCGTTTTGAGCGCGTCGGCAACCATCTTAAGGTGAGCAATGCCTCGCCGTATTACGTCACGCTGGTCAATCTGAAGCTCGGCGGTCAGACGCTGGAGAACCTGATGGTTGCTCCTAAAAGCTCGGCGCAGCAGGTGCTGCCTGCCGCAGCGAGCGGCACGCTCTCCTGGCAGAGTGTGAATGACTACGGTGCCATTACGCCGGCGCGTAGCGTCAGCCTGTGAGCAGAGACAGGGCGATGAACACTCAATGGCGTTACTGCCCGGTTGCGCTGGCACTGATGGCAACGCTCTGGCCACACGCTGGCTGGGGTGAAAGCTACTTTAACCCGGCGTTTCTCTCCGATGACGCGGCGAACGTGGCGGATTTGTCGCGTTTTGAGAAAGGCCACCAGCAGGCACCGGGCGTCTATCGCGTCGATATCTGGCGTAACGATGAGTTTATCGGCACCCAGGACGTGCGGTTTGAGCAAGCCGACAACACGCCGCCGGTCGCGGGCGGTTTGTCGCCGTGCATTACGCGCGCGATGCTCGATCGCTTTGGCGTCAATATCGCCGCCTTCCCGGAACTGAGCAGCGTGCAGGGCGAGACCTGCGTTCCGCTCACCACGGCTATTCCGGGCAGCGAAACGGCGTTCAACTTCGCCTCGTTGCGCCTTAACGTCAGTCTGCCTCAGGTGGCGATGCAAAACAGCGCCCGCGGGTATATTCCGCCTGAACAGTGGGATGAAGGCATCCCCGCCGCGCTGCTGAACTACAGCTTCACCGGCAACCGGGGCAGCGACGACGACAGCTACTATCTGAACCTGCAAAGCGGGTTGAACTATGGCGCCTGGCGATTACGCAATAACGGCGCGTGGCGTTATACCGAAAGCAACGGCCAGCGGCACAGCAGCTGGCAAAATATTGGCACCTGGGCGCAGCGTACGGTCATTCCGCTAAAAAGCGAGCTGGTGCTCGGCGACAGCAACACCGGTAACGATGTCTTCGACAGCGTCGGTTTTCGCGGTGGTCGGCTCTATTCGTCCGACAGCATGTATCCGGACAGCCTGCAAGGCTACGCGCCTACCGTACGCGGAATCGCCCGCACCCCTGCCAAAGTGGTTATCCGCCAGAACGGATACGTGATTTACCAGAGCTATGTGCAGCCGGGGGCTTTTGCGATAACTGACCTTAACCCGACCTCCTCAAGCGGTGACCTGGAGGTGACGGTGGAAGAGAAGGACGGCAGCCAGCAGCGCTACACCGTCCCGTATTCCACCGTTCCGTTGCTTCAGCGTGAAGGACGCTGGAAATACGATCTGGTGGCAGGGGACTATCGCAGCGGCAACAGCGAGCAGGACACGCCGTTCTTTACTCAGGGTACGATGATTGCGGGTCTTGCCGACGGCTACACGCTGTACGGCGGAACGCAGCTGGCCTCGCGCTATACCGCCATCGCCATTGGCGCGGGAAAAAACCTCGGTGACTGGGGGGCGGTGTCACTTGACCTCACCCATGCCCGCAGCCAGCTTGCCGATGACAGCCGCCATGAAGGGCAGTCTCTGCGGTTCCTGTATGCAAAATCCCTTAACGGATTCGGCACCAACTTCCAGCTGCTGGGCTATCGCTACTCGACCAAAGGCTTCTACACCCTCGACGATGTGGCCTGGCGCACAATGGAAGGCTACCAGTATGGCGACGATCAGGACGATGACGGCGTGCCGGACGTGCAGAGCTATCACAACCTGACGCTGAATAAAAAAGGACGTTTCCAGCTCAATATCTCCCAGTCTCTTGGCGATTACGGCTCGGTGTACGTCTCTGGCAGCCAGCAGAGTTACTGGGGTACCAGCGAGTCCAACGTCTGGTATCAGCTCGGCTACGCCGGCGGGGTGAACGGGGTCAGCTACGCCTTATCCTGGTCATGGAACAAGGCCGTCGGCATTGAAGGAACTGACCGGATCGCCTCGTTTAACGTCTCCGTCCCGTTCAGCCTGTTCACCCGTCACGGCTACCGTCGCGATAACGCGATCGACCGGGCCTATGCCACGGCCTCAGCCAGCCGCAACAGCGACGGTGATACCAGCTGGCAGACCGGGATCAGCGGAACGCTGCTCCAGGATCGTAACCTGAACTACAGCGTCACGCAGGGTCACACCAGCAATAACGGTGCCAGCGGCAGCGCCAGCGCCAACTGGCAGGCAACGTACGGTACGTTGGGCGTGGGCTACAACTACACGCGGGATCAGCACGACCTCAACTGGCAGCTCTCCGGCGGCGTGGTAGGGCATTCAGACGGCATCACATTCAGTCAGCCGCTGGGCGATACCAACGTCTTGATCAAAGCGCCGGGCGCGTCAGGCGTGAGCGTCGAAAACCAGACCGGCGTCAAAACAGACTGGCGTGGCTATGCGGTGATGCCGTACGCCACGGTGTACCGTTACAACCGCGTGGCGCTCGACACTAACACCATGAGCAACAACACCGACATTGAAAATAACGTTTCCAGCGTCGTGCCGACGAACGGTGCGCTGGTGCGCGCCAGTTTTGACACCCGCATCGGCGTGCGTGCGTTGCTCACCGTGAAGCGTGATAACCAGCCTGTGCCGTTTGGGGCGGTGGTGCGTGAGACGCAGAGCGGCGTAACCAGCATGGTGGGAGATGACGGTCAGATTTACCTGAGCGGGCTGCCGCTGAGCGGGGAACTGCTGATTCAGTGGGGAGACGGGAAGCAGTCCCAGTGTCGTGCGCCCTACAGCCTGCCAGAACAGAGCCTGCAACAGGCGATCACACTTAAGGGGATCCGCTGTGAATAAAATCCATTATCTGGGGCTATCCCTTCTGGCATTTTTGCCGCTATCTGAGGCGTTCGCCACCGTCTGCGTCAATGAAAATGGCGTGCCGACGGAGGTGTATTACGACCTGACGGATAAATTCAACAGCTCCAATAACCAGGTGGGGCAGATTGTTACACTCAGCGAGAAGTCCCAGTGGGTGGGCGTCAACGCCGTCTGCCCCAAGGGAACGTCCGGGAACACCACCAAGCGTAGCTATGTGACCGAATTCCCGGTCACAGGCACCAGCGATGGCTACCAGTATCTGAAGCTAAACGACTATCTGGACGGGGCGATGAAAATCACCGACAGCTACGCTGGCACGTTCTATCCACCCAGAAAGTACATTCAGATGGGGAGCCATCCGAACGTGTCTAAAAACAAACCGTTTGGTGTACAGGATTCCAGCCTCGTCTTTCGGCTTAAGGTGACCCGACGCTTTATCAATATGGTGGTGATCCCCCGGGCAATCATGTTCCGGGTTTACGTCACCACGACCTCCACGGATCCGCTCACCACGCCGGTTTATACCATCAGCTACAGCGGGACCATTCAGGTGCCTCAGAGCTGTGAGATTAATGCCGGGAATATGGTGGAGTTCGATTTCGGAGACATCGGCGCCTCTCTGTTCAGTAAAGCGGGCATCGGAAATAAGCCGGAGGGGATCTCAGCGCAAAGCAAAACCATCGGCATAAAATGCACCAACGTCGAGGCGAACGCCATGCTCACAATGCGTGTTGAAGCGGAGAAGGTTTCAGGCAGTACGCTGGTCTCTGATAACGCGGATGTGGGTTTTGTGATTGCCAACAGTAATGGCGTGCCGCTGACGCCGAACAACCTGACCAGCAAAATCCCGTTCCGTCTGGACGATAGCGCACAGGCACAGGTGGGGATCCGCGCGTGGCCCGTCAGCGTGACCGGTAAAAAACCTGCCGAGGGGCGTTTTACCTCTCGCGGCTATTTACGCGTCGACTATGACTAAGGAGCAGGTATGCGAAACGGAATGCGGTATTTAGCCGTCGCGCTCTTTGCGCTTTGCTCCCCTTCGCACGCAGAGACAGCGCTTGGGGAAATTAACATTCAGCTCTATGGCAATATCGTGGATTTTACCTGCGTCGCAGAGGGGGACGACAGCAATAAAACCGTCACGCTCGGCACCTGGCCCACGAAACAGCTCCGCACAACGGGAAGCCGGACGCAGCCTGTACCGTTCACCCTGAAGCTGACCGGATGCCCGCCGGGGGCGGCTTCGATCACATTTACGGGGAAGATGGACGGGCATGATAACAGCCTGCTGGCGCTGAATGATGCCAGCGCGGCCAGTAACGTGGCCGTGGAGATCCTCGACCGGGATAAAACGCGCCTCGCGTTGCAGCAGGCCAGCCAGACGGTGTCGGTGGATGCGCAGGGAAATGCCGAACTGTCGTTTTATGCCAATTATATCGCCACGGCGGATAACCCGCAGCCGGGCCGGGCTGATGCCGATGCAACTTTCATGATTAATTATAATTAATCGTATCCCCTCTCCCTGTAACGGTTATATGTTGCAGGGAGAGGGAAGGATTACAGTAATTCGTGCGCTTTCGCGTAATCAATTAATTCAACGATACTTTGTACGCCCAGCTTGGAAAAGATATTAGACTTATGGGCGCTAATTGTTTTGTTGCTAAGTAATAATTGATCCGCAATCTCCTTATTAGATAATCCGTTCGCCAGATATCGCAGAACCGTCACTTCACGATTCGATAATGGCATATCCACAGCGGCGCCTGTCCGGGAGCCTATATGGTTTATAAAACTCAATGTTTCTGACGGGAAAAAAGAATAGCCCGTCAGTATCATTTCCACCGCGTTATAAATTTCCCCCAGATCTTTCCGCTTACTGACAAAACCATTTGCCCCGGCGCGGATGGCGCGCCCTGCGTAGAAGGCTTCAGATTTCGAAGAGAGGAAGAGAATCTTAATCTCTTTATTTAAGTTTCTGATTCTTTTCAATAATACGAAGCCGTCCGTGCCTGTCATTTCGATATCGAGAATGACCAGGTCGATGGGGTGGTTGCGTATACAGTCAAGCACTTCGTGGCTGTCGCCTGACTTCAGTTTGACCTGGATGTTTTTATTTTTCTGTAGCAGGACTTCTATCGACATTCTGACGATAGGGTGTTCGTCCATAATGATAACGGATGCCGGTTTCATTTTTTATGCCTCAGATTGTTAAAAGCGTTATGCTGAGTTTTGTTAAAACTCTCGAAAAGCCGGAAGGATAATTACGCAGATCCTTGTACGGTAGATCCCTGGGAAGAGCGAAAGCATCCTTGTTTACGTAGTGGTGATATCAATGCCTGAGCGCAGTTATCTCATAAGGCTGTTATGGCAAAATGATTTTTCTTATTCGCGTGTCAAACACGTCTTATTATACCGTTTAAGTATTGTCCGAAAAGCCTGTAAATTAATGTCCATATATTGATGATTATTATCTTCTGTATCTGAATCGCTAACTTTTTAAAATTAGCAAAAATGTCCTGATATTGCATTTACCACACAGTTTCATCTTTATGTAATAACAAAAAATAAACGATCTTACTGTATGTTGATCAAATGTTAACAATACGCAGGTCGTGACAAAATGTTTTCCGCCTGTCCGCTACCTCTGATGTCCGCTCTTTAGCGCGTCATCGCCTCATTTCTAACACCTCAGGCCAGGAGGATGATCCCTTCGTCAAAACAGCACTATCTGCTGTTTTCTTCACCTCTCATCGCTTTTATTTACAGATAAATCGCTTGTTTTTACACCATTATCATCCTGTTAACGGAAACGTCAGAAACTTAACGCATGGATAAAACGACTCTCGTTTAGAGTACAGGCAGCATTTCGCATGGTTTAAGATGAAGAATTAGGAATAGTTATAAAATCGAAAGTTTTGTTAAAAAACACAAAAAATTAACATATATCCTAAGTATTTTCTTAAAGGTCTTTAGGAATTAAGGGGTTACTGAATACGTTAATACGTGAAATCTGAAAGGTTGTTGAGAAGATGTAGCAACTCATGAAGATGATTCAGCCCAAGTTTCGCCAGGATGCAGCTGAGACGGTAAATAATGCGGCTATAGGGGCGGTTCTGTAACTGAGCAATCTGTCGCAGGGTGCTACCCTGCGACAGCGCCTGCAGGATCGGCCATTCATCACGTGAAAACCACTCTTTCCGGTGGCCGGCGGGTGACGGCGCTACCAGCAAGGTTTGTTGCAAAGCCCGCGGCGTAAGTTGCCGTTCAATCACATGAAAAGGGCCAGCCGCTTTGCAAAACAGGCGTGTATCGTAATCATCGGCGCGGATGAGCAGGTAGGGTGTCAGGTAGGGGGCGAACAGGCTGTGGCGTCGTAATCGGTCCAGCAGGTCAATAAGCGGCGAGGCGCGGCTTTCTACATCTACCACCAGACGTGATGAAGGCCACTGATTCAGATCGCTGAGGGCGGCTTCCAGGGTGGAATAGTCACAGCAATTGCTCAGGGGAGAGTGCCCGCTCAGAAAACCGGAACGGAAAAAGTTATCCTGTGTGACCAGAACGATAAAGGGAGCATCGGTTTTGCGGGTCTGGTTGATTGACTGGCTCAAATATTCGAGACGATCAAAAAATGGGAGAGCAAAAGGCGAGTGCGTTGAACCCGGTGAATCACTTCCTGTCCGACGACGCCGGTAACGGCGTACTGTCATTCGCATAGCTTCCCTCTTGGCGATGACCGTTCAGTCCTCCTGCCATCTCCAGGATGGCCAATAATATCCCTGACCGAAGCGCGCGCCAGCCTGAAGCGCAAACTTACGATCCGTTTCTGTTTCAATGCCTTCTATGAGTACATTTTCAGCAATTTTTGAACAAAGCGTGACCAGGTTTGCCAGCGCTGGCGTTGCACGTAAACGCCAGAAAGCGATCTTATCGATTTTTATTCCGCTTAACGGCATGCGGCAGGATAAAAACGCGCGCCCTGACGCTTCATCAATGTCATCCAACCAGATCCGATGTCCTTGCGCCGTCAACTGCTGAAGCGCACAACTCACCCTCAGACGTGCCGGGTCTGAGAGAGAAAAGAAGGAAGCAGGCTCCACGAGTTCAATGTTCAGCGGTGGGCTGTTAAGTTGCAGTAAACGCTGGAACATTTCCGGTATGGTCAGAACGGTTATCGGCAAATTTATGAAAAGGTTGTCGCAGGGAAAGGGTTTTTTTAACGCAGCGATCTGAGCTTCCAGCAGCATAAGCGCCCGAGCAGCGGACCAGTCGTGAAAAAAGCCTTCGCTTTGCTGATGCGGTGACAGCACGCTGAGCACTTCAGCCCCTACCGTGCGCGAAGAGGAGAGGGCGACAATGGGTTCAAGCTTGATGCCTGTAATGTCGTGTGAGATGTGCTGCACGCACGAGGGGAAACCTGTCTGGTCTGGCGCTGTCACTCCGTCGTCCTGTTCATTTCCAGCCTCCAGGCGGCCGGGATACCGCAGGACAGTGTGAAGGGGAAGTAAACAGGAAAACAGCAGGCGTTACTTAAAAGCGGCTAAGCCTTTTCGCAGCCCGTAAAAGAGGGATAAATGTTGAAAAAACAGCCGTATTTACAATCAGCTAGTCATTAACGGCAGAGAAGGTGGAAAAGGCATTGACTCACTACGCATTGACCGTATAATTCCAGGCGTTTCACCACCGCGAAGTACACTCTTCTCCGTGCGCCCTTAGCTCAGTTGGATAGAGCAACGGCCTTCTAAGCCGTAGGTCGTAGGTTCGAATCCTACAGGGCGTGCCATTAAATATCATGCACATACGCTAGTCTCAAACTGGCCTGATTTTCTCCATGCGTCGTATTTGTGTCATGATTGCCAAAAATGGCATCAATTTTCCGTGCGTGTTCGCTTAAGTGTTTCGGTGCCAGGTGAGCATAACGACGGACCATTTCGATCGACTCCCAGCCTCCCATTTCTTGAAGAACTGACAGCGGCACGCCAGACTGAATTAACCAGCTCGCCCAGGTATGGCGGAGATCGTGAAAACGGAAATCCTCAATCCCCGCTTTTGCCAGGCCAATTCGCCAGGCGCCGTTATCGTCGACACGCATTTTACGCACTGCCGGTGTGACGGTTTTATCCGGTCGAGTCGATGGCTTCGTGTGAACGAATACCCATCTCGAACTTTTTCCAATCTGATCTCTTAACACCTTGCATGCGGTATCATTCAGAGCTACGCCGATAGCTTTGCCCGCCTTCGCGTTCTCCGGATTTACCCATGCAACTTTTCTCTGCATATCGACCTGCTGCCACTCCAGATCAATGATGTTGGAGCGGCGCAGGCCGGTTGCCAGAGCAAATATAACCACTGGCTTTATCGACTCCGGCATACACGCTATAAGCCTTTCAGCCTCATCCCGGGTCAACCGGGCGATTCCAGGATGGTATTGGCCGCATCTACTTTATGGATCGAATTTCAGCGCCGGGAACTGTTGTAACAGCTACGTGTATTGGGCAGGTTGGCACAACCATTCCTGCTGACAGCACGGCAATAGACACTAATGGTTATATTTATCAGTCTATTGATTCAGCAATAATCCCCGCGGGTGGCTCCATTGATGTTCAGTTTGTTAACACAACAACGGGGCCGATATCTTGTGCATCTGGCGCACTGAATCAGATTTATCGAGCAGTACCTGGCTGGGATGCGATCACAAACGCAAACCCTGGAGTAGTAGGCGTTGATGTTGAGTCTCGAATTGCATTTGAGACGCGCAGACAGCAACCAGTAGCAAGAAACAGCCGCAATCAGGATGCCTCTGTGTTATCCGCTGTTCTTGCAACCAATGGAGTGCTTGATGCTTATGTCTGGTCAAACCGGACTGCAGCAACCGTAAACAAAAGAGCGACTAGCTACCCTGTTGTTGCCCACTCTATTTTTATATCCGTATATGGCGGTACGGATGCGGATGTGGCCGAGGCCATATTCAGCACATATAACCTTGGCGCGAATCTTAACGGGACAACGCATTACACCGTTTACGATAATGTTAACTATCTCCCGCCATATCCTTCATACGATATGCAGTGGCTCAAGGCATCACCTACAAGGGTTTATTTTAATGTTCAAATTGATAGCTCCCTAAACCCTCCGAGTGACATCACTCAGCAAGTTAAGAACATGATTATGTCTGTTTTTAATGGTGAATATGAAGGAATAGGTAAAGCAAGAATAGGTGCAACTATCAATGCTGGTTAATATTACGCCCCCATCATATCAATAGACCCGAATACGGTTCTGCTTCTTCAGGTATCCCTGAATGGCACAACATTTCTGCCATCCGTAACCATGGGTATTGACCAGGTTCCAACGATACAGGCATCCGACATCACAGTTACATTGGTTTAATTGGGGGAGATTTACATGTGGCAGGACACGATCCTAACGCAGTATTCCGCCAGCCAAAAATTACTTTCAATTATTGATACATTCAATCAGGCGGTAAGCCTAGATGATTTCACTGATGAGTTTATAGAGAAAGTATGGGATTTGACAACGTGCGAAACCTTCGGACTGGACATGTGGGGAGCCATTGTAGGTGTAAGTCGATACGTAATCGCTCCAATAGACAATGAGTCTTTTGGGTTTTCTGAGGCAAATGATTATGACCCCGAATACCCAACCCCATTTAACGATGCACCATTTTTTGGCGGGATGCAGGAAACAACAAATATCAGGCTTGGTGATGATGCGTATCGAACTTTAATCATGTGCAAAGCCTTTACAAACATCAGTATCGCAACCACTCCAGACATCAATAAATTTCTCAAAATCATGTTTTACAAGCGAGGTCGTGCATATTGCATTAACTACAGAGACATGACCATGGGGATAACTTTTGAATTCGAGCTGGCACCATACGAAGAATCCATTCTGACTAATTATGAGGTTGCACCGGTACCAAGCGGGGTGCTTGTGAATATCAGGCAAGTGGTCAGCCCTTACTTTGGATTCTCCTCTGACTCATATCCATTTAATGATGGAACATTCTATAGAGATTAAATAATGAATCGTTCAGATGCACCCACGAAACAACCAACTCCTTTTGCTGTAAATGGTCCACGAGAGCCTATTCTGCCGACAACTCCGGCAGGAGATAATACGGCATCTTATGATTCAGGCTTCCCGCCAATTACCATGGCCCTTAAATCAGCAGGCGGCCTGCCTCCAAAGGGACAGGATATGAACCAAATCCTGATTGAGCTATCAAGCCTCTCCAGATGGTTCAGCACCGGCGCTATCAACTCATATGACTCTGTATTCGCAACCTCTATTGGTGGCTACCCAAAAGGTTCAGTAGTCCTAGGTAGTGACGGACAGACCAGATATATCAGCACTACAAATAACAACCTCACCAACCCAAACACTGGCGGGGCTGGATGGACTAACCTCAGTACAGCATATCTTGCCAGAAGCAATCCATTTGGGGATATCAAGGCTGATGGCACAGTTACTACAGCTAAAACTAACTTAGGCATTCAGGCCTTCAATAGCTCTGGAGCAACAACCACCGTTTCTGCGCCAACATCTGGCGTATTCTTCTATGTTACTGACTCTGGTAACTGGGGTGTCCAGGATTCAGTTGGAAACCCGCTTCCATTGCCTATTGCAGGTGGCGGAACTGGGGCAAACACACTATTGGGTGCGCGGGTGAATTTGGGTGTATCTAGCTTCTCTTCTGACACATCCACAAGTTATGTATCAGCCCCAACCTCTGGTGTCGCATTTTACGTGTCAAACTCAGGAAACTGGGGGGTGCAGGATTCTGGTGGGAATCCATTGCCACTAACAATTCAAGGTGGCGGCACGGGCGCAAACACCCTGACAGGGGCGAGAGTAAACCTGGGCGTGTCACAATTTGGTGTTTCCGGTTCAGTGACAGCAATGTCTTCACCTGACTCTTCCCGGTCTGTGATTATTGATAACGCTGGAACATGGGGGCTCAGACAAGCGCTGGTACTGTTATCCCTCTTTCGATTGCTCGTGGTGGCACTGGTGCAACCGATGCGTCGACAGCAAGATCAAATTTAGGTCTTGGAACAGCAGCGACTAAAAACGTTGGCGTGGGGGCGGGCCAAATACCTGATATGAGCTCATTCCAGGTATCTGCTGTGACTAAAGGTTATGAAAAACTTCCGTCAGGACAGATACGTCAGTGGGGGACTATCAGCATTCCAGCGGCAAATGCGAGCACTGATTTTGCTCTGGATACGTTCGCCATTCCATTCCCTAATGGGGTTTTGAACTGCCGAGCATATGGCGTTCAAACAACCACTAACACTCCATGCTTTGCAACCGCTGAGGCCATCAGTACGACGCAGATTAGACTGAAAGCAATTGCAGTGGATTTGTCCAGCAAAACAATTACGCAGGGAATGGCCGTTACGGTCGCCTGGGAAGCCATCGGAGCATAAAAATGTCAGAATATATTTTCAGTGCAAAAAACAATGCATTTTATCCGGTAGATATGATGGATGATTATGTGGCAGCAGGCTCATGGCCGGACGATGGTGTGGATGTAACTAAAGAGATTTTCCTGGAATTCGCTGGAGTGCCACCGGCTGGGAAAGAGAGAGGTGTTGGTGAGGATGCCATGCCTGTATGGGTTGATATTCCACCAATTCCTAACTCAGTATTAAGGAAAATTGCCCTTGCTACATTAAGTAGTGCATATCAGGACGATATTGAAAAACTTAACAGAGCATGGCTTGCGGCCGCTGTAAATGATGGCGTCAATGAGACTGCAAAGAAAGATGTCGTTTTGGCTCAGATTAACACCCGTAAAACACAATATGCAAGCGACAGGGCAGCAATTATTGCCCAATATCCTGATTGACGGAGAATAAAATGTCGGATAAAGACAACGCACAAGCAATTGAAGGTCAGGCATCTACTGAGTCAACAGAAGTAAGATTCTGTCCTATATGCGGGACTCAAATGTATCAGGGTGAGAGATATGGATTTCTCTGCTGGATTTGCCCTGAACGTGATTTTGATGCACCAGTATAAATTTAAATCACCGGCAAAAACATGGCCCTTTCGGGCCATGCTTATCACGATCTGCAATTTGGTTTATCAAACGCAATCAGTATTCTGTTTTGATCGGAGTAAACTCTATACCTCTGATTAGACTCAATCTCTCGCATGGAGCAAGCTCTATTTAAATCGCTTTCTCCTGTGATTTCGTTCTTTATGTCATACATCTTAATGAGATGAGTTCCCCACCAACCTCCTGTGTAATAAAGAGGAATGAGCGGCTCCAGAGAAGGAAGCCTCTTGATGGCATTTAATCTCTGAATTGATGAGCCTTGCGTCCCAAATATTCTTACCTGTTTAATACCATCAGGATCGTCACTGGATACAATCTGAGCTAACTCACTTGATAGTTTGACATCATATTCTTTCTGATACTTAAGTGCATTCCCATATGCAAATGAGTAATAGTTTGTAAATAAAAACAACGGTGCTAAAAGTATTGCCAGGAACGTTTTTCTCTTAATATTCATTAGCGTCATCAAAATAACGTACATTATGATTCCGCAGAAGGATACTAAAACCCTGTGCACAAAGATAGGATTCTTTAACAAGCTTAGGTGAATAAATGATAGTAAATATATTGTTGCTGGGGATGTGATTATCACAAGGGAAACGATAAATCTGGATCCAGACCATGCGGCCTTTCTTGAGTAAACAGAATAAATCGAAAACAAAACGGCAAGAAAGGCAGCAGCATATACAACAATTGGCATTTCACCAATCGTTCTCATTAACTGATAATTCATTCCTCTTGATGTATCAATAACTGACTGGAGGCCTTCAAAATTGAGACCAATCATTTGAGAGTGTGTTTCGTTGTAATCCCCTTGTATGAAATGCTTGGCAATGATGCTGTACGCTAAATAGCCAATGAGCAATGACGCTGCCCTTAAGCACAAATCCTTCAGAAGGATACAATCTGTAGCATTGTTTCTACTATAAGCTATAGCGAGCTCAATCAGTGCCAGCGCACAAAAGAAGCCAATTGAAGCTTGGTAAAGGCTTAGCGATGCCGCAACGCACAGGACTCCTGCCACGATTTTTAAGTATAAATTTCTTATTCCGCAAAAAGGAAGCAGCAAGACCGCTACCGACAAAATCATTGGGAGGACATCAAACTTATAAGAAAGGTTCTCCAGCAGAAATGGGTTTGCTATTACAAAGAAGAAAAGCAAACCGGCCTTGAAAGGACCAATAAAGTTAATAGCTGTTTTATAGTACGCCAACGAGCAAACAACATATGCCCCACAAGCAATCAGCAAGGGTAGTGGAGAAATATCAACGATCTCTCCAGACGTCATATTAACCATTGCCATTACTGCATCTGCAAGGGGTCTTCCATTAAGACCCCAATTCTTATATCCATACTGCGATCTCAATATATCATCTATGTAAAGACGGTCAGCAAGGATGATAGGTGAAATGTACAGCAAAATCATAATAGACAGAGAGATTAGAAATATCTTCTCATCTTTTTTAAACATTTTTATATTCCTGCTCTATCAGTTTTTATTTTTCAAAACATAACGAGGTCTGTTTTTGACTTCCGTATATATCCTTCCAACATATTCCCCAAGCACTCCAATCCCAATCAACTGTATGCCGCCAAGGAACAGAACAGAAACAAGCAACGATGGATAGCCACGAACTGGGTTCCCAAAGGCAAGCGTGTTGATAATCATCCATGCGCCGTACAGGAAAGCCATTCCTGCTACTGCGAGACCAATATAGGTCCACATGCGAAGAGGGAAGGTGGAGAAGCTTGTGATACCCTCAAGAGCCAGGTTCCATAACTTCCAGCCATTGAATTTAGTATTGCCGGCCACGCGTTCCGCTCTGGCATATTTAACAACATCAGTCCTTCCGCCTACCCAGCTCAATACACCCTTCATAAAGAGGTTACGCTCTGGCATGAGCTTGATATTCTCTACCACTTCACGAGACATCAGACGGAAATCGCCAACGTTCTCTTCAATCTTAGGATTACTTATTTTGTTGTGCAGCTTATAGAACCATTCAGCGGTCTTACGCTTAAGCCTGCCATCAGAAGAACGGTCTGTGCGCTTAGCCAGAACCATGTCTGCACCGGCTTGCCATTTATTTATAAGATGAGGTATTACCTCAATAGGGTCCTGAAGGTCTACGTCAATAGGGATAATCGCGTCGCCGGTTGCATGGTCAAGTCCGGCGAATAGCGCAGGCTCTTTTCCGAAATTGCGAGTGAAGGAAAGCGACTTGACGAGAGGATCTGAAACAGCAATCGAATTTATGATCGCTTCCGTCGCGTCCTTACTTCCGTCATTGATGAATACTATTTCTACTTCGTATGGTTTAAGCTCTTCAAACTCTCTAACAGTTTTGTAAAAAATTGGTATCGCGTCCTCTTCATTGAAGACGGGAACGACCAGAGAAATCTTCATTTTTCTTCCCTAAAGACAATGTGTTTTGAATAAAAGAACCCGCAAATAAGACTTATCAGAGAGAATTCAACAAGGGTAATGATAGGTGAGATCTGATAATAGTCAGACAATTTACCCACCAGAACACTCATGAGACCCATGAAAGTGACAAACAGGAAATAACCTCTCACCTTGGGCTTTGATTTGAAGGTAAACGCGGCATTCGCAAAGAAAGAGAAGGTTACAGCGGTGGCGAAAGCTAGAAAGTTTGCAGCCGCCTGATTGACGGAAAACATGTAAACGCCTACCGCGAAGACAAACCAGTGAATTGCGGTGTTAAACACACCTACGGTTATGTACTTTGAGAATAACTTAAGCATATGAGTAATGTGGTCGTTTTGAAATTTAGCGGAGTTTACCACCTAAGACCAATCTGATCAGCACTTGATCAATTTCAAAAGCTGAAATACTGTATACATATACAGTAAATGGAGGTGTACATGGGGTTTCCAAGTCCAGCGGCAGATTATGAAGAGGCGCGTCTCTCTCTTGATGAGAGATTAATCCACAAACCCGCAGCCACGTACTACATGAAAGCGTCTGAGACTATCTACCGCTGCGGCATCATGAAAGAAGCGCTGCTGGCCATCGACTCGTCACTAAACCCCTGTGATGGCTCCTTGCTGGTTTGTGAGATAGGGGGGGAGTTTAAGGTGAAGATATACCGGACATATCCTCAGCCACATCTAGAGAACGCGCTGAACGGACGAAAGGAAAAGTTACCTGGTCACTTTGAAGGTATAGAGAGCCCGGTGTTTGGGGTAATCACGTACATCATCAACGATGCGCGGACAGGTGAGTTTGATGACTGCCCGGTGATGTGAAGGAAACTACACAGCTATACCTTAAGGCTTGGCTGTGTACTCTCTGTGTCAGAGTTGTGTCATGCATGGATGAATCAGACGGAAACGAGACTACAAGTAATGACACGTTATGACACAAACCCGGTGCGAGCGCGGAAAAACTAATGATATTACAGTGTGTTAAACAGTACTCTACGTTCTTCTAAGCCGTAGGTCGTAGGTTCGAATCCTACAGGGCGTGCCATTAACCCTCCGGCACTCAGCCGTTCCTGACCAGCCTGAATCGTGTTTTCATTACCTTTAATAACTGGCCTTCCAGGGTCATACGACACATTGACTTTTCCCCCAACTTACTTGCCGGGGGAGAGCGCCATTAGTGCCCTGTAACGGCTGCGGCGGCGACCGGATGGTCAGCGTTAGCGACCACGGTTGCACGGGCGACGGGATGATAACTACCGTCTGTTGCGGCTGCGACGGCGACAGGGTGATCGGCAGATACCACCGCCGTGGTGCGGGCGACAGGATGGTTACCTTCACCGGTGGCCGCCGCAACGGCAACAGGATGATCGGCGGAGGCGACGGCAGTCGCACGGGCTACCGGATGATTTGCAAATGCAGAAAATGATGCCGCAGTGAAAGCCAGAGCGAGAATGACTTTTTTCATAATATAACTCCTGATGTTTTCCCTGTATGGACAGGGACCATTATTTTAATAACGATGATTGGTAATTATTGAGAATTGTGCAATGGATATTGCTTCGTCTGAATCAAATACTCTGACAATGTATCTGGAAAACACGTTATTGACAATTGAAGTCAATATACCTTTCCAGTTTTAAATTGTTTATTTTTAAATTTATGGTCGTTTTGTGTAAAAATAAATTATTTGCCTGGTAAAGCATATTTAGCTAAAGGAGATGATTTTTCGCCGGGCAGAATAGTGTCACCTTCAATGAATAATAAAGGCTTAAAATGAAAAAATATTTACTCATCGCGTTGAGCTTTCTGGCTATCACCAGTCCGGCGAGTTACGCTGGCATCCGATCGCTGGTGGAGGATGGCACGGTTCTGCAGAGCCAAATTATTACGCATACCCGAGAAGGGTATCACCCGCTGCGTACCTTAACCGCGGGCACGATTGGTGGCGTAGTGGGTCACCAGTTCGGTAACGGCAAAGGGAAAACCGCCATGACGGTAGCCGGTGCAACAGCCGGGGCGGCGGCTTCTCATAACCGGCAGTCTTACGAATTGGCAGCACAGGAAGTGAAGTTACTTATCAAGACTCAATCCGGGCAGACTATTCAGGTGGTGCAGCACAATAATGGTTTGACATTTAACCCTGGCGACAAAGTTCGTATCATCACAACGGGTTCTAATACCACCGTGGAAAAATCATACTAAGCACATTATTATGATTACAAAAATGAAATACCGTGGTTTTCACGTCTTTTATAAAAATAACGATACACGATACCTGGAAATACTGGACGATATATTGTCCTGTAATGTAAAACGACTCAGCGTTAAGATGGTATTTAAAAGCCTTCCGCATACCCACGTCTCTTTACTGAATACCCCCTACGGACAGTTTGTATTAAAGATTTACTCCCCCAGGAAAAAAAGGATAGAAAAATTTTTCAAATCATTTTTTACGCCCAACCCCAACGAAAATTTGATTGAGCGGATCGACTATGCTGGCAGGCAAGGTCATACCTTCCCGAATGATTTTTATCTCCTGGCTGAACGCCGGATTTTCAGATTCGCAAAAATCTCGCTCATGTTGTTTGAGTATGTCCCCGGTCCGGAGTTACGCGTTCTTCCCGCGATCACGCCGGACATAAAGCGTGAAATCAGACACAGTATGCAGAAAATGCACAATCTAAAAAATCATTTCCGGCGATGCGCACGGCGGGAACTTCATCCTGAGTGAAAAAGGAATAAGGATCATCGATCTGTCCGGGAAGCGTTGTAACGCGAAAAGGATTGTTGAAGACAACGTGACGGCCAGCCTGCGCATTGGTATTCCCATTGAATCCCACCGGCGTTGGGAAAAACGCCTGATCGCAAAAAAATCAGACGACACCATAAAATCGTCCAGAGGAAGTATCTGGCGCGTTCAAATACCGCTTAAACCCTTTATTCATGCAGGACAACAGCCTGTTATAAAAGAATTTTCCCTGGTATATGGCATTTTCGCCAATCCTCTACCATGCTCATTACACCTCACCGTTTCGCGTGGGGGCTTTTCGTAGTTGCTCATTAATCTTAAGGAAAAAGTTTATGAAAAAAACGACTGCTATTTTGTTGGGCACCGCGTTTCTGTTTACCACCAACGCCTTTGCGGCTGAAATGATGACAAAAAACGAATTCGAAAAAGTTGAGTCTCAGTACGAAAAAATCGGTACCGTGAGCACGGCTAACGAAGTCTCTGTCGACGATGCGAAAAAAGAGCTGGTCGAAAAGGCCGATAAAGAAGGTGCTGATGTACTGGTGCTGACTTCCGGTAATACAAACAACAAAATTCACGGCACCGCCGATATTTACAAGAAAAAATAATGCCTTAGCAACCACCCCTGTCTGGGGGTGGTTGTGCGCCGTACTTCTCCCCCACATCGTTTTTAACCTCTTCTCGCGCAGTGCTCCTCGTTGACGCTTGATTACGTATATATAATGCGTATAGTTCTCATTTGCATTTCATTTGATAAATACTAAGGCCCGACAACGGGCCATTTTTGCGCGCACGTTAAGAGCTCATTATGAACAACACCACAATGCACAAAACGCTGCTGGCGATTGCCATCGGCGCGGTTACACACTCCGCCTTTGCGGCGGAAGAGAAAAAAGAGGACACCATCGTGGTCCAGTCCACGGCGGGGAGTGATTTCAAACCCGGCGGTGACCAACTGCTTCCGGCCTTCCTCGACGGCCAGGTGGCTAACGGCGGACGTATGGGGATGCTCGGGCAGCAGAACGCCATGGACGTGCCGTTCAACATCATTAGCTACACCTCGAAGCTGGTGGAAGATCAGCAGGCGAAAACCATTGCTGACGTGGTCGCTAACGACGCGGGCGTGCAGTTCGTTCAGGGGTACGGCAACAGCGCGGAAACCTTCCGTATCCGCGGCCTGAAGTTTGACGGCGACGATATGACCTTTGGCGGATTGTCTGGCGTACTGCCGCGTCAGGTGGTGGATGCCCAGATGGTTGACCGCATCGAGATCTTCAAAGGGGCCAACTCCCTGATGAACGGCGCGGCCAGCTCGGGCGTGGGCGGGATGATCAACCTTGAGCCAAAACACGCGGGCGACATCCCGCAGGCGAAAGTGGGCGTCGACTACACCTCGGATTCCCAGATTGGCACCACGCTGGATGCGGGGCGTCGCTTTGGCGATAACGACCAGTTCGGCGCGCGGGTGAACCTTGTGCATCGTGAAGGCGAAACCGGCGTGCCGAACGACCGCCGCCGCACCACGCTGCTCTCCACCGGTCTGGATTACAAAGGTGACCGTTTCCGCACCTCGCTGGACCTGGGCTATCAGAAAAAAACCTTCCACGGCAGCCCGACCAGCGTCAACATCTCGGCGGTGGACTTCGTGCCTGAACCACCGAAGAACGATCGAAACTTCTCGCAGAAGTGGGCCTACAGCGATATCGAAAACGAATTCGGCATGTGGCGCAGCGAGTACGACATCACCGATAGCTGGACGGCCTATACCGGCCTCGGCGCACAGCACGCGCACGAAGAGGGGATCTACAGCGCGCCGAAGCTGATGGATAAAAGCGGTAATGCGACGGTCAGCCGCCTTGATACCAACCGCATCAGCGATTCCGTCAGCGGCATGGCGGGCATTCGCGGTAACTTCATGACCGGCTTCGTCTCGCACAAGGTGAATGTCGGGTATTCGGCGATGACCAAAAACGAAAAAATCGCGTGGAAAATGTCTGCCGCGGCGGATAACCCGACCACCAACATCTACCACAACACTGGCGTTGCTATGCCGGACAGCAGCAACTTCAGCGGCTCAGGCGGCAAATACAGCGATCCGCTGACCAGTGGGCGCACCCGCACGCAGGGCTGGCTGTTGAGCGATACCCTGGGCGTGCTGGACGACAAACTGCTGTTTACCGCAGGCGCACGCCATCAGAAAGTGGTGATTCGCGGGTACAACAAAATTACCGGTGCGGAAAACGACGCGGACGGTTTTGACGGTAGCCGCTGGATGCCAACCTACGGCGTGGTCTATAAGCCGTGGGAGGAAATTTCCCTCTACGCCAACCACACCGAGGCGTTACAGCCCGGTGAAACTGCGCCGAACACTGCGACGAACTACGGCCAGAGCACCGGTATCGTGCACTCTAAGCAGAACGAAGTGGGTGTAAAGGCGGACTTTGGCCGCGTGGGCGGCTCCCTGGCACTGTTTGAGATCAAAATGCCGTCGGCCATCCTCGACGACAGCGGCCACTACGGCCTGGACGCTGAACAGCGTAACCGTGGCGTGGAGCTGAACGTTTTCGGCGAGCCAATGCTTGGGATGCGTCTGAACGCCAGCGCCACCTGGCTTCAGGCCGAGCTGACCAAAACTAAAAACGGCGTGAACCAGGGGAACGACGCGATCGGTATTCCGAGCTTCTACGCCGTGCTGGGGGCAGAATACGATATCAAGCCGATTGAGGGCCTGACGGCGACCGCGCGCGTTAACCACTCCGGCACGCAGTATGCCGATCTTGCGAACACCAAAAAGCTGGACAGCTACACCACGCTGGATCTGGGCATGCGCTATCGCTTCGCGGTGAACCACAATGAAAACCAGATGACCGTGCGCGCAGGCATCGACAACGTGACCAATGAGAACTACTGGTCAAGCGTGGATGATTCCGGTACTTACATCACTCAGGGCGAGCCGCGTACCTTTAAGGTCTCGGTTGGCTACGAGTTCTAAGCGTTCCACCTCGTTATCCGGGGCAGGGACGCCCCAATCCCTTCGTTGTCGTGTTATAAAATTGTAATAAAAGCTTCTTACACTGGTCGCCACATCCTTACCTCTTGGCCAATGACAGGAAGCCGCTATGGGCAGACCCCTCAAATCCGTATTTAAAAAAGAACATCGCGACGATATCAGTAACCGCAGCGCTAACCCGGTATTCTCCGAGGTGGCAGAGGTGTTCCTCTCCCGCCGCCGTTTTCTCCAGATGGGGGCCGTAGCGGGGGCTGCCGTATCATTCCCGTATCTGATCACACCCGAGAATGCCATTGCCGCGGTCTCAAAACCGTCCGCGCTGGCAAAAGCGGTTTCCCTGGGCTTTACCAGCATCGACGTCTCCACGGAAGATACGGTCAGGGTGCCGGAAGGCTATATTGCCCGTCCGTTCTATCGCTGGGGCGATCCGACAGGCATCAAAAACAACATGCCGGCGTTTAAACCGGACGCCAGCAATACTACAGACGAACAGGCCGTGCAGGCGGGCATGCACCACGACGGTATGGCGTGGTTTAGCCTGCCGCAGGGGGCGCAAAGCCCGGAGCATGGCCTGCTGGCGATGAACCATGAATACATCGACAACGGAATGCTGTTTACGGACGGTACGGCGAACTGGAGCCTCGACAAAGCCCGCAAGGGGCAGAACGCGATGGGCGTGTCGGTGGTGGAAGTGAAAAAAACGGGCAGCGGCTGGGAGGTGGTGCGTCCGTCTTCGTTCGCCCGCCGTATTACCGCCAATACGCCGATGCAGCTTACCGGCCCGGCGCGGCATCAGGACTTAATGAAAACCGCCGCCGATCCGCAGGGGGAACGCGTTCTGGGCACCATGCAGAACTGCGCCAACGGCCACACGCCGTGGGGGACCTATCTCACCTGCGAGGAGAACTGGTCGGACATATTTGTGAAAAAAGCCGATCTCAACCCGCTGGAAAAACGCTACGGCATTAGCGACAGCGATGAATCGTACCGCTGGAACGAGGTGGATGAGCGGTTCAGCGTCGATAAAACCCCTAACGAACCCAACCGTTTTGGCTGGGTCGTGGAAATCGATCCCTACAACCCGACCTCCACCCCGCGCAAGCACACCGCGCTGGGCCGCTTCAAGCATGAGGGGGCAGCCGTCACGCTCGCCGCCGATAATCGCGTGGTGGTTTATATGGGTGACGACCAAAAGTTTGAGTACATCTATAAATTTGTTTCGGATAAAAAATACGATCCCGCGAACCGCGAAGCCAATATGCAGCTGCTGACGTCCGGCACGCTGTACGTCGCCAGGTTCAACGAAAACGGCAGCGGCGACTGGCTGCCGCTTGTCTTCGGGCAAAATGGCCTGGATAAAAGCAACGGTTTTGCAAGCCAGGGCGATCTGCTGATTAAAACCCGTCTGGCGGCCGACGTGGTGGGGGCAACGAAGATGGATCGCCCCGAGTGGATAGCCGTCGATCCGCACGCCAGCGGCAGCGTCTACTGTACGCTCACCAACAACAGCGATCGCGGGAAAGAGGGCAAGGCACCGGTCGATGCTGCTAACCCGCGCGCCAACAACGTGTACGGGCATATTATGCACTGGCTCGAAGAGGGGGCCGATCCTGCCGCCTCACGCTTTAAGTGGGATATTCTGGTCATGGCCGGGCGCACCGACGGCGACGATCCGAAGGCCAAAGGCTCGATGCAGGGCGCGGAATTTGGCAGCCCGGACGGCCTGTCGTTTGACCACCAGGGCGTCCTGTGGATCCAGACCGATGTCTCCTCCAGCACCATCAATAAGAAAGCGTACGAGGGGATGGGCAATAACCAGATGGTGGCTACCATTCCAGGCACCAACGAGTATCGCCGATTCCTGACCGGGCCGCGCGGGTGCGAAATCACCGGTATTGCATTTACGCCAGACAACCGGACGCTGTTTATCAACATTCAGCATCCGGGGGAGGGCGGGGATGATATTACCGACCCGGCCAACCCTCGCGCTGTTTCCAGCTGGCCAGACGCGAGCCCGAACGGGCGTCCGCGATCGTCAACGGTGGTGATCGTCAAAGCAGACGGCGGGATCATCGGGTCGTGACGTTTATCCGCCGGGCGCATGCGCTGGCCCGGCGTTAAGCTTGCTACCACCAGCATGAAGTGTTAAAACGTGCCCCTTCTAAAAAAGAGACAGGGGTAGGGCGTGAAAGACGCGTCATCCGCTTCAGGCCATGGTAGCGCTGAAGCTTCGTCGGATCAGAGTCCGACGCTGCAACGTGGTTTGCAAAATCGACATATTCAGTTAATTGCCCTTGGCGGCGCGATCGGTACCGGGCTGTTTCTCGGCATCGGCCCCGCCATTCAAATGGCTGGCCCGGCGGTTCTGCTGGGTTACGCTCTCGCAGGGATTATCGCCTTCCTGATCATGCGCCAGCTCGGCGAGATGGTTGTTGAAGAGCCGGTGTCCGGCTCCTTCGCGCATTTTGCCTATAAATACTGGGGTCCGTTCGCAGGCTTCCTCTCCGGCTGGAACTACTGGGTGATGTTCGTGCTGGTGGGCATGGCGGAGCTGACCGCCGCAGGCATCTATATGCAGTACTGGCTCCCGGACGTGCCAACGTGGATCTGGGCGGCGGCCTTCTTCATCATCATTAACGCCGTTAACCTTGTGAACGTGCGCCTGTATGGTGAGACCGAGTTCTGGTTTGCGTTGATCAAGGTGCTGGCGATTATCGGCATGATCGGCTTTGGCCTGTGGCTGCTGTTCTCCGGCCACGGCGGCGAGCGTGCATCGATCGACAACCTGTGGCAGCACGGCGGCTTCCTGGCGACTGGCTGGAAAGGGCTGATCCTCTCGCTGGCGGTCATTATGTTCTCCTTTGGCGGTCTGGAGCTGATTGGCATCACCGCTGCTGAAGCGCGCGATCCGCACAAAAGCATTCCGAAAGCGGTCAACCAGGTAGTGTACCGTATCCTGCTGTTCTATATCGGCTCGCTGGTGGTGCTGCTGGCGCTCTATCCGTGGGTGGAAGTAAAATCTGACAGCAGCCCGTTCGTGATGATCTTCCATGACCTGAACAGCAACGTGGTGGCTTCCGCGCTGAACTTCGTCATTCTGGTGGCGTCTTTGTCGGTGTACAACAGCGGGGTTTACTCCAACAGCCGCATGCTGTTTGGCCTCTCCGTACAGGGCAACGCGCCGAAGTTCCTTACCCGCGTCAGCCGTCGCGGCGTGCCGATCAATTCGCTGTTCCTTTCTGGCGCTATCACCTCGCTGGTGGTGCTGATTAACTATCTGCTGCCGAAAGAGGCGTTTGGCCTGCTGATGGCGCTGGTTGTCGCCACGCTGCTGCTGAACTGGATCATGATCTGCCTGGCGCACCTGCGCTTTCGCGCCGCGATGCGCCGCAAGGGGCGCGAGACGCAGTTCAAGGCGCTGCTCTATCCGGCGGGGAACTACATCTGTATCGCCTTCCTCGGCCTGATTCTGGTGCTGATGTGCACCATGGATGAGATGCGCCTGTCAGCGATGCTGCTGCCGGTGTGGGTGGTGTTCCTGTTTGTTGCCTTTAAACTCTCTCGAAGGTAAAAGCAAAACGGCAACCTGGTTGCCGTTTTTAGTGTTTGCCCCCTCTCCCTGTGGGAGAGGGCCGGGGTGAGGGCACCAGACCGCACCACACTGCCCGCCTTCACGCCCGGCACCGCTGCGCTTACCGGGCCTACATGTTCGGGGACGTTATTTAGTAGGCCGGGTAAGGCGAAGCCGCCGCCCGGCACCTCCCCTTCACCATTATCGTGACCCCTCTCCCAATTCTGTTTCGATCCACAGGATCTTTGTTTTGTAATCGATTACTTTTCATTTGAACGAATTTGTAATCGATTACTTTTTCCGGGTGAGGCTTATCATGGTGTCAACTGAGAGTAGTGAAAAGGCGATAACGCAGCACCGGCTGCTGGTGCCGCGTCTGTCGCTGATGATGTTTCTGCAATTTTTTATCTGGGGTAGCTGGTCGGTCACGCTTGGCCTGGTGATGACCCGGCACAACATGTCACTGCTGATTGGCGACGCGTTCTCAGCCGGGCCCATCGCCTCCATTCTTTCGCCGTTCGTGCTCGGGATGCTGGTGGACCGCTTCTTCGCTTCACAGAAGGTGATGGCGGTGATGCACCTCGCGGGCGCGGCGATCCTCTGGTTCGTGCCGGGGGCGCTGATTGCTGAGAACGGCGCGCTGCTGATTGGCCTGCTGTTTGGCTACACGCTCTGCTACATGCCAACGCTGGCGCTCACCAACAACATCGCGTTCCACAGCCTGGCAAATGTGGATAAAACCTTCCCGGTGGTGCGCGTGTTTGGCACCATCGGCTGGATCGTGGCGGGCATTTTTATTGGCGTCACCGGCGTGGCGTCCAGCGTGACCATCTTCCAGGTGGCGGCGGTCAGCTCCGTGCTGCTGGCGCTCTATAGCCTGACGCTGCCGCACACGCCTGCACCGGCGAAATGCCTGCCTGTGAAGGTGCGCGATCTCTTCTGCGCGGACGCCTTCGCGCTGCTCAAAACCCGCCACTTCTTCGTCTTCTCCGTCTGCGCAATGCTGATCTCCGTCCCGCTCGGCACCTATTACGCCTACACCGCCTCGTATCTGGCGGATGCCGGCATTGCCGACGTCAGCACCGCCATGTCCTTCGGGCAGATGTCTGAGATCGTCTTCATGCTGGTTATTCCGCTGCTGTTCCGCCGCCTGGGCGTGAAATATATGCTGCTGATCGGCATGCTGGCGTGGTTCGTACGTTATGCCATGTTCGCGCTGGGCGTCAGCGAGGAGGGGCGCATTCTGCTGTATCTCGGCATTCTGCTGCACGGCGTCTGCTACGATTTCTTCTTTGTTGTCGGCTTCATCTATACCGACCGCGTGGCGGGCGAAAAGGTCAAAGGTCAGGCGCAGAGCATGATCGTGATGTTCACCTATGGCATCGGCATGCTGCTCGGCTCGCAGATTTCAGGGGCGCTTTACAACCGCCTGGTGGCAGGGCAGACCGTGCCGCAGGCGTGGGTTACATTCTGGTGGATCCCGGCGGTGGCTGCCGCGGCGATCGCGCTGATTTTCCTTCTCACGTTTAAGTATGACGATGACAAGGCGTAATGTTCTGGAGGTGGTATGAGGACAATGAAAGGACCGGGCATTTTTCTGTCGCAGTTTATTGGCGGGGAAGCGCCCTTCAACACGCTCGACGGGCTGGCAGAATGGGCGGCGTCGAAGGGTTACAGAGCGGTGCAAATCCCCTGCAACCATCCGCATATCTTTGATGTGGAGAAAGCCGCAGAGAGTCAGGCCTACTGCGACGACATCACCGCTAAGCTGGCCGCGCACGGGCTGGTCATCAGCGAGCTGTCGACCCATCTGGAAGGGCAGCTTGTGGCGGTGAACCCGGTTTACAGCGAGGCGTTTGACCACTTCGCACCCGCATCCGTGCGCGGTAACGATGCGGCGCGTCAGGCGTGGGCGACGGAAAAACTGAAGCAGGCGGCGGTCGCCTCGGCCCGATTAGGGCTGAAAGCGCACGCCACCTTCTCCGGCTCGCTGGCCTGGCCGTTTTTCTATCCGTGGCCGCCGCACAACGAGCAGCGTTTTCAGGAGGCGTTCGAGGCGCTGGCAACCCGCTGGCGGCCGATACTGGATACCTTCGACGAGCAGGGCGTGGACGTCTGCTTTGAGCTGCATCCGGGGGAAGATCTGCACGACGGCGTAACCTTCGAGCGTTTTCTGGCGCTGGTGGATAACCATCCGCGCTGCAACATACTCTACGACCCGAGCCACATGCTGCTTCAGCAAATGGATTACCTGACCTTTATTGATCTCTACCATGCGCGCATTAAAGCGTTCCATGTCAAGGACGCGGAGTTCCGCCCCAGCGGGCGCAGCGGCGTCTACGGCGGCTACCAGCCGTGGATCAACCGCGCCGGACGTTTTCGCTCGCTGGGTGACGGGCAGATCGACTTTAAGGGCATCTTCAGCAAGCTGACCCAGTACGACTACGACGGCTGGGCGGTGCTGGAGTGGGAGTGCTGCCTGAAGGATGGCGATACTGGCGCGAGTGAAGGCAGCGAATTTATCCGCCGCCACATTATTCCCGTTTCCGGACGGGCGTTTGATGATTTCGCCGCAGGGGGCAGCCATGATTAACGTCGGGATTATCGGTAGCGGGTTTATTGGCCCGGCACACATCGAGGCGCTCAGGCGTCTCGGGTTTGTGCAGGTGGTCGCGCTCTGCGACGGTTCGCTCGTTAAGGCGCAGGAAAAGGCGCGCCAGCTAAATGTGCCGCATGCTTACGCCAGCGTGGAAGAACTGCTCGCGCACTCCAATCTGCATGCGGTGCACAACTGCACGCCGAACCACCTGCACGCGGAGATTAACCGCCAGATCCTGCGCGCGGGCAAGCACGTGTTTTCCGAAAAGCCGCTGTGCATGACGCCGGACGAGGCGCGCGAGCTGGTGGCGCTGGCAGAGCAGGCGGGCGTGGTGCATGGCGTGAGCTTTGTCTATCGTCAGTTTGCGATGGTGCGCCAGGCGGCGAGCATGATGCGCGCGGGCACCCTCGGGCGGCTGTTTGCCTCGCACGGCAGCTATTTGCAGGACTGGATGCTGCTGGAAACCGACTACAACTGGCGGGTGGATGCCGCGCTCGGCGGCGCATCGCGGGCGGTGGCGGATATCGGCTCCCACTGGTGCGATACGGTGCAGTATGTCACCGGCAGGCGCATTACTGAGGTGATGGCTGATTTATCCATCGTCTGGCCGACGCGCAAGGCTAACGTGGCAGGCAATCAGACGTTTACGCACGACGAACATGCTCACTATGAAGATAAACTGGTCACCACCGAAGACTTCGGCTCGGTGCTGTTGCGTTTTGACGACGGCAGCAAGGGCAGCTTTAGCGTCTCGCAGGTGAGCGCGGGGCGAAAAAACCGCCTGACCTTTGAAATTAACGGCAGCGAGCAGTCGGTGGCGTGGGATCAGGAAACCCCGCAGCAGCTGTGGATCGGCCATCGCGCCCGGGCAAACCAGACGCTCAGCGACGATCCGGGTTTGATGAACCGTGATGTGGCCGACAGCGCCCATTTCCCCGGCGGACACATTGAAGGCTGGCCGGATGCCTTTAAAAATATGATGGCGCAGTTTTACCGTGCCGTGCAGGCGGGAGCGATGCCGGATAATCCGCAGTTTGCCACCTTCCACGATGGCGCCAGTGTGATGTATATCCTTGATGCGATTGTGAAAAGCCATCAGCTGCAGCGCTGGGTGCGTGTGGAATACTGACGCATTGCCCGGTTCGCCGGGCAACCAATTTATGGTAGCCTGCACAAAACGCTAACCGCAGGATGTATCGTCGCTATGTCAATTCAGAAAATCGCTCAACTGGCCGGGGTATCCGTGGCAACGGTCTCTCGCGTACTGAATAACAGCGATACCGTGAAGGCAAAAAACCGCGAGCGCGTTTTGCAGGCGATCCAGGAGAGTAACTACCAGCCCAATCTGCTGGCGCGTCAGCTGCGCACCGCCCGCAGCTATATGATCCTGGTGATGGTCTCGAACATCGCCAACCCGTTCTGTGCCGAAGTGGTGAAGGGCATCGAAGCCGAGGCGGAAAAGAACGGCTACCGCATCCTGCTGTGCAACTCCGGCTCGGATATTGAGCGCTCCCGCTCGGGCTTAAGCCTGCTGTCGGGCAAAATCGTCGATGGCATTATCACCATGGATGCGTTCTCGAAGCTGCCGGAGCTGGCCGCGCTGATTGGCAACGCGCCGTGGGTGCAGTGCGCCGAATACGCCGATGCGGGCGCGGTCTCCTGCGTGGGGATTAACGATGTTGATGCCTCCCAGCACGTTGTCAGCCAGCTTGCCGACGGGGGCCGCAAACGCATTGCGCTCATCAACCACGACCTCAGCTACAAATATGCCCGTTTGCGCGAACGCGGCTATAAGAGCGTCATACACCTGCGGGATCTGGACTATCAGGCGGTGGAGTACGCCAGTGAGCTCAGCTCCAGTGCGGGCATGGCGGCGATGCAAAATCTGTTAAAAGCAAACCCGCCGGATGCGGTGTTTGCCGTTTCTGATACGCTGGCGGCGGGGGCGCTGCGCGCCATTCAGCAGGCAGGGCTGCGGGTGCCAGAAGATATCGCGGTGGTGGGTTTTGACGGCACCGAGCTGGCGGAGATGATTTCTCTCACCACCATTGAACAACCGTCGCGGGATATCGGGCGCAAGGCGGTCAATCTGCTGTTAAATAAGATCGACAACCCGGATGCGCCCACGGAAAGGGTCATGATGGACTGGCGCTTTATTTCCCGCGCCAGCACCTGATTATCTGGCGATGACGCCAGCCAGCGAGCGAATATCGTTTCCGGTTGGCGACTGGTGAATACGCAGGCCAAATTCATCCACCACCGCGAAAATATGATCGAAGATGTCGGCCTGAATATCTTCGTATTCTGCCCAAATCACCGTGTTGGTAAAGGCATATATTTCAATCGGCAGCCCGTTGGCATCTGGCGCGAGCTGGCGCACCATCAGCGTCATATCTTTACGAATACGCGGGTGGTTACGCAGATATTCATTCAGATAGGCACGGAAGGTGCCGATATTGGTCATCTTGCGCAGGTTTAATACCGATTTCCCTTCGCCGTTCTGCTGATTCCACAGGTTAATTTCCTCATGACGCGCGGCCAGATACGGCTTCAGCAGTTTCGCCTGAATCAGTTTCTGCTGCTCCTGCTCATCGAGGAAATGAATGCTGGTGGTATCGATATTCAGGCTACGCTTGATGCGGCGACCACCGGAGGCTGACATGCCGCTCCAGTTGATGAACGCGTCGGACACCAGCGCCCAGGTCGGGATGGTGGTGATGGTGTTATCGAAGTTGCGCACTTTAACGGTGGTCAGGCCGATGTCGGTCACCGTGCCGTTGGCGCCGTACTTCGGCATCTCCAGCCAGTCGCCGAGCTTGAGCATGTCGTTGGCGGAGAGCTGAATACCGGCCACTAAGCCCAGTATCGGGTCTTTAAAGACCAGCATCAGAACGGCAGCCATCGCACCCAGGCCGCTTATCAGAATCGCCGGGGACTGACCGATCAGAAGGGAGATAATTAATATTCCCACCAGAATGGCGCTCACCAGCTTGATGCCCTGGAATATCCCCTTCAGCGGCAGCTGTGATGCGGTGGCCATTTTCTGCGACAGATTAAAAATCACATCCAGCAGCGAGAAGAAGGAGAGCAGGGCATAGACCATCACCCACAATTTTGCGCAGGTGGTGAGCATTTCCGCCGCTTCGCTGCCTTTTTGCAGCCACAGAACCGCCTGAACGTTGACGATTATCCCCTGGAGGGTAAACGCCAGACGGTGAAATAACTTGTTCTGCGTAATGATCTGCAACCATAAATGACTGCTGGCCTGGGCGCGTTTCTCGAATGCGCGCAGCACCACTTTGTGCAGAATAAAATGAACGATAATGGCCGTAAGAAAAATAATACCAAAGATAATCACTAAAGAGGTGGTGTGATTAATTTCAATCCCTAACTCTTCAACCTGAGCAATTAATTCCTGCATAACGTCTCCTGTATTGATGCAGCCCCATAATGGCGGCTGCGGATCTATTATGCAAATTCAGGCAGTTTTATTTTGTCGCCGGACAGGCCTTGACGACCGGTAAACACAGACGATGACGCATACGCAGCGTGACCAGCGCCAGCACCACCATCATGGCCGTTTCCACCATCAGGAAGACGTTGACCGCCTGGGTATAATCTCCGTGATGATTTTGCAGCCCGTGCAGCAAAATCGCGCCGAAAATGGCCGGGCCAAGCCCCAGCGCAGCCTGTTGCAGCGTGCTTAAAATCGCGCTCGCGGCCCCCGCGTCGTCAGGCTGAATATCGCGCATCCCGATACGGTAGAAGCTGTTTACAATCAGCGCCTGCCCGTAACCCACCAGCCCGGTGGCCGGGGCCAGCGTCAGCGCGGTATTCTGCATTCCCCAGTGACGGAACGTGGCGATCAGCGCCACCAGGCCGACAAGCTGAATCGCAAGCCCGGTCAGCAGGATGGCGCTGGTGCTGTAGCGGGCAATCAGGCGTGGGGCGAACCAGGCAGAAATAAAATAGGTGACGCCAAGCGCGATAAAGCTGTTCCCGGACTGCCACGGCGCCATCCCCAGACCGCTTTGCATGGTCAGCGCCATACAGAACATGAACCCGGACCAGACGCTGAAAAAGAGTATCCCGATCAGCACGCCAAAGCGGATGCTGCGCAGCTGCAACAGGCGCGGCGCGATGAGCGGGTGGGCATTCTCACGCTCTTTTTTGCGCGCGTTCAGCACCATCAAACAGGCCAGCGGCACAATCGCCAGCAGTGCGGCCTTCAGCGGCCACGACCAGTGCCACTGTGGGCCGAGCGCCATCGGGAACAGCAGACAGCACAGTATTGCCGTCAGCAGGACAGTCCCGGTCCAGTCAATGCGCGACGGCGTGTCGCGGCGGGTTTCCGGCACGTAGCGACGGCTCAGCGCCAGCACCACCAGACAAATCGGCACGTTGATAAAGAAGGCGTTGCGCCAGCCCAGCCCGGCGATGTCCGCCGACACCAGCCAGCCGCCACCCATCTGGCCGACGATAAACGCAATTCCGCCGATACCCCCGAACAGGCTGATCGCTCTGGCGTGTGCCGTTCCTTTTAACGTCACATGCAACGTCGCGAGAATTTGCGGCATGATCAGCGCGGCGCCCGCACCCTGCATAATGCGCGCGCCAAGCAACTGTTCGATATTTCCCGCCATGCCGCACAGCAGCGAGGCCAGACCAAAACTCGCCACGCCCCACATAAACAGGCGACGGCGGCCAAGGTTATCGCCCAGCTTGCTGCCGGGGGCCAGGCAGACGGCAAAGGCCACGCCGTAGAGGGCGACGATCAGCTCCAGTTCGGTGGCGGTGGCGTGTAACGAATGGGTGATGGAATCCAGCGCCACGTTGGTGATTGAGGTATCAATCAGCGGCAGCATCTGGCCGGTTAACAGCAATATCAGGCCCGCACGACCCGGTGAAACAACTGACGTATTCATGGTGACTCCATTGCGTCAAACAGCGTAGAGTCGTAGCATCAACCATCTGATAAACGGGTACCAGTTCTTACTTATACTGGTACTGGCACTACCATGCAGGAGATGTTATGGCGCTGATGTCTGAACCTGTCACCTCTCTCCAGGATGACACCCGCAAGCAGCTGGGCGCGTTTTTGCGTGCCCGGCGCGAAAGCCTCGATCCGCAGCGGCTCGGCTTACCGCGCAGCGGCCGTCGCCGCACGCCGGGCCTGCGCCGGGAGGAGGTAGCGATGCTCGCGGATGTCGGTGTGACCTGGTACACCTGGCTGGAACAGGGCCGGGACGTCAATCCGTCCAGCGCGGTGATGGCCGCCATTGCAAAAGCGCTGCAATGCACCCCGACCGAAGCCCGGCATCTTTTTGTGCTTGCCGGTTTGCCGCCGGGCGAAGCCCCGCAGGCGGTGTGCTGTGAGGGGATCAGCGAAGGCACGCGTCGCCTGCTGGATACCCTGATGCCGAAGCCTGCCAGTATTCAGAAACCGAATTTCGATATCGTGGCGTGGAACGACAGCTTCGGACACCTGATGGGCGTCGATTTCAACGCTATCCCGCCGGAAGATCGCAACTGTATTTACCTGTTCCTCACCCATCCGGCGTGGCGCGCGCGGCTCGGCAAACGTGACGACGTGCTGCCGATTTTCGTCTCCTACTTCCGCGCGGCAATGGCTGAGCACCGTGGCGACCCGCTCTGGGAAGCGAAGCTGGCGCGTTTTTTTGCGGTTTCTGAGGAGTTCAAAACCCTGTGGCACCAGCGTAACGACGTGCGCGGCGTGGAGAACCAGGTCAAGCTGTTCACCCATCCCGAGCTGGGGGATTTTCATCTCCAGCAGATGTACTGGTACTCCGCCCCGCGAAACGGATCGCGGCTGCTGGTCTATTTACCGGTGGACGAGGCGGGGGAGAGGGCGATGGCGTGGCTGGAGGCGCAGGGGAAATAAGTTTTTTGCGAGGGGCTTTCAGGGAATAAGAGCTGGCTCTGCTAAGCGGATGAGACAGGTATAAGGTGGCGTTTAACTTAAACCAACCGACTGAATCGACATCATTTCGATGAGGGATTAAGTCGACTATACTCACGCCATGAGAAACAACAAATGTCGCCACTGATGATTGATTCCGCAGACTTCAGCCAAAAACTCGGCCTTATCTCCCGAAACGTCGAACACACCGAAGCGTTCCTGGCACGAGGTACGGCGGATTTTCATCTGCCGGGGTTTCTGTTGCCTGTGGGATACCGGCTCCTGAAATCGCGTTATGGTGATGAATATCGTCTCGTGACCACCGATGACGGCAAACCTTATACGGCGTATGCCGTAAAGCTTAAATTTCATAAAGAAATTACCTTTCCCCACGGTGCCGCCACGCAGGTGATGGTGTGGCGTACTCCGCGTGCCGTTCATCAACGCGTGATAAGCGGGTTGCCACAACTCTTTTTTCAGTGGGTGCTAAGCGAATACGACATCGTTGTCTCTGACAGCGAACAAACGGGAGACGGGCAACGGTTCTGGCTGCGCATGATCGACTGGGCGTTTACCATGAACTATCGCATTAGTGTGGCGGACGGTACGGTGGGAGAAGAGTGGACGTTAACGCCCGTAAATTCCTACGCTGAGCTGGAAGAGCGCTGGATTGCTTTTGCCTGGGGAAACGATCGTGAGGTCCATCCGCATCGCAGGCTTGTCATCAGTAAAGCGTAACGGGCCGCATGCAGCGGCCCATTTTCATTAGCATTCAGTCACAATCGTGCTCAGCGGCAGGCGAGACTTCGGCAGCGTGGCATTGAAATCCTCAACGCTATGATGCCCAACCGGCACCACCACCAGGCTGGTGTAGCCTTTCTCTTTCAGGCCGAACTCTTCGTCGAGGATTGCGGCATCGAAGCCTTCAATCGGCACTGCGTCCAGGCCCATCGCGGCCACGCCCAGCAGGATGTTGCCGACGTTCAGGTAAACCTGCTTCGCCATCCACTGGTCGTCATCTTTCAGATCCACGCGGTGCATGTCGGCAAAATAGCAGCGGCCTTTGTGGTTCGCGGCTTTTGCTTCTGGCGTGGCGAAACGGCCGTCAGCCTCTTCCTGATCGACGACGCGCTCAAGCCAGGCATCGTCCATCGCGGTTTTCGCACAGAACACCACCACGTGAGAGGCATCCAGCATTTTGCGTTCGTTAAACACATAGGTGCCCGCCGCAGATTTTGCCACGCGCGCTTTACCCTCTTCAGTGCTGGCAACAATAAAGTGCCACGGCTGGGAGTTGGTGCTGGACGGGCTGTATTGCAGCAGCGTTTTGATTTTTTCCGCTTCTTCTACGGTCAGTTTTTTGGCTGGGTCGAACGCCTTGGTAGAGTGGCGTTTCAGGGCGACAGAAATAATATCCATAACAACTCCTGGTGATGAAATTCGCCCGCGGGCGGGCGTGAAAGGAAAGCAGATTACCGCGCGAAGCGGGAAAAGATAAGTGCGATTCGAGCGCTTATTCTGTTCGTCTCAGACGAACAATCAGGCTGGCCGAATCCACTTCTGATCTTTTTTCGGCAGTTTATCAACGACCAGATTCCACGAATCCGTAATCAGGTCGGTGACCAGTTCAGGCGTGATGTCGTCCGTGCCATAAAGGGAGATCCAGTGTTTTTTATTCAGATGGTAGCCAGGCTCCACGCCACGGTAGATCTGCTGATTGAGCAGTGATTTTTCCGGATCGGATTTCAGGCTGACGTGGGCCCGACCGTGAGCGGTCGCCATCAGCATAAAAATTTTCCCGCCCACCTTAAACACGTCATACTCCGGGCCAAACGGCCAGCAATGTTCGGTAAAAGGCATTTCCAGCGCGACGCGTCTGGCATGTTCCTGCAAGGCTTTACTGTCCATGGCTCTCTTCCTCAGCAAGCCCGCGCCACATGGCTTCAAAGCCCAGCGCTTTAAAATCGACGGCACGGGACGGATCGCGCGCGGCAAACTCCATGGTGGTTTCAGCCAGCGATAAGAATATTGCATCACCGAAGGTCTTAAACTCGTCAGACATAAACACCGGGCGCACCGAGCGGTGACACAGTTCGTGTATTTCCGGGAACATGTCTTTCACCGCCTGCTCGGTTTCAATGTTCAGCTTTTCACTGACGCCAATCTGGCGGATAGCCGCATGCGCCAGGGGGTTACGAATGCCCCAGTCCACATAGCTATTCCAGATATTACGGGTATGCTCTTTTGGCTGGGTGATGGTGCGATCGAGGTTCGCCAGCATGGTCTGGCAAAGATCCTGCTTCAGATGCAGATAGAGGGCATTCAGCAGATCGTCTTTGGTAGCAAAGTAGCGAAACAGTGTCCCTTCAGCGACGCCCGCATTACGGGCAATTAACGCCGTTGAGGCGGCAATACCTGACTGCGCAAACGCAGCCGTTGCTGCTTCCAGTAAGGCCTGTTTTTTATCTTCACTCTTCGGACGTGCCACTAAATTTTTCCTCCCGTCAATTGTAAAAACCCTGATTGAAACACGTGCTTTGCCACGCTGCAACGCGGAATGTCAAAGATCGAAAACCTTCTTGACGGCGTAATCATCCTATCTATAATGAGTGCTTACTCACTCATAATCAAGTTCAACCCGCGCAAACTATCGGACAGGGCGCGTTGGCGGGTCAGGATAATGAAAAAGCCTCTATTCATCTGCGTGGTGTTAGTCATGATTATTGCTTCAGCTGCCAGTTTACCGTTTGTACTGAATGCCGGATTTGGCCAGCCACCGCAGGGTGCGCAGCTCTCTGAAGTGGAGGCCTCTCCGCACTATCGCGACGGGCAATTCCATAACACGCTCCCTACCCCGGGCTTTACCGGGCAACAAAATATGCTGGTGGCGTGGTGGCAGTTTCTTACCCGTAAAACCGAAAACGCCCGTCCTGCGCAGCCGCTGCCGCTGGTGAAAACCGATCTGGCGAGCCTGCCGCCTGAGCAGGACACGCTGGTGTGGCTCGGCCACTCCTCCTGGTATATGCAGCTGGCGGGGCAACGAATCCTGATCGATCCGGTTCTGAGTAACTACGCCGCACCGTTCTCCTTCCTCAATAAAGCCTTTGCGGGGGAGTACCCGTGGCGTGCGGAGAGCATGCCGGAGATCGACCTGCTGATTATCTCCCACGATCACTATGACCATCTGGATTACGCCACCATCAAGGCGCTGCTGCCGAAGGTTAAGCGCGTGGTCACCCCGCTGGGCGTGGGTTCGCATCTGCGCTACTGGGGGATGAACCCTGAGATTATCGACGAGCGGGACTGGAACCAGTCGGTGCATATCAGCGATGCGCTGACGGTACATGTTCTGCCGGCGCGCCATTTTTCCGGGCGCGGCATTAAGCGTAACCAGACCCTGTGGGGCAGCTTTATGTTTGTCTCTCCGGAGCAGAAGGTCTACTACAGCGGAGACTCCGGTTATGGCCCGCACTTCAAAGCGATTGGCGAGCAGTTTGGCGGAGTTGACTTAGCCATTATGGAAAACGGCCAGTACGACCAGGACTGGAAGTACATCCATATGCATCCGGCGGAAACGGCGCAGGCCTCGGCAGATCTCAATGCCAGAGCGGTCGTACCGGGACATAACGGGCGTTTTGTGCTGGCGAAACATACCTGGAACGATCCACTGATCCAGCTGGCGAAAGCCAGTAAGGATAAAAACTACCGGCTGCTGACCCCGGAGCTGGGCGAGCCCGTGCGGGTGAGTGATACCACGCAACAATTTCGCGAGTGGTGGGAATAATGTTTAAGCGAGAAGCAGAGGGGGAGAGCAGTATGACGATTTCCGCTCAGGTCATTGATACGATTGTCGAATGGATCGATGACAACCTACACCAGCCGTTACGCATCGAAGAGATTGCCCGCCATGCGGGTTACTCAAAATGGCATTTACAGCGGCTGTTTATGCAGTACAAAGGCGAAAGTCTGGGGCGCTACATCCGCGAACGCAAGCTGCTGATGGCGGCGCGCGATCTACGTGAGTCAGACGAGCGCGTGTACGATATCTGCCTGCGCTACGGGTTTGACTCGCAGCAGACGTTTACTCGCATCTTTACCCGCACCTTCAACCAGCCGCCCGGGGCGTACCGCAAAGAGAACCATAGCCAGACACATTAACATGTCGCGTGTAGGCCGGGTAAGGCGTAGCCGCCACCCGGCTTTTTTGTGGGCTCGGTGCCCGTAATTGCCCGGTGGCGCTGCGCTTACCGGGCCTACAAATCACTTACCACCGATAATTCACCGTCGCCGTCACCGTCCGGCCAATCCCGTAGAAGCACGCCGTATCGCTTGCGCATGACGCCACATACTTCGTGTCCGCCACGTTATTGACGTTGAACTGCACGCTTGCCCCTTTCAGGCTGCGGTTCATCTCGCCCAGATCATAGCGCAGCATCGCGTCATACAGATCCATCGATGGCACCTTAAAGGTGTTCTTCGCATCGCCGTAGCTGGTGCCGATGTAGCGCATCCCCACGCCAGCGGTCAGGCTCTTGAGCGCCCCGCCCGGAACGGTATAGCTGGCAAACGCAGACGCCATATGCGTCGGGATACGCGCCGGGGTCTTGCCCTCGGTGCCCGCCACCGTGGTGCTTTCGGTTTTTGCATCGGTGTAAGTGTAGGAGCCAATCAGGTTGATGTTATCCATCAGCGTGGCGTGGATTTCCGCTTCAGCGCCTTTCGAACGCACCTTGCCCGCATTTTCGAACCAGCCTTCAGCGCTGTTATAGGTCGCTACGTTGTCCTGAGTTAAATCGTACAGCGCGAGAGTCATCAGCGTGGTGTCGAACGGCTGATATTTCAGGCCAATCTCGGTCTGCTCCCCGGTAGTAGGCCTGAATGGCGCGACGCCCGGCGCACGGTTGGTTTGCAGGTTCGGCTCAAACGACGTGCTGTAGCTGATGTACGGCGAGAGACCAAAATCGAACGCGTACAGCAGGCCAGTGCGCCAGGTAAATTTGCTGTCGTTCTGCTGCGTAAAGCTATTATCGGTGAAGTCGTTGGTACGCACTTCGCTCCAGTCGTAGCGCCCGGAAACCAGCCACTCCCAGTTGTTCCAGCTCATCTGATCCTGAAGATACAGCCCCATCTGGTCGAGATTTTGCTGCTCGTCGGAGGCCGTTTTGAAGGTGCTTTCATCCACGTTCACGCCGTAAACCGGGGTTGTCCAGTCGAGGTCATACTGTGAGCCGCTCCCGCGCGCCAGCAGCTGTTTATCCTTGCTGGTCTTGTAATCAAACCCGCCGAGCAGGGTATGGCTGACGCTCCCGGTCTCCAGCAGATATTCCAGCTGGTTATCGAGGCCAAATTCATTGGTCGTGCGCTCTTCACGCTGGGCGCGACGGGTCAACACCGTGCTGTTGGCCGCGCTGTTGGCGTAAACCAGATAACGGTATTTCTGCTTGATGGTGGCGTAACGGGCGTTCTGGCGGAAGGTGAGGTTGTCGGCGAACTGGTGTTCCAGCTCGTAGCCAATCATCGTCTGCTCGCGCCAGGACTGATTGTAATTCGGATCGCTGACGTTAAAGTCGCGTGGGATGTACTTCCCGTCGACGCTTTTCACCGTGCCATACGCGGGCAGGAAGTTGCGGTATCCGGCATCCGGATCTTTCTGGTAGCTGGTCAGCAGCGTAAAGCGGGTCTGATCGTTCGGGTACCAGGTGATCGCCGGGGCGATCGCCATCCGCGTCTCTTTATAATCGTCCACCTGATTATGCTGCGTACGGGCGATACCGTTCACGCGATACAGTACGCGGCCGTCGTCGCTCAGCCTGCCGCCGAAATCAAACGCACCTTCGGCGAGATCGTTATTGCCGGTGCGGAACTGCACGTTGTGAATGGCCTCCGCCGTCGGGCGCTTGCTGGTCATGCTGATTAACCCGCCAGGATTCACCTGACCAAACAGGACCGACGCCGGGCCGCGCACCAGCTCCACGCGCTCCAGCAGCCACGGGTCAACTGTGCCCGTCTGTGATGAGGCCGTTGCACCAAAGCTTAAGCCGTCGAGGAATTTTGGCACGTAGCTAAAGCCGCGCACAAACACCTCGTCGTTACGGTTAGACGAGCCCCGGTATTCGGTAAACACGCCCGCCGAGTAGCGCAGCGCCTGCGAAACGGATGTGACGTCCTGCATGTTCATCTGATCGCGGGTGATCACCGATACCGACTGCGGCGTCTTCACAATCTCCGCGCTGGTCTTGGTGGCGGAGAGCGTTTTCGTCGCCACAATGCCTTTTACGGGCGCAGTGGGCTCTTCACTCACGCCCTGCGTCACCGTAATCGTTTCTTCTTTCGTTTCTGCCTGAGCCGCGACGCTGGTCGCCGCCAGACTCAGCAGCCAGAGCTGCATTATCTTATTATTTTTAAACATTTTTATTGAACGTCCTTGGTTGCTATCGCCATAAAAACACCGGTAAATCGCCGTTGATGATATTGCAAATTATTACCATTTGCATTAGCGTTGTTAACAAATTTCGTTGGGGAACAAGCGGTAATGAAGAGGGTATGGAGTGGGTTGCTGTTGGGGATCGGCGCGCTGCCCGCCATGGCGGCAACGTGCGAGCAGTCGTCCCGGCAGGGCGATGTTCAGGGAAAGTTTGATGCCAGCGGCGAAGTCTGCTTCTCCCTGCCTGAACTGGGTGAAAATTACGTTTCCGCCACGCTGAATGGCGTGACGGATGCGCGCCTGCTGGATGGGCAAAACCGCCGCATCCGCACGCTGATCGAAAACGGTCCTGCGGACGGGGAACACTCGCTGCTGTTTGCCCTGCCGGTGAAACAGAACACCTCGCTGGTGCTACACGGCGAAGCCGGTAAGCCGTGGCGTTTTCAGTGGCGGATGAAAGAGACCTCTCCGTTACCACGCGTGCAGATGCTGGCGCCAGTAAGCCCGACGCTAAAGGCGCTGGCAAACGTCATTTCTGCCGGTGGAAGTACCGAGGCGTTCTGGCAGGCGCAGCGTCGACAGGGAACGCCAATGGTGGAACCGGTAGATGCGAGCCATAAGCGCGTGACCTTTCTGTGGCGCGGCGCGCGGGATAACGTCTTCATTCTCGGCTCTCCGGCGGGGGATCACGATCCGCTGTTCCGCCTGGGCAACAGCGACGTCTGGTTCCGCAGCTACGTGGTCCCCGCTGATACGGTGATGCAATATAAGCTCGCCCCCGATGTGCCGATCGTTGAAGGCTCTGCCCGCGATCAACGCCGCGCCATCCTGGTGAGCGCACAGGCCGATCCGCTTAACCCGAACACCTTTGGGGAGCAGAAGGCGGATCGATGGAACCGTTACTCGCTGCTCGATCTCAGCCCGGCGCGCTACTGCTCCGTTCAGGCCACGGCAAAGCCGCTGGTCCACGGGACGTTGAGCCGTCAGAGTTTTTCCAGCCACATCCTCGGCAACGCCCGCGACGTGATGATCTACAAACCGCGCGGCGCACAGCCCGCACGCTGGACGTTAATTCTGTTCGACGGGCAGATTTATCAGGACGAATACCATTTTGCCAACGTGATGGACGGTCTGATTGCCCGACATCACCTGCCACCGATTAACGTGGTGTTTATCGACAGCCTCGATCACGCCCGTCGCGGCAACGAGCTGCCGCCGAACCCGGAATTTGCTGACTTTATGGCGCACGAGCTGCTGCCGTGGCTGCGCGGGCAGGGCATCGGCATGCAGCGGCAGAAAACGGTGCTGGCGGGGTCGAGCTACGGGGGAATTGCCTCGTCATGGGTGGCGCTGCGCTATCCGCGCCTGTTTGGCAACGTGCTGAGCCTTTCCGGCTCCTACTGGTGGGCGCCGAAAGGTGACGCCCCCGGCTGGCTGACGCGTCAGTACCAGCAGTCGCCGCCGTATCCGGTGCGCTTCTGGTTACAGGCCGGAAAGTTTGAAACCACGGGGCCGGGCGGCGGCATTTATCGCACCACGCAGGATTTTGAACAGGTGCTGAAGGAAAAAGGCTATCGCGTCAGCTTCCACCCCTCATCCAGCGGCCACGACTACGCGGCCTGGTGTGAAGCGCTGATCCACGGGATGCGCGATCTTACTGGCTTACGACGCCAGTGAAAACCAGCGGCGCCAGATGAAACGCAGGATAAAGAATTCGATGGCGCCGAGCACCAAAAACCACAGACAGAACAGAATGGTGTACAGCTGATTCAGATCGACCATATGAAAGGTCTGAACCAGTTTCTGCGCCAGCACCAGACCCAGCGACGGCGCAGGTAACAGCAGACAGGAGAGCAGGGCCATCAGCAAAATGCCCCCTGCGGTGAGCAGCGATTCTAACGGGTGTTTCATCGTAATGTTAATCGTGAGTTAAAAATGTCATTGTCCGGCATCCTGAAACGTAAAGCAATATCATCCCCACTGGCAAAATTGAGTAAAAGGCCACCGTTATTCTGCGAGTTAATAACGGAAAATAGATAATATTTCCGGGGCGATTAAATTAATATCGCGTAATGTAAATAAACGTCTTTTTCACGAAAATAATTTTACAAAGCTATAGGTGCTATATCCAATTAACGTCGCAATAACAATGGCTGCGACAATGTATAACGCCAGGCGCCGCCCGCGATAAATACCAAACATGCTTCCTCCTCGTTTAGTGTTGGTTTAGAAATATTTTGTAAAAATCAACGCGTCGAAATAATTTTAATCAGTTTTGAATAACCGGGTAGTCAATATATTGCGGTAGATCAATTTAACCCGCAAGACTTAAAAATGAATTATTTAAAGCCAGAAAGGAATTCCGGCTTCCGTCCACCGGATATTGAAGGAAAAATACCATGACCAAAAAAAATTTCTCGCAGAATATGCCACCCGCAGGCGGGCAGGCGTACCAGCAGACCGTAGAGCAGGTGCTTGCTCAGGCGCAGAGCCAGGCGAATGGCCTGGACCGCACCGAGGCGCAGGCACGTTTGCAGAAGCATGGCCCGAACGCGCTGCCGGAGAAAAAAGGCAAGCCGGGCTGGCTGCGTTTTCTCGCGCATTTTAACGATGTCCTGATTTACGTCCTGCTGGCGGCCGCCGTATTAACGGCTGTAATGGGACACTGGGTTGATACGCTGGTTATCCTGGGTGTGGCGGTAATCAATGCCTTAATTGGCCACATTCAGGAAAGTAACGCAGAAAAATCCCTGAAGAGTATTCGCAATATGCTCTCCAGCGAGGCGCGCGTAATTCGTAATGGTAACCATGAAACCATCCCGACGACGGAAATCGTCCCGGGCGATATTATTGTGTTGCGCGCAGGAGATCGTATTCCGGCGGATATGCGCTTAATTGAAGCGCATAATTTACGCGTGGAAGAGGCAATTCTGACCGGCGAATCCACCGTGGTGGATAAACACATTAATCCGCTGAGCGGTGAACTGCCGCTGGGCGACCGCACCAATATGGTCTTCTCCGGGACGACCGTAAGCGCGGGCGGTGGCGTTGGCCTGGTCACCGCGACCGGTAAGGATACGGAGCTCGGCCACATCAACCAGATGATGGCGGGCATTGAAAAGCACCGCACCCCGCTGCTGGTGCAGATGGACAAGCTGGGCAAAGCGATTTTCGCCATCATTCTGGCGATGATGGCCGCGCTGTTTGTCTTCAGCCTGGTGTTCCGCGAGATCCCGATGGGCGAGCTGCTGCTCTCCCTGATTAGCCTGGCGGTAGCCTCCGTACCGGAAGGTCTGCCGGCGATTATCTCCATCATCCTCTCTCTGGGCGTACAGGCGATGGCGCGTAAGCGGGCGATTATCCGCAAGCTGCCGACGGTTGAAACCCTGGGCGCGATGACCGTGGTCTGCTCGGATAAAACCGGCACCCTGACCATGAACGAGATGACGGTGAAAGCCATCATTACCGCCGATACGTGCTATCGCGTGGACGGCAACAGCTACGAGCCGGTGGGCAACCTCTACCTCGAAGGCAGCGACGAGCCGGTGCAGATCCAGCCGGGCACCGTGCTGGAGCAGTACCTGCGCACCATCGACCTGTGTAACGACAGCCAGCTGATTCAGGACGAGCGCGGCCTGTGGGGCATCACCGGCGGCCCGACCGAGGGCGCGCTGAAGGTGCTGGCGGCAAAAGCCCACCTCGCACCGGTCGAGACCACCCTGGTCAACAAGATCCCGTTCGACTCGCAGTACAAGTACATGAGCACCCACTACCAGATTGGCGGTGAGGAGCAGATTTTGATCACCGGCGCGCCGGACGTGATTTTCGCCCTGTGTGAGCAGCAGCAGACCCGCAACGGTGCGCAAGCCTTTGACCGCGCGTACTGGGAAACGGAGATGGAGCGCTATGCGCGTCAGGGGCTGCGCATGGTCGCCGCGGCGTTCAGGCCAGCGAACGGTGAGCAGGCATTGACTCACGACGACCTGAGCCACGGCCTGATCTTCCTCGGCATTGCCGGGATGATGGATCCGCCGCGTCCGGAAGCGATTGAGGCAATTAACGCCTGCCAGCAGGCGGGGATCCGCGTGAAGATGATCACCGGGGATCACCCGCAGACGGCGATGAGCATAGGCCAGATGCTGGGGATCACTAACAGCGAGCAGGCGGTCACCGGCTATGAGCTGGAGAAGATGGACGACGCGGAGCTGGCCGAAGCGGCGGTGAAGTATGACATCTTCGCCCGTACCAGCCCGGAGCATAAGCTGCGCCTGGTGAAAGCGTTACAGGACAAAGGCGAAATCGTCGGTATGACCGGTGACGGCGTGAACGATGCGCCAGCGCTGCGTCAGGCGGATGTGGGTATTGCGATGGGCATCAAAGGCACGGAAGTCACCAAAGAGGCGGCGGACATGGTCCTGACGGACGATAACTTCGCCACCATCGCCAGCGCGGTGAAAGAGGGGCGTCGCGTTTACGACAACCTGAAGAAGACCATTCTGTTCATCATGCCGACCAACCTGGCGCAGGGGCTACTGATTGTGATTGCGCTGCTGGCGGGGAACATCATTCCGCTGACGCCGGTACTGATCCTGTGGATGAACATGGCGACCTCCGCCACGCTCTCCTTCGGCCTGGCCTTCGAGGCCGCCGAGCGCAACATCATGCGCCGCCCGCCGCGCCAGACCGGGCAGCACGTGATGGACGCCTACGCCGTATGGCGCGTGGCTTTCGTCGGCACCATGATTGCCATCGCCGCCTTTGCGCTGGAAGCTTGGCTGGCCCCGCGCGGGCACAGCGCGGAGTTCATCCGCACCGTGCTGCTCCAGATGCTGGTCTGCGCCCAGTGGGTGTACATGATTAACTGCCGCAACACCGAAGGGTTCTCCCTGAACCGCGGCCTGCTGGCGAACAAAGGGATCTGGCTGGTAACGGGCGTACTGTTCCTGCTCCAGGCGGCGATCATCTACCTGCCGTTTATGCAGATGCTGTTCGGCACCGAAGCGCTGCCGCTGCGCTACTGGTTCGTGACGCTGGCGGTGGCGGGGGTGATGTTCTTCGTCGTCGAAATCGAGAAGCGACTGACCCGCAGGTTCCGTAAGGCTGCATAACTAAAACCTTACCCCTCACCCTGCCCTCTCCCCAAAGGGGAGAGGGTGTTCAAGTTCCCTCTCCCCTTTGGGGAGAGGGTTAGGGTGAGGGGAAAATACTGAGGTACTCCCATGAAACTCCCACTTCTGTTCGCGCTCCTCGCCGCTACCCTGCCGCCCGCATTCGCCGCAGTCATTCCCGTGCGTGTCGCCACCGTGGAGCAGACCGCCCACGCCGCCGAACGTCAGATCCCGGGTCGCATCGAAGCGATTCACACCGTTGAACTGCGCGCGCGTACGGAAGGCGTCATCACCAGAATCCACTTTCGAGACGGCCAGTACGTGAAAAAAGGTGACGTGCTGTTCGAGCTGGACGACGCCGAGCCGCGCGCCGCCCTGCGCCTGGCGCAGGCCGAAGTGAAAAGCGCCGAAGCCACGCTGCGTCAGGCGCAACAGCAGCTGTCCCGCTTCGAAAGCCTGGGCAGCAGCAACGCCATCAGCCGCCACGACGTGGACAACGCCCGCATGCAGCGCGACGTAGCGAGCGCCGCGCTGGAGCAGGCGAAAGCCCGTCTCGACACCCGCAGCGTCACCCTCAACTACACGCGCATTACCTCACCGATTGACGGACGCGTGGGGCACAGCAACTTTCACGTCGGCAGCCTGGTGGATCCTGCCAGCGGTGTGCTGGTGGAGGTGGTGCAGCTCGATCCGATCCGCATCGCCTTTGCGCTGGAAGAGGGCGCGTTCGCCACCAAAGCCGGACAGCATGCGGATATCAGCGCCATGAAGCAGGCCTGGCAGGCGCTGATTGACAGCAACGGCCAGCGCGTCAGCGGGGAACTCACCTCCGTAGACAACCGCATCGACCCGCGTACCGCCAGCGTGATGCTGCGCGCCGAGTTCGCCAACCCGCGCCATCAGCTGCTGCCCGGCGGCAATGTGAACGTCTACCTGCGTCCGGCAAGCGAGCAGCCTGTCCTGACCCTGCCCGCCGCTGCCGTACAACAGAATGGCGACGGGTTCTTCGCCTGGGTAGTTAACGCCGAGGATAAAGCCGAAATGCGTCCGCTGAAGGTCGCCGGGCAGATGGGCCAGCAGTTCCAGATTGCCTCCGGCGTTAAGCCCGGTGAGCGAGCAATTACTGACGGTGCGCAGCGCGTGCAGCCAGGCGCTGCCGTTCAGATACTGAATTAAGGAGCCATCATGCTGACGTTTTTCATCAAACGCCCGCGCTTTGCGATGGTGATTGCGCTGGTCATCACCCTGCTGGGGGCCATCGCGCTGAGGATTATTCCGGTGGAGCAGTACCCGCAGATCACACCGCCGGTCGTGAATGTGTCAGCGTCATGGCCGGGCGCCAGCTCGGCTGACGTGGCGGAGGCCATCGCCACGCCGCTGGAGACGCAGCTGAACGGGGTGGATCATATGCTCTATATGGAGTCCACCAGTTCGGACGAAGGCACGTATAGCCTGAACATCACCTTTGCGGCGGGCACCGATCCGGATCTCGCCGCCATCGACGTGCAGAACCGCGTGGCGCAGGCCGTGGCGCAGCTGCCGACCGAGGCACAGCAAAACGGCGTGCAGGTGCGCAAGCGCGCCACCAACCTGATGATGGGGGTAAGCCTTTACTCACCAAATAACACCCACACGCCGCTGTTCGTCAGCAACTACGCCAGCACCCAGGTGCGCGAGGCGCTGTCGCGTCTGCCGGGCGTCGGGCAGGTACAGATGTTTGGCGCGCGCGACTACAGCATGCGCATCTGGCTGCGTCCGGACCGCATGAATGCCCTGAACGTGACCAGCGATGACGTGGCGCAGGCGTTGCGCGAGCAGAACGTGCAGGGGGCGGCAGGCCAGGTCGGCACGCCGCCGGTGTTTAACGGCCAGCAGCAGACGCTAACCATCAACGGGCTAGGGCGCTTAAACCAGGCCGACGACTTTGCCAACATCATTATCCGCACCGGGGAGATGGGCCAGCTGGTGCGCCTGAAGGACGTCGCCACCATTGAGCTTGGCTCGCGCAGCTACAGCTCGGGCGCGCAGCTGAACGGGCATGACTCCGCCTACCTTGGCATCTACCCGACGCCGTCCGCTAACGCCCTGCGCGTGGCCGATGCGGTGCGCGCGGAGCTGGAACGGTTATCCACGCGCTTCCCGGACGATCTGGTCTATGAGGTGAAATTCGACACCACCTCCTTTGTTGCCGCCACCATTAAGGAGATCGGCGTCTCGCTGGCGCTCACCATGCTGGCGGTTGTGGTGGTCGTTTCCCTGTTTCTGCAAAGCTGGCGCGCAACGCTGATTGTCGCGCTCGCCATTCCGGTGTCGCTGGTGGGCACCTTTGCGGTGCTCTACACGCTCGGCTACTCCGCCAACACGCTGAGCCTGTTCGCCATCATTCTGGCGCTGACCATGGTGGTGGATGACGCCATCGTGGTAGTGGAGAGTGTCGAAACGCTGATGGCGGAAGGGCAGAGCCGCACGGCGGCGACCGCGCTGGCGCTGCGCCAGATTGCCGGGCCAGTGATTGCCACCACGCTGGTGCTGCTGGCGGTGTTTGTACCGGTGGCGCTCCTGCCAGGGATCGTGGGCGAGCTATACCGCCAGTTCGCGGTGACCCTCTCGACCGCCGTCACGCTCTCAAGCCTGGTGGCGTTGACCCTGACGCCCGCGCTCTGCGCGATGCTGCTGCGCCCGCGTCCGGCACAGCCCGCCGCCGTTTTCCGTGGGTTCAACCGCGGGCTGGACGCCACGCGCACGCTTTACACCCGGATCGTGAGCGTGTTCAACCTCCGTCCGTGGCTGGCGCTGCTGGCCACCGCAGGCGCGGCGGCGGTGGTGGTATTCAGCTTTATGTCGATGCCAAAGGGCTTCCTGCCCCAGGAGGATCAGGGCTACTTCTTTGCCAGCGTCCAGCTGCCGGAGGCAGCCTCGCTGGAGCGCACCGAAGCGGTGATGACCACCGCGCGCGAGCTGATCGCTAAAAACCCGGCGGTGGAAGACGTGATTCAGGTCTCCGGGTTTAACATCCTCAACGGCACCAGCGCATCGAACGGCGGTTTTATCTCCATCATGCTCAAAGACTGGAGCGAGCGTCCGCCGCTGGATGAGGTGATGGGCACCCTTCAGCGCCAGCTGCTGGCCCTGCCGGAAGCCACCATCATGACCTTTGCACCGCCGACGCTGCCGGGGCTGGGCAACGCCTCCGGCTTCGATCTGCGCATTCAGGCACAGGCGGGGCAAAGCCCGGCGGAGCTGGAGCGCGTAACTCGCGAGGTGCTGGCGAAAGCCAACCAGCACCCGCAGCTGAGCCGCGTGTTCACCACCTGGAGCAGCAACGTGCCGCAGATGACGCTCACCGTTGACCGTGAGCGCGCGGCCCGCCTCGACGTGCCGGTGTCGCGCATCTTCAGCAGCCTGCAAACCGCCTTTGGCGGCACGCGCGCCGGGGATTTCAGCGTCAACAACCGCGTCTACCACGTGGTGATACAGAACGAGATGCAGTGGCGCGAGCGCGCAGAGCAAATCAGCGAGCAGTTCGTGCGCAGCAACAGCGGCGAGCGGGTGCGTCTGAGCAACCTCGTCACCATCACGCCGACCGTCGGCGCGCCATTTATTCAGCAGTACAACCAGTTCCCGTCGGTATCGGTGAGCGGCTCGGCAGCGGAAGGGGTGAGCAGCAGCACCGCAATGGCGGCGATGGGCGAGATTCTGGCGGAAAACCTGCCAGCCGGGTACGACTACGCCTGGAGCGGCATGTCGTATCAGGAGCAGCAGACCGGGAATCAGGCGATATGGATTGTGCTGGCGGCGGTGGTGATGGCGTGGCTGTTCCTCGTCGCCCAGTATGAGAGCTGGACGCTGCCGGCGAGCGTGATGCTCTCGGTGCTGTTCGCCATCGGCGGAGCGCTGGTCTGGCTGTGGCTGGCAGGCTATGCCAACGACGTGTACGTGCAGATTGGTCTGGTGCTATTGATAGCCCTCGCCGCCAAGAACGCGATCCTGATCGTGGAGTTTGCCCGCGCCCGGCGTATGGACGGAATGGCGATTGTCGATGCCGCGCGGGAAGGGGCATCGCGCCGCTTCCGCGCGGTAATGATGACCGCCGTGTCGTTCATCATAGGCGTCCTGCCGATGATGCTGGCGACCGGGGCGGGTGCCCAGAGCCGCCGTATCATTGGCACCACGGTGTTCAGCGGCATGCTGGTAGCCACCGTGGTGGGGATAGTGTTCATCCCGGCGCTGTTCGTGCTGTTCCAGCGCCTTCGCGAATGGGGGCACGGCCTTACGGACTCGTCGCCCACAGCTCACAGTGCTTCTGCACCAGAGAAATCAGCGAGCCGCCATCGGCGATAAAGTCCCGCATGCGCTGCGCCTCGCTCTTGCCCTGCTTTAACAGCAGGGCAATTTCCTTGATGGCGCTCGTCGCGCCGAGTTTCTCGGCCGACGGTGCAACCTGCTCCAGCAGCCAGGCGATATCTTCCGCCACGGTTTTGTGCTCGCCGGTATGCACGTCGGTCAGAATGCCTTCCAGCCCGTAGCGACAGGCCTGAAAACGGTTAAAGCGGTATAGCAGAAAATCCCGTTCCTGATGCTTATAGGGCCGCGCAGTCAGCAGCCAGTGCGACGTCGCCTGAATAAGCCCGGCGATGTTAATGGCGTGACCGAGCGTCAGCGGCGTATCCATCACCCGCACCTCTACGGTGCCAAAGTGCGGGCTGGGGCGGATGTCCCAGTGCAGATCCTTAATGCTGTCGATCATGCTGGTGGAACTCAGGCGGCGGAACAGCCCCTCGAACTCCTGCCAGCTGTTGACCCACGGCATCTGGCCGTTATCCGGGAACCCGGAAAATATGTTGAGCCGCGACGAGGAAAACTTGGTGTCCGTGCCCTGCATATAAGGCGACAACGCGGCGAGGGCGATAAAGTGCGGCACGAAGCGCGACAGGCCGTGCAGCAGGTAAATCGCGTCGTCCCCGTTTCGGCATCCCACGTGCACGTGCTGGCCGAACACCGTCGCCTGCAAAATCAGATAGCCAAAGCGCTCCAGCGTGACGTTATAGCGCTCGTCGTCACACACCTCCTGACGCTGCCATTTCTGGAACGGGTGCGTGCCGCCGCCGCAGATCTGGATGTGCTGCTCCGACGCCGCCCGCAGGATGCTCTGCTGCATCACGGAGAACTGCGCCGCCGCCTGGTCGATGGTCTGGCAGACACCGGTGGCGATTTCGAGCATGCTTTCGGTGATGTCGTGTTTGACTTCGCCCCCTTTGATGTCGTCTTTGACGGCGGCGATGAGGGCAGAGGAGTCCTGGCTCAGATCGTAACCCGGCGGGTTAACCACCTGGAGTTCGAGCTCAATGCCGAGGGTATAAGGTTCAGAGGACTTGAAATCGGGTAAGGGCATGGCGCACTCCGTTGTCTGTTATGTGTTGAGTATAGACAATGGGCGTGGCGCGCTCTTTTCAGGGTGGTATAACTGATAGCAGGCTTAGCAAAAGGGGAGTGACCCATGTCTGACTATCCAACCATTGCGCTGATTGGTCCCGGTGCGATTGGCACCACCATTGCCGCGGTGCTGCATGACGCGGGCCGTACGCCGCTGCTGTGCGGTCGCACCGCGCATCCGGTATTACGCCTGCGTCACGATGAGGATGAAACTGTGGTGCCCGGTCCGGTACTCACCGATCCCACCGTCATTATGCGCCCCGTAGACCTCGTTTTTGTGGCGGTAAAAACGACGCAAAATGCCGACAGCGCCGGGTGGCTGCGCGCCCTGTGCGATGAAAACACCGTGGTCTGCGCGCTGCAAAACGGCGTGGAGCAGAAAGCCCAGCTTGCGCCTTTGGTCAACGGCGCAACGGTGCTGCAGTCGGTGGTCTGGTTCCCGGCGCAGCGCGAGCCGGACGCCTCCGTCTGGCTGCGTGCAAAACCGCGTCTGACGCTACCGGACGTGCCGCAGGCGCAGCGGGTGGTCGAGGCGCTTCGCGGGACGCGCTGTGATGTTGAGCTCTCGACAGATTTCACCACCGTCGCCTGGCGCAAGCTGCTGCAAAACGCGGTCGCCGGGCTGATGGTGCTGGCCAATCGCCGCGCCGGGATGTTCAGGCGCGAGGATATCAGCGAGCTGGCCCTGGCCTACCTGCGCGAGGGGCTTGCCGTCGCCCGCGCCGAAGGGGCGAAGCTGGACGATGCGGTGGCCCAGGAGATTCTGGCGAACTTCCAGCGTGCGCCCGAGGATTTAGGCACGTCGATCCTTGCCGACCGTCAGGCCGAACGCCCGATGGAGTGGGATATTCGTAACGGCGTGATCCAGCGCTATGGCCGCAAACACGGTATTGCGGTTCCCATCAGCGACGTGGTGGTACCGCTGCTGGCGGCGGGGAGCGAGGGGCCGGGCTAACGGCCGCTGTTTTTCCGTTCGGCGAGCGTGACGGTGGAGCAATAATCTGGGGATAGTCAGCCTTAAACACATATGCGAAACTTACCGCTTCTGAAAAAATGTGGTGGGACCCGCTCAATGTCAGAACCATCTTCGCAGTGCCTGTTTAATGAAGGAATGATTGCTTTTCCTGAGGGCTATCAGGACCGTACCGTCAATGTCTTCGCGCCGCCTGCAGCGGATGCGCCCGCGTTCAACATTTCCCGCGATGCCCTCAACCCCGGCGAAGCGCTTGCCGCGTATATCGATCGCCAGCTCGCCCTGATGGCAAAGCACATCAAGGGCTGGAAGCAGGGTGAGCGCAGCGCCGCTACGCTGGGCGACAGCCTTTTACAGGGGGAAACCGTCCATGCCAGCTACCTGCGCGACGGGAAACGCATCTGGCAGCAGCAGGCCGTGTTTAACGTCGACGGCGATAAAATCCTGGTATTCACTATGACCTGCACCCGCGCGCCGGGCGATGCCGACGGCGCGCTGTTTGGCGATCTTCTCAGGAGCTTCCGCTTCCACCATTAACTTCAGGGACCGTTGTTATGTTTGAAGCAGCACGCGTTGGTGATGATATCGGCCACTCCGGTGCGCTGGCCGGGATGATTGCCGGAACGATTGTCGGTGGCCTGATTGCCGCCGCCGGGGGCATTCTGGCGGGGGCCATGTTTATTGCCGGTCTCGGCGCATCCTGTCTTGGCGTGGGCGTCCTGCTCGTCGGCGCCAGCCTGGCCGTGGGGTATTACACCGGGGAGCTGGCGACTGCCGCCAGGGACAGCATCGCCGACGCCGGGGCATCCAGCATGACGAAGAAAGGCGTCATCACCTCCGGCTCGCCCAACGTGTTTATCAACGGTAAACCCGCCGCGCTTGCCACCGATAGCACCGTCGACTGTTCTGACGACGGCTCGCAGCAGATGGCCGAAGGCTCTAAGCGAGTCTCCATTAACAGCCAGCCTGCGTCACGCATCGGGGATCGCACCACCTGCGACGCGAAGGTGATGACCGGTTCGGACAACGTCATTATCGGCGGCGATCCGCAGCAAACCCTCCCCATTCAGTCTGAAGTGCCCGAGTGGCTCTACAAGGTCTCCGATCTTACCCTGCTGTTCGCCGGGCTTCTCGGCGGCTGGGGCGGCGCCGCTGGCAAAGTCGGGGCGCTCTCTAAGCTGCTGGGCAAAATCCCCGGCATCAACAAGCTGGCCCGTATCGCCTGTCGCGCCGGCACGCTGATGACCGGCGTGGCGGCCGCGGGGATCATCGCCCGCCCGGTGGATATCGTCAGCGGACAGAAGTTTCTCAGCGGGGATGATGAGCTGGACTTCGTCCTGCCTTCCCGTCTTCCGGTGCGCTGGCAGCGCTGCTGGCGCAGCGGCAATCCCGGCGACAGCGTGTTGGGCCGCGGATGGAGCCTGTTCTGGGAAAGCCGCCTGGAGCCTTATCAGGATGGCCTGGTGTGGCGCGCACCGTCCGGCGATTACGTTGCCTTCCCGAAGGTTCCGAAAGGGATGCGCTCCTACTGCGAAAGCGAAAAAAACTGGCTTGAACATCACCAGGACGACAGCTGGTCGGTGTATGACGTCAGCGGCGAGCGCTGGCACTATGCGCCGCTGCGGGATGATGCCCCGTCGCTGCTCCAGCGCCTCTCCGAACCCTGCGGCAACGATATCCTCTTTGAGTGGAATGCGAATAATACCCTGCATGCCCTGACCGACTGTGCGGGCCAGCGCGTGGTCTGCCGCTACGACCGCGACAGGCTCGTTGGCGCCTGGCTGGATGACGAGATCTGCCTGGTCAGTTACGCTTATGATGAACAGCGCCAGCTGGTCTCCGTGACCGGCCGGGGCGGTAGCGTGCGCCGACGCTTCAGCTGGCAGGACGGGCTGATGAGCGCTCATGAGGACGCCAACGGCCTGCTGAGCGAATACCGCTGGCGGGAGATTGACGGCCTGCCGCGCGTGGTCGGCTTCCGCCATAGCGGCGGCGAACGGCTGACGTTCGAATACGATTTTGAGAACGGCACCCGCCGCGCGACCCGCGAAGACGGCGCGCAGGCGCACTGGCTGGTGGATGACGACGACAACGTCGCGCGCTTCACGGATTACGACGGTCGCCAGACGACGTTTGTCTACCGCGACGGCGAGCTCTGCCACGTCATTCTGCCGGGCGGGGCGATGCGCCGCAGCACGTGGGACAAATACGGCCGCATGACCAGCGAGACGGACCCGGCGGGCCGCCGCACGGAGTATCACTGGCATCGCCTGACCGACCGCATCACCCGCACGGTTTACCCGGACGGTACCTCATCGCAGGCCATGTACGACCTTCGCGGTCGCCTGCTGTCGGAGACGGATCCGGCCGGTAGCACCACCGCGTATCGCTATCCCGATGATGAAGAATTCCTCCCGGAGAGCATCACCGACGCCATCGGCGGCGTGGTGCGCCTGGTCTGGAACCACCAGGGGCTGCTGACGCAGCGCACCGACTGCTCCGGCAGCGTCACCCGCTTCACCTACGACCGCTTCGGGCAGCTGATTGCCAGCGAAGATGCAGAAGGGAATATCACGCGGCGGGAGTGGAGCCGTGCCGGGCTGCTCAGCGCCGTGATCCATCCGGACGGTAGCCGCGAGTCGCTGGTGTGGAACGAACGCGGCCAGCTCACGGGCTGGCGCGAACCGCTGGAAAGCGAGGTGAGCTGGGCCTATAACGCGCTCGGCCTCCCGGTCAGCCTCACCGACCGTATTGGCCGCGTGCGCCAGTGGCGCTACGACCCGCGCGGTAACCTGCTGCGACTCGATAACGGCAACGGGGCGGAATACCGCTTCACCTATGACGCCGTGGGCCGCCCGCTCAGCGAAACGCGCCCGGACGAGACCGTGCGCCATATGGAATGGGACGCGCGAGGGTTCCTCTGCGCGCTCGAAGAAAACGGACGGCCTGCCGCCGACGGCGGTATCGCCCGTCGCGTCCAGCAGTTCAGCTATGACGACAGCGGGCTGCTGATCGGGCGCACTCAGCGCCACGCGGAGTACCGCTACTTCCGCGACCTGAGCGGCCAGATTACCCGCATCCGCCGCACGCCAACCGCCGAAGGCGTTGCCCTGGGTATCGAAAGCGATGAGATCGCTTACCGCCACGACGCCGCCGGGCGCGTGCTGAGCGAGTCCGGCATTAACGGCGCGGTGGGCTACGAATGGGATGCCCTGAGCAACCTGACCGGCCTGACGCTGCCCGGCGGGCAAAAGCTGGCCTGGCTGCACTACGGCTCCGGCCACGTCAGCGCCATCCGCTTCGGGCAGCAGATGGTGACCGAGTTCACCCGCGACCGCCTGCACCGTGAGGTACGCCGCACTCAGGGCGCGCGCGAGCAGCTCCGCCAGTATGATAGCCTCGGCAGACGCACCCTGCAGCGCAGCGAGCTAAGCACGGACGTGACCCTGCCGGAGCAGGCGCTACTGGAACGCCTGTATCGCTACACCGCGCGCGGTGAGCTCTCCGGCGTCAGCGACATCCTGCGCGGTGAGGTGGACTACGGCTACGACGCCGAAGGGCGTCTGCTGAAGCACTACGAGGCCCGACAGGGACACAGCCGTGCGCAGTTCAGCTATGACGCCGCGGATAACCTCGCCGCCAGTGACGATGCGGTACCGGTCACGGATAACCGCCTGCAGCACTGGCAGGCGCTTTTCATGAAATACGACCACTGGGGCAACCTGGTCAGCCGCCGCAACGGGCTATATGAACAGCATTACGCGTATGACGCCGAGAACCGGCTGGTATCCGCCCGGGGAACCGGGCCGGAAGGGCGGTTTGAGGCGCGCTATCACTACGACGCGCTGGGCCGCCGCACGCGCAAAATCGTCACCACCGCGCACGGCACCACCAACACCCGCTTCCTGTGGCAGGGCTACCGCCTGCTGCAGGAGCAGCAGGAGAGCGGGCTGCGCAGCACCTATGTATACGACCCGAATGAAGCCTGGAGCCCGCTGGCGCGGGTGGATCACCTTCGTGACCAGAGCAGCGGTGAGATTTACTGGTTCAACACCGATCTGAACGGCGCGCCGCTGGAGGTCACAGACGAGCGCGGCGCGGTGCGCTGGAGCGGCCAGTACGGCAGCTTTGGCGAGGTGCGCCATCAGAGCGAAGGGTTCTCACGGGTTGTGAATCGCACAGCGATGGCACACCAGCCGCTTCGCTATGCCGGGCAATACGCTGACGGTGAGACGGGGCTGCACTATAACCTGTTCCGCTACTACGACCCGCAGGTCGGGCGGTTTATTGTGCAGGATCCGATTGGGCTGAATGGCGGGTGGAACCTTTATCAGTATGCGCCGAATCCGTTGGGGTGGATTGATCCGCTGGGTCTTAAATGTTCTCATTCAGCAAAGAATCCTAAAGAATTTCATGCTGTTGTAAACGAAAAATGGGGGCATAAAATGACCGCCTCAGAAATGAGGGAAGTACAAAAAACAATCGATAATATTAAATTGAATAGACCAGCTTTTCCTCGTGATGGAATACCTTTTGAAAATAATTTCAAAATTTCACCAGATAGTCAGCGCCTTAATACAGGAAGCGGTCCTTATAGAGAATGGACAGTAAAAACACCTGGTGTAGGAAATCGAGGAGCCAGGCGTATAGTTGTGGATACAAAAACAGGTCAAGCATTTTATAGTCACGACCATTACAACACTTTCATAGAGATCGGTCTGGGAGGATGGAAGTAATGAAAGTAATTACTTTATCTATTGACTTTAAAGAAATAAATGATGTTACAGAATTTCATGATAGGGTTAAGCACTTGTTTGGCTTTCCTGATTTCTATGGTAATAATTTCCATGCATTCATAGATTGCCTGACTAGTTTGCGATTCCCAGAAGAGGGGATGACATCTTTAAACTTAAAGCAAGACGAGTTTTTATTACTTAAGATAAGTAATATCAACAATTTGAATGAGGGATTGAAGCATGATTTTCTTTTGTCAATTCAAGAGGTAAATAATAGAAGTATTTTATTTGGTGAGGAGCCAACTATCTTGTTATTGCTTTGTGCACAACATAAGTGAAATATGGCGGGCGAAAAGAAAAGTTCGCCTGTTTTTTATTAATTGATATTATTCTGAACGGAAGTATATTGCGGGAAGTGTATTTTTCACTCACTATGTGGAGTGTAATCATAGATACTTTAGGGAGGGCTGATGAGAGGGGTTAAAGAGGCGTTGAAGCAACTAGCCGCTATTTGTAATGAATACTCGGTATCCGGAAATTTCAATACCGTTAATGACTTGGGCAATGCATTTCCCACCAACCTACCTCGTTCCACAGATGTTGATTACTTATATAAAAATTACAATCCGGAAAAATTAAACATTGAAACAGGCTTCACGCCAATTAAAATTCACTCTGTCAGTGAGCTCTCGAAGGCTCAAAGTGGTTATGAATACTTACCGGATAATTATCTTGTTATTGGTGATGATTTAGGTGGAGGTAAACCTTTAATTGCGGTTATCGAAGAAGGGAATACCTCTGTCTATGCTAGTTATGATGTAATTGAACCATTTAAAATAGCTAGCAGTCTCTCTGGATTTATATTTTCATTAGCTGAGCTTATTGATTTGGTATATGGTCAATACGGTATCTTTGATATAGCAGATGATAATGACGAAGTGAAAGGTGACTTTATTGATGAGTTGCGGAAAAGAATTGCGCCTCTTATCGGTAATGAAGGTTTTAATGCATTCTATGATTATTTTTATGGCTAGGGTACATGTTTTTTATTTAAATAAATGAATGGGATATGCCTCGCTTGTCAGATTGTTCGCCGCTTTGATGGCTGCTGCAAAGTTCATTCTTTCGTTCTCCGGTAGAGGTACGTGAGCTTGTCATACTCTGCGTGAGTGCTGGTGTGTTTGATGAAGAGCTTTCCGCGCTCAAAATCAGTAAATAACATTACTCTTAAATACCCGCCACCTACGTCAATGACCCACCATTTTTCCCGGTATTTCATCCTCTCCCGGCTGGGGAAGCGCTTTCGCATGTCGTCTGGTGATGGGTAGTGGTCTCCTTTTAGTACCCAGTAAAGATCTTCCAGAGCGAGTTCTTGAATAGGAAAATGTCTGGTGGCCGCGTCGAAAGCGCTCTTGAGACTGCGGGCATTTTTGCCCCTTGTTTCCAGATTGGAAACATTTAAGGTGGTGGTCGGCGGGTTGAGAATGTGGGAATTGTCATGGATTGCAGTTTTCATTTGCTCGTGATAAAGGCGATCATTTAATGAGTGTGAACACTGTAAGAGGTGACTGTGAAAGAAATGTCCACTTTGTGCCAGGAGCGGACATTGTTATTAATAGCAGCAGACGCCAGCCGGACTCTCTCGTCTTACAGCACTTCAACCACTTCAAATTCTTCTGCGATCAACTCCATATCTTTAGAAAAATGACCTTCGCGGGTAAAAAATCGCTGATGCTCATTTCGCCAGTATTGAAGGCTTAAATCGCCTTCACCTTCTTTGCGGGCAAACTCCTCAGTCACATCACAAAAACGCACCAGTCGCATTGAAACCAGCCGGGTCACGCAGACCGGGGCATTCAGGCCATCAAGGATAATGTTATAGCTTCCAATCCTCGGGGCAGACTTTTCTTGCTGGTAAGAGGCAAAGGATCCGCAGGAGGCCGTTTTAATCCCTTTTTTAATCAGGTCCGCAAGCTCGCTGGCCAGTTCCGGGCTGTCTCCCATTTGCCAGGCATCTGCGCCTGGATACTTTACTTTTAATACCTCAACAGTAGCCATTAAGAGCCCTTTTTAATCGTCGATGAAAAATGTCATACAGAGTTTTAACATGAACTTTCCGGACATTAACATTGATGCTTTCCCTCTGCTACTTTGTCCGCTCTTCGCTCTTACCAGACATTCAAAAACAACATTAAATTTTGCGTATGGCCGGGGATCCGCTTCTTACCCAGCAGAACTCCGGCCTCCCATCACCCGCCTCAGTGCGTCGTTATATACGGCTCCTTCACAAACTCTGCCAGCAACCAGACCATATCATGCAGTAGCCCGGTGAGTTCTTTCGCCACGCTCGCAGGCAGTGTCCCGCCCATCACCGCCAGCGTTAATGCCACGGCATAATCCACCTGCAACACCGTTTCCTGCCAGCAGTCCGGCACGCAGGAAGTAATCTTTTCACCTGCAATCAATTGCTCAACCAGATACGACGGAAGCTCTGAGTCACAGCACTCACGCAGCCGCTTCAGCGCGGCCAGCAATCGCTTGCAGAGCGTGGTAAACGTCACTGTGTCGTCAGTTTCCACCAGCACGCTGACATACGCGGCGCAGGTATCAGCCAGCTCGAAAAGATTCGCAAAATCGGAAATTGAAGCGTTGATGAGCTGATGAACAGCGCTTTCTTCAGAGAGCGCATAAGAAAAGTTAGGTGTAGTAGCCATTTAGCATCCTCGTCGTGCAGAAAAGTGTCATGTTATGCTAACGGGTTCCTACGCCCGGTTACGGATGTGCCGCAACGCAGGCACTTTACGACCGTGAAGAAGGGATGAAAAGGGATAACCCTGAATTACATAAGGTTGCTTGCAGGTTTGCGAGGCGGCTTCCAGAAGGGGATTGCCGCGTGGCGGCTACGCCCGACCCGGCCTCCAAAACCACCGCGATACGACCCGTAGGCCCGCGCAAGCGCAGCGCCCCCGGGCACAGTTTGCACTGCGGTTACGTCTTACGCAGACCTTTTCATTTTGAGCATCCCTTCTAATGATGTCTGCGTCGCGCGGGAGGATTTTCCCGCCTGTGAACAAAACACCCCAAACTCCCGGCACAGTGAAAGCGTAGACATTTTGTAGTACATGGTAGACCTCAAGCCAGAACGATGTCTGGCACCGCGACCAGCCATCCGGGCGTTTAAATGGTTAAAATAAATAATAATAATCATTGCGCAATAAATTTCGCTGTGTCTTAATAGCGTCATCGGTTTGGAATACAGACCTTATGAAAGCAGTTTTAGTAAAGCAGTCCTCAGTTCAGGTGTTATCAGTAGATACTCCTTCTTCGTGAGCCTCCTCCTAAGTGCCAAATAAGTAACTCTCGAAATACAGGCCATCATCGCCGCGCTTAAGTGGCTCATAAATTAAGGATTTATCTATGTCTAATAAAATGACTGGTTTAGTAAAATGGTTCAACGCAGATAAAGGTTTTGGCTTTATCACCCCTGACGACGGCAGCAAAGATGTATTCGTACATTTCTCTGCAATTCAGAGCGACAACTTCAAAACGCTTGATGAAGGTCAGAAAGTTTCCTTTACCATTGAGAATGGCGCAAAAGGTCCAGCAGCTGGAAACGTTTCTCCACTGTAACCCGTGCTAAATATCAGTGCGGCGTACGATAGCGATGAAGACAATAGTCCGAGCAGTTAAGCTGTACTGATAAAAATTAACCCGCACCTGTGCGGGTTTTTTATTTTTAAAGGGTAATGGTACTGAGTTTTATATGGCAGCCTGCCCATACTCCCTTCAAATTCAGCCTCAAAAACTGCTTCGCAATAAATTGAGCATCAATACAGTCCGCAGTTTCTGAAAAGGTTCATCCCTGCTCCCGTTCCCCCTCGCTCATCATCGCCAGAAATCGCTTCACCGTCCGCGAGCGTTCAAAGCGCCGCCAGCAGAGCGCGATATCGGTATAAAGCTCCGGTGAGCTCAGCGCGTGGTAGGTCACGTTCGGCGGAGAAATGGCCGCCATCGACTGTGGCACCAGCGCGAATCCGCCGCCGGCGGAAACCATGCTCAGAGAAGAGGAAAGTTGTGAAGATTGCAGCGTGTGTTGCATATCGACTCCGGCCCGCTCGCAGCTGCCGTAAACGCGGTCATACAGCCCCGGCGCGACCTCCTGGGGGAACAGCACCACCGGTGTCTCCCGAAGCTGCTCTAACGCCAGCGAATCGCACGCAGCCAGCGGATGGTCGCGATGCAGCGCCACCACCATCGGCTCCCGGTCTAGGATTTTTAGCTCGAACACCTTGCTGCTCTCGCACGGCAGGCGCACGAAGGCGATATCCAGTTCACCCTCCGCCAGCATTGTCGTCAGCGAAGACATATTGGCTTCCACCTGGTGAACCTGCACCGCCATGTTCTGCACCTGAAACTGACGAATCAGCGCGAAAATTTTGGGATGAAAGGCGTCGGAGCTGGTGATGCCAATCGACAGGCTGCCGTTCAGGCCGCGCGCGATGCCCCGGGCTTTCTCCAGCGCGGCGTCGCTCAGCGCCAGGATCTTACAGGCGTCCTCATAGAAGGCTTCTCCCGCCTCGGTCAGCTCCACGCCCCGCGTCAGGCGCCTGAACAGCGGTGTGCCCACTTCCTCCTCAAGCCGTTTAATCTGCTGGCTCAGTGGAGGCTGTGAAATACCCAGCGCTTTGGCCGCCCTGGTGAAGTGTCGCTCGCGTGCAACCGCGACAAAATAGCGCAGATAACGAAGTTCCATATCAAAAACGTCTCAAACCAGCATGGATTCTATATTGGAACTCTCTGCTGAATCGGGTCAACATTTATTTAACCTTTATAAATAAAGTTGAAGAGGACGGGCATGATGATGCATTCATCTGCATGCGACTGTGAGGCGAGTTTATGCGAGACCCTGCGTGGGTTCTCGGCTCAGCATCCTGACAGCGTGATCTATCAGACATCGCTAATGAGCGCCCTGCTAAGCGGCGTCTACGAAGGGGAGACGACGATCGCCGACCTGCTGGCACACGGTGATTTTGGTCTCGGCACCTTTAACGAGCTGGACGGTGAAATGATTGCCTTCAGCAGCCAGGTGTACCAGCTGCGCGCCGACGGCAGCGCCCGCGCCGCGAAGCCGGAGCAAAAAACGCCGTTCGCGGTGATGACCTGGTTCCAGCCGCAGTACCGCAAAACCTTTAACGGTCCGGTCAGCCGTCAGCAGATCCACGACGTGATCGACCAGCAGATCCCCTCCGATAACCTGTTCTGCGCGCTGCGCATCGATGGCAACTTCCGCCATGCGCATACCCGCACCGTTCCGCGCCAGACGCCGCCGTACCGGGCGATGACCGACGTGCTGGACGACCAGCCGGTGTTCCGCTTTAACCAGCGCGAGGGCGTGCTGGTCGGGTTCCGCACCCCGCAGCATATGCAGGGCATCAACGTGGCGGGCTATCACGAGCACTTTATCACCGACGACCGTCAGGGCGGGGGCCACCTGCTCGACTATCAGCTGGAGAGCGGCGTGCTCACCTTCGGCGAAATCCACAAGCTGATGATTGACCTGCCCGCCGACAGCGCGTTTTTACAGGCCAACCTGCACCCCAGCAACCTTGATGCGGCTATCCGCGCCGTCGAAAACTAACAGGAGAACTATCGTGAACAGTGAGAAACAGTCACGTCAGTGGGCGCACGGCGCCGATATGGTTGTCGGCCAGCTGGAAGCGCAGGGCGTGAAGCAGGTGTTCGGGATCCCGGGCGCGAAGATCGACAAGGTCTTTGACTCTCTGCTGGACTCCTCCATCGAGATTATCCCGGTGCGTCACGAGGCGAACGCGGCGTTTATGGCGGCAGCGGTAGGGCGGTTAACCGGCAAGGCCGGAGTCGCGCTGGTCACCTCCGGGCCGGGCTGCTCCAATCTGATCACCGGCATCGCCACCGCCAACAGCGAAGGCGACCCGGTCGTCGCGCTGGGCGGGGCGGTGAAGCGGGCGAATAAAGCCAAGCTGGTGCATCAGAGCATGGACACCGTCGCGATGTTCAGCCCGGTGACCAAATACGCCGTAGAAGTGAACTCCCCGGACGCGATTGCCGAGGTGGTGTCCAACGCGTTTCGCGCTGCCGAGCAGGGCAGGCCGGGCGGGGCGTTTGTCAGCCTGCCGCAGGATATTGTCGACCAGCCCACCACGGGGGCGATTTTACCCGCCAGCGGCCCGGCGCTGATGGGCCCGGCACCGGAGTCCGCCATTAACGACGTGGCGAAGCTTATCGAGAACGCCAAAAACCCGGTCATTTTACTCGGCCTGATGGCCAGCCAGCCGGCCAACAGCGCCGCGCTGCGCACGCTGCTGGAGAAAAGCCGCATTCCGGTCACCAGCACTTATCAGGCCGCCGGGGCGGTGAATCAGGAACACTTCACCCGCTTCGCCGGGCGCGTCGGCCTGTTCAACAACCAGGCCGGAGATCGGCTGCTGCATCTGGCGGATCTGATTATCTGCATCGGCTACAGCCCGGTGGAATACGAGCCGTCCATGTGGAACAGCGGCGACGCCACCCTGGTGCACATTGACGTGCTGCCCGCCTATGAGGAGCGCAAATATGTTCCCGATCTGGAACTGGTCGGGGATATTGCCGCCACGCTGAATCTGCTTGCCAGCCGAATCGAGCACAAACTTGAACTCAGCCAGCGCGCCTCGGAAATTCTTGTCGATCGCCAGCATCAGCGTGACCTCCTCGACCGTCGCGGCGCATCGCTAAACCAGTTTGCCCTGCATCCGCTGCGCATCGTCCGCGCCATGCAGGACATCGTGAATAACGACGTGACGCTTACCGTGGATATGGGCAGCTTCCACATCTGGATCGCCCGCTACCTCTACAGCTTCCGCGCGCGTCAGGTGATGATCTCCAACGGTCAGCAGACCATGGGCGTGGCGCTGCCGTGGGCGATTGGCGCGTGGCTGGTCAACCCGCGGCGCAAGGTGGTGTCGGTCTCCGGGGACGGCGGATTTTTGCAGTCGAGCATGGAGCTGGAAACCGCCGTGCGCCTCAATGCCAACGTGCTGCACATCATCTGGGTGGATAACGCCTACAACATGGTGGCGATCCAGGAAGAGAAAAAATACCAGCGTCTCTCCGGCGTGGAGTTTGGCCCGGTCGATTTCAAAGCCTATGCCGACGCATTCGGTGCGAAAGGCTTTGCCGTCGAGAGCGCCGACGCGCTCGAACCGACGCTGCGTGCCGCAATGGATGTCGATGGCCCGGCCGTGGTGGCCATTCCCGTCGACTACAGCGATAACCCGCTGCTGATGGGCCAGCTCCATCTCAGCCAGATTTTGTGAATCAATATAAGGACAGAGAAATGCAAAAAGTGGCTCTCGTAACCGGCTCCGGCCAGGGGATTGGCAAAGCGATCGCGCTTCGCCTGGTGAAGGATGGTTTTGCCGTTGCTATTGCGGATTACAACGAAGAGACGGCGAAAGCGGTCGCGGATGAGATCACCCGTAACGGCGGGAAGGCCGTCGCCGTGAAGGTGGACGTCTCTGACCGCAAGCAGGTGTTCGCGGCGGTGGAAAAAGCCCGCACCGCGCTGGGCGGTTTTAATGTCATCGTCAATAACGCCGGGGTGGCGCCGTCCACGCCCATCGAATCCATCACGCCGGAGATTGTCGACAAGGTTTACAACATCAACGTGAAAGGGGTGATCTGGGGCATTCAGGCCGCAATTGACGCGTTTCGTAAAGAGGGGCACGGCGGCAAGATCATCAACGCCTGCTCCCAGGCGGGCCACACCGGTAACCCGGAGCTGGCCGTCTACAGTTCCAGTAAATTCGCGGTGCGCGGCTTAACCCAGACCGCCGCGCGGGATCTCGCGCCGCTGGGGATCACCGTTAACGCCTACTGCCCGGGGATCGTCAAAACGCCGATGTGGGCGGAAATCGACCGTCAGGTCTCCGAGGCGGCGGGTAAACCGCTTGGCTACGGGACGGAAACCTTTGCCAAACGCATCACGCTTGGCCGTTTGTCCGAGCCGGAAGACGTGGCCGCCTGCGTCTCTTACCTCGCCGGGCCGGATTCCGACTACATGACCGGTCAGTCGCTGCTGATTGATGGTGGGATGGTGTTCAACTAAATACACAATACTAAAAAGCTCTGACATGAACTTTCCCCTGCTCCCGTGCAGGGGCTTTTTTTTGTCTCGTCAGCCATTGTGCATTACACTGCGCGCTGCAAAACTTTAGTCTTGAGATCTGACAGGCGGTAACAGCGATGAACGGTACAATCACAACGTGGTTTAAAGATAAAGGCTTTGGATTTATCAAAGATGAAAACGGCGACAACCGCTATTTTCATGTGATTAAGGTCGCCAACCCTGATCTGATTAAAAAAGATGCGGCGGTGACCTTCGAGCCCACCACAAACACCAAAGGCCTTTCCGCGTATGCGGTGAAGGTGATCCCGGAGAGCAAGCATCTTTATATCGCGGGCGAGCGCGTGAAGCTCACCTCGATCAAATCCTTCGTGGTGTTCAGCGAAGAAGAGCCCGTTGAGACCAAAATCGACAAAGAGAACGCGGTGCTGTCGGTGGGGCTACTGATGAACAGCATCAAGCCAAAAAGTGAGAAAAAACCGGGCGAGATGCGCACGGTGAAGAAGCTGGCGATCACCACCTTCCAGAACACGACGATGATCTTCACCGAAGATGAAATCGACATCGACGCGACGGTTAAGCTGCTGAAGTAATTTTATGCCGGGTGGCGGCTACGCGTTACCCGGCCTGCACGTTCTTCCTTTTCGACCGCTTTTTAACCTGCTATAACAAACTCCTTACCTTGCAGGGAGTCACCGCCGTGCCCGAAATCAATCAACATGGTCAAACCGTTAACGATATCGTCCCCGACTGGAAATGTGCCCGAGCGCTAACTCGCACGCCGCTAACCGGCCAGTATTGTCGTCTGGAACCGTTGGACGCAGAACGCCACGCGGCGGATCTGTTTGAAGCTTACACACTGGGCGATGACAGCGACTGGACGTGGCTTGCCAGCACCCAGCCTGTGAGCGTTGAGGCTACTGCGCACTGGGTGCTTGGAAAGGTGCTGGATGACGACCTGGTGCCCTTTGCCGTTATCGATCTGCGCACCGAAAAGGCGGTAGGGCTGGTGAGCTATATGGCGATTGAACGCTTTCTGGGATCGGTGGAAATTGGCCACGTCACCTGGTCGCGCAAGATGAAAGGCACCCGCATTGGCACCGAAGCGGTGTGGCTACTGCTGAAAAACGCCTTTGAGCATAAATATCGTCGGCTGGAGTGGAAATGCGATTCGATGAACACCGCCTCACGCAACGCGGCGGAGCGGCTGGGGTTTGTCTGGGAAGGGCGACTGCGCCAGAAGCTGGTGCGCAAAGGACGCAACCGCGACAGCGATATGCTTTCGATTATTGACGGCGAATGGCCGGAAAGGGACGCGGAGCTGCGCGCCTGGCTGGCAGCGGAGAATTTTGACGGGGAAGGGCGGCAGGTTAAGCGGCTTGAAGCATTTCGGCAATAATTTCCCCTCACCCTAACCCTCTCCCAGAGGGAGAGGGGACGATGACACCCTCTCCCTCTGGGAGAGGGCCGGGGTGAGGGGAGAAGTTCGCACTCAGCGGCGAACCGGCGCCCCATCCGCCACATAATACGCCGCCGTGCTCTTCGCCAGCGGCTCGCGCCCGCGAATGGCGTCGGCAATCTTCTCACCAATCATGATGGTGGTGGCGTTCAGGTTGCCAGTGATAATTTGCGGCATAATCGACGCATCTACCACGCGTAACCCTTCCAGCCCGTGAACGCGGCCTTCGCCATCGACCACCGCCATGTCGTCGTAGCCCATCTTGCAGGTGCCGCACGGATGGAAGGCGGTTTCGGCGTGGTTACGCACGAACTCGTCCAGCTGTTCGTCGGTCTGGCATTCGACGCCCGGGCTGATTTCGCGACCGCGATACTTGTCCAGCGCCGGCTGGTGCATGATCTCACGGGTGATGCGGATCGCGTCGCGGAACTCCTGCCAGTCCTGCTCGTGGGACATATAGTTGAACAGGATCGCCGGATGCTGATGCGGGTCGCGGGACTTAATCCGTACGTGCCCGCGGCTCGGCGAGCGCATGGAGCCGACGTGGCACTGGAAGCCGTGTTCTTTCACCGCGTTCGAGCCGTTGTAGTTAATCGCTACCGGCAGAAAGTGATACTGAATATTCGGCCACTCGAACTCCTCGCGGCTGCGGATAAACCCGCCCGCTTCGAAGTGGTTGCTCGCGCCCACGCCTGTGCCGCCAAACAGCCACTCCGCGCCAATCTTCGGCTGGTTCCACCACTGCAGGGCAGGGTAGAGGGAAACGGGCTCTTTGCATTCATACTGAAGGTACATCTCCAGGTGATCCTGCAAGTTTTCCCCCACGCCGGGTAAATCATGTACCAGCGGGATATCAAACTGCTTCAGCAGTTCAGCGTTGCCCACGCCGGAGCGCTGGAGGATCTGCGGTGACGCAATAGCGCCCGCGCACAGCAGTACCTCTTTCTTCGCTGTCGCTTTTGAAGGAATGGTGCTTTCGCCTTCCAGCCACTCGACGCCCACCGCGCGCTTGCCGTCAAAGATAATGTGATCGGTCATGGCGTGGGTGCGGATGGTCAGATTCGGGCGCGGTTTGGCCTGATCCAGATAGCCGCGCGCGGTGCTGGCGCGTCGGCCCTGCGGCGTGACCGTGCGATCCATCGGGCCAAAGCCTTCCTGCTGATAGCCGTTGAGATCGTCGGTGCGCGGGTAGCCCGCCTGCACGCCTGCCTCCACCATCGCTTCAAACAGCGGGTTCACGCCCGGCTTAGAGGTGGTGACGCTCACCGGACCGTCGCCGCCGTGGTAGTCGTTCGGCCCCACGTCGCGGGTCTCTGCCTTGCGGTAGTAGGGCAGGCAGTTGAGATAGCTCCAGTGCTCCAGACCCGGTTCTTTCGCCCAGTTGTCCAGATCCATTGCGTTGCCGCGCACGTAGCACATGCCGTTGATCAGCGACGAGCCGCCCAGCCCTTTTCCGCGTCCGCACTCCATGCGGCGGTTGTTCATGAAAGGCTCTGGCTCGGTTTCATACGCCCAGTTGTAGCGCTTGCCCTGCAACGGGAAGGCCAGCGCGGCAGGCATCTGGGTGCGGAAGTCAAAGCGGTAGTCCGGCCCGCCCGCCTCAAGCAGCAGGACGGTGGTGTTCGGATCTTCAGTCAGTCGTGTTGCCAGAACGTTGCCGGCAGAGCCGGCCCCGATAATGATGTAGTCAAATTGCAAATAAACCTCCCGGTTAAAATATGGACTGGAATTTACCCATCTCAACCTGGATGGACTTCACCTGGGTGTAACTCTGAAGCGTCATGACGCCGTTCTCGCGGCCAATGCCGGAGTGTTTGTATCCGCCCACCGGCATCTCCGCGGCGGATTCGCCCCAGGTGTTGATCCAGCAGATGCCCGCTTCGAGCTGATGAATAGCGCCGTGGGCGCGGTTCAGATCGGCGGTGACAATGCCCGCCGCCAGACCGTAGTCGGTGTCATTGGCGCGACGAATGGCCTCTTCGTCAGTGTCATAGGAAAGAATGGACATCACCGGGCCGAAGATCTCTTCGCGCACGATGGTCATTTCGTCGGTGCAGTCGGTGAACACGGTCGGGGCAACCCACGCGCCGTTATCAAAGCCGTCACCCTTCAGCACGTCACCGCCGCACAGCACGCGCGCGCCTTCCTCTTTGCCTTTGGCGATGTAGCGCATCACGCTGTCGCGGTGCGGGAAGCTGACCATCGGGCCGAAGTTAGTGTTTTCATCGAACAGGTCGCCCGCGCGGATGCGGCCCACGCGCTCAACGATTTTTTGCTCAAACGCGGCTTTAAACTTCGCGGGCACGAACACGCGGGTGCCGTTGGTGCACACCTGACCGGAGCTGAAGAAGTTGGCCATCATGGCGATATCTGCCGCGAGATCCAGATCCGCATCGTCAAACACTATCAGCGGGGATTTACCGCCCAGCTCCATCGTTACCTCTTTCAGGGACGAGGCCGCCGAGTTCGCCATCACCTTTTTGCCGCTGGCGACGCCGCCGGTAAAGGAGACTTTGGCGATGCCCGGATGCTCGGTCAGGTACTGGCCGGTTTCCGCGCCCACACCCGGCAGAACGTTAAACACGCCGTCCGGCACGCCCGCTTCGGTGTAGATTTCCGCCAGTTTCAGGGCGGTAAGCGGCGTTACTTCGCTCGGCTTGAAGATCATCGCGTTGCCCGCCGCCAGCGCCGGGGCGGATTTCCACAGGGCGATCTGGATCGGATAGTTCCACGCGCCGATGCCCGCCACCACGCCCAGCGGCTCGCGGCGGGTGTAGACGAAGGAGGTCTCGCGCAGCGGGATCTGGCTGCCTTCCAGTGCCGGGATCAGCCCCGCGTAGTACTCCAGCACGTCCGCGCCGGTGACGATGTCGACGGTCGAGGTTTCAGAAAACGCTTTACCGGTGTCGAGGGTTTCCAGCTTTGCCAGCTCGTCGTTGCGCTCGCGCAGGATATCGACGGCGCGACGCAGGATGCGCGAGCGCTCCATGGCGGTCATCGCCGCCCAGATTTTTTGCCCGCGCTTTGCGCTATCCACGGCGCGGTCCACGTCTTCACGCCCGGCGGCCTGCACGCTCGCCAGAACTTCACCGTTGGCCGGGTTGATGGTCTCGAAGGTGCGACCGCTGGTGGCGGATGTATAACCACCATTGATATAAAGCTGCTGTTCTACCATTCGGGACATGCTTCCTCCTCGGTTAGTCGGTCGGTAAATGCTGGCTGATAAAGTGGCTGGTAAGCGACTGGGCCAGGGTTTTATCCAGCGGTTTGCCGCTGAGCGCGGCGCGCAGCCACAGCCCGTCAATCAGTGCGGCGAGCCCGTAGCCCGCCTCTTCAGCCTGTTCACGCGGCAGTTCGCGGCGGAATTCGTACACCAGATTTGAGAGCAACCGGCGGCTGCTGACCTGCTGCAAACGATAGAGCATCGGCTGATGCATGCTGCTGGCCCAGAAGGCCAGCCAGGCCTTCATCGCCGCGCCGCTGACCTGGGTTTCATCAAAATTGCCGCCGACAATCGCCTGCAAACGCTGCTCTGCACTGCCGTCCGGCAGGGCGCGTAAACGGCTTAATACCGCATCGCGTAACTGACCGGTGATGTCGCGCATGGTTGCTTCCAGCAGACCGTTTTTATCTTTGAAATAGTGGCTGATGATGCCCGTGGACACGCCCGCCCGACGGGCGATTTGCGCGATGGTTGCGTCATGCATTCCCACTTCATTAATTGCTTCCAGCGTGGCATCGATGAGCTGCCTGCGCCGGATCGGCTGCATCCCCACTTTGGGCATTTTTGCCACTCCATTCATCAGCGTTGGTAATCTATTAAAGCGGTTTTTGATTGGACGTTCAATATAAAATGTGTCTTAATTGTTGCGATTTTGGATTTTAATAGTTACAAAAACAGTGGGGATACTGGATGACAGACCTTTCACAAGACAGAGAAAAAGACAAAATCAACCCGGTCGTTTTTTTTACGTCCGCCGGGCTGATTTTGTTGTTTTCCCTGACGACTATCTTCTTTCGTGATTTTTCTGCCGAGTGGATTGGGCGCACCCTGAATTGGGTGTCGAAGACCTTCGGCTGGTACTACCTTCTGGCGGCGACGCTCTATATCGTCTTCGTCGTCTGCATTGCCTGCTCGCGCTTCGGTTCGGTGAAGCTTGGGCCGGAGCAGTCCAAGCCCGAGTTCAGCCTGCTGAGTTGGGCCGCGATGCTGTTTGCCGCGGGCATTGGCATCGACCTGATGTTCTTCTCCGTGGCGGAACCGGTCACGCAATATATGCAGCCGCCGGAAGGGGCAGGGCAGACGATGGAGGCCGCGCGTCAGGCGATGGTCTGGACGCTGTTCCACTACGGCCTGACGGGCTGGTCAATGTATGCCCTGATGGGCATGGCGCTCGGATACTTTAGCTATCGTTATAATTTGCCCCTTACCATCCGCTCCGCGCTGTACCCGATTTTCGGGAAAAAGATCAACGGCCCGATTGGCCACAGCGTCGATATCGCGGCGGTGATCGGCACCATCTTCGGCATCGCCACCACGCTCGGGATTGGCGTAGTGCAGCTTAACTACGGGCTGAGCGTGCTGTTTGACATCCCGGATTCGATGGCGGCGAAGGCGGCGCTAATTGCGCTGTCGGTGATCATCGCTACCATCTCGGTGACCTCCGGCGTGGATAAAGGTATTCGCGTGCTCTCCGAGCTGAACGTCGCGCTGGCGCTGGGGCTGATCCTGTTCGTGCTGTTTATGGGCGACACCTCGTTCCTGCTCAACGCCTTAGTGCTCAACGTAGGTGATTACGTGAACCGCTTTATGGGCATGACGCTGAACAGCTTCGCCTTTGACCGCCCGGTGGAGTGGATGAACAACTGGACGCTCTTCTTCTGGGCGTGGTGGGTGGCCTGGTCGCCGTTTGTCGGCCTGTTCCTGGCGCGAATTTCGCGTGGGCGCACCATCCGTCAGTTCGTGATGGGCACGCTGATCATCCCGTTCACCTTCACCCTGCTGTGGCTGTCGATTTTCGGCAACAGCGCGCTGCATGAGATCATCCACGGCAACGCAACCTTTGCCCAGGAAGCGATGGTGCACCCGGAGCGCGGCTTCTACAGCCTGCTGGCGCAGTACCCGGCGTTTACCTTTAGCGCGTCCGTAGCAACCATTACCGGCCTGCTGTTCTACGTCACCTCGGCGGACTCCGGCGCGCTGGTGCTGGGGAACTTCACCTCAAAGCTGAAGGACATCAACAGCGATGCGCCGAACTGGCTGCGCATCTTCTGGTCCGTCGCCATCGGCCTGCTGACGCTCGGGATGCTGATGACCAACGGTATCTCTGCGTTGCAGAACACCACGGTGATCATGGGCCTGCCGTTCAGCTTCGTGATCTTCTTCGTGATGGCCGGGCTGTATAAATCGCTTAAGGTGGAAGACTACCGCCGCGTCAGCGCCAGCCGCGACACCGCCCCGCGGCCGATGGGCGCGCAGGACAGATTGAGCTGGAAGAAACGCCTGTCGCGCCTGATGAACTACCCGGGCACGCGCTACACCAGCCAGATGATGGAGACGGTCTGCTTCCCGGCGATGGAAGAGGTGGCGCAGGAGCTGAAGCTGCGTGGCGCCTACGTGGAGCTGAAAAACCTGCCGCCGGAAGAGGGCGAAACCCTGGGGCACCTGGATCTGCTGGTGCACATGGGCGACGAGCAGAACTTTGTTTATCAGATCTGGCCGCAGCAGTATTCGGTGCCAGGGTTCACCTACCGGGCGCGCAGCGGGAAATCGACCTACTACCGGCTGGAGACCTTCCTGCTGGAAGGGAGCCAGGGGAATGATTTGATGGATTACAGCAAGGAGCAGGTAATTACGGATATTCTGGACCAGTATGAACGGCACCTGAACTTTATCCATCTCCACAGGGAAGCGCCGGGGAATAGCGTGATGTTCCCGGATGTCTAAACGGATTCTTAAAATACCTTCAGACTGTATATAAATACAGTTATTTGGCGCAGCCTTACTCAAGGAAGAGTAACCATGCAGCAAGAGCCTGATGCTGAAGCATTCGGGCTTTTGCTGCGTTTAGGGAAGGAACTATGGATGAGTCATGCGATAGAGTTTATCGAAACATCACTCTTTACCCGACAGATTAAAAGCATTGCTACGGATGATGAATTAAAGGATCTGCAAAAGGAACTTATTGCCTGGCCTGATAAAGGTGACCTGATCCAGCAGACGGGGGGTTTACGTAAAATAAGGATGGCGGCAGGCTCAAAGGGAAAGAGAGGGGGGATCAGAGTGATTTACTTTCTTGCCACAGAGGAGGTGATCTATTTCATTATGGCCTATCCAAAATGCATAAAGGACAGCCTGACAGAGACAGAGAAAGCAGAACTTAAAAGCTGACTTCCATTCTGAAAAATACTGCTTCCAGTGCCGTAAATTTGAGGTGTACTATGTACCCTAATCAGGCAGGTGGAGGCTGATAATGAGTATTTTTAATGAATTAAAATCTTCGCTTGAAGAGGCCGTTGAGATCCATAACGGAAGAAAAGCCGCTTCCCGGGTAACCCGCTATGAAGTTGCTGATGTGCGCGCCATCAGAGAGCAGCTCAATATCACGCAAAGCGAAATGGCGAAGGCGCTTGGCACGAGCGTCGATACGATAAAGAGCTGGGAGTCTAAACGTCGCAACCCAACCGGGCTGGCGGCGAAGGTACTTAATGTGATTCGGGAGAATCCTGCATTTTATAAGGCACTTGCCGGGCAGTGAGTCGCCCTTATGCCGGGTGGCGCTGCGCTTACCCGGCCTACAAAACTCCAAAACTGCTTTACCGTAGGCCTGATAAGCGAAGCGCCATCAGGCTCTCCCTCCGTTGACATAACTTTAATGATAACTATTTTCATTTAAATATAGCTTGTGCTATACCTTATAGCACGGGCTAATTTTGCTTTTAATTTAATCACCTCAGGAGACTTCTGCGATGCATCCACGGCAAGGATTGAAGCGTCTGTTGCTCGGCGCGCTGCTTATGACCGCGACCACAACCGGCGCGCTGGCGGCTGAAAAGTTCCAGGTCATCACCACTTTTACCGTTATCGCTGATATGGCGAAAAACGTGGCGGGGGATGCCGCAGAGGTCACCTCCATCACCAAACCGGGCGCAGAAATTCACGAATACCAGCCCACCCCGGGCGATATCAAACGCGCGCAGAAGGCGCAGCTGATCCTGGCGAACGGCATGAATCTGGAGCTGTGGTTCCAGCGCTTTTATCAGCATCTGAACGGCGTGCCGGAGGTGATTGTTACCAAAGGCATCACCCCGATGGGCATCAGCGAAGGGCCCTATAACGGCAAGCCCAACCCGCACGCGTGGATGTCGCCGGACAACGCCCTGATTTACGTCGATAACATCCGCGACGCGCTGGTGAAGTACGATCCGGCCAACGCGCAGACCTATCAGCGTAACGCCGACGCCTACAAGCAGAAGATCACCGCCACTCTCGAACCGCTGCGCAAGCAGGTCACGGCGATCCCGGAAGACAAGCGCTGGATGGTGACCAGCGAAGGGGCGTTTTCCTATCTGGCGCGGGATTTGGGCCTGAAAGAGCTGTACCTGTGGCCGATCAACGCCGACCAGCAGGGCACGCCGCAGCAGGTGCGCAAGGTTATCGATCTGGTGAAAAAACATCACATTCCGGCGGTGTTCAGCGAAAGCACCGTCTCGGATAAGCCCGCCCGTCAGGTGGCGCGTGAAACCGGCGCCCATTACGGCGGCGTGCTGTACGTTGACTCCCTGAGTGCAGAAAACGGCCCGGTGCCGACCTATATCGATCTGCTGAACGTCACCACCCGCACGCTGGTGCAGGGCATCCGCGACGGGATGAAGGAGTAACCATGCAGAAGGGGATTGTTGTAACCGACGTGACCGTGACCTACCGCAACGGCCACACGGCGCTGCGCGACGCGTCGTTCAGCGTGCCGGGCGGATCGATTGCCGCCCTGGTGGGGGTGAACGGTTCCGGCAAGTCCACGCTGTTTAAGGCGGTGATGGGCTTTGTGCGGGCGGCGAGCGGCACTATCTCCATTCTCGGGCTTCCGCCTCACCGGGCGCTGCGCCTGAACCTGGTCGCCTACGTGCCGCAGTCGGAAGAGGTCGACTGGTCATTTCCGGTGCTGGTCGAGGACGTGGTGATGATGGGCCGCTACGGGCATATGGGGTTTCTGCGTCGGCCTAAAGAGCGCGACAGGCAGATTGTAACCGACGCCCTGAAGCGCGTGGACATGCTTGAGCTGCGTCATCGGCAGATTGGCGAGCTCTCCGGCGGCCAAAAGAAGCGCGTGTTTCTGGCACGGGCGATTGCCCAGCAGGGCGAGGTGATCCTGCTCGACGAGCCGTTTACCGGCGTGGACGTCAAAACCGAAGCCAGGATCATCAGCCTGCTGCGGGAGCTGCGCGACGAGGGTAAAACGATGCTGGTTTCGACCCACAATCTGGGCTCGGTCACGGAATTCTGCGATTACACGGTGATGGTCAAAGGCACCGTGCTGGCGAGCGGCCCGACGGATATCACTTTTACCGCTGAGAATCTTGAGCGCGCCTTTAGCGGCGTGCTGCGCCACGTGGTGCTCAGCGGCTCGGAAGATCGCATTATTACCGACGACGAACGCCCCTTCGTCACGCACCGACAGGAGGCCAAATGAACGCGCTTCTCGAACCCTTCGGCTACGAGTACATGCTCAACGCGATGTGGGTCTCGGCGATGGTGGGCGGGCTGTGCGCGTTTCTCTCCTGCTATCTGATGCTCAAAGGCTGGTCGCTGATCGGCGATGCGCTGTCGCACTCCATCGTGCCGGGCGTAGCGGGCGCTTACATGCTCGGGCTGCCGTTCTCGCTGGGGGCGTTTTTATCGGGCGGGCTGGCGGCGGGCAGCATGCTGTTTCTCAACCAGCGCAGCCGCCTGAAGGAGGACGCCATTATCGGGCTGATCTTCTCCTCGTTTTTCGGGCTGGGGCTGTTTATGGTCTCACTCAACCCGACCTCGGTGAACATTCAGACCATCGTCCTCGGCAATATTCTCGCCATCGCCCCGGAAGATATCGTCCAGCTGGCGATTATCGGCGTGGTGTCGATAGTTATCCTGCTGTTCAAATGGAAAGATCTGATGGTGACCTTTTTTGATGAGAACCACGCCCGCGCCATCGGTCTGCGCCCGGAACGTCTGAAAATTCTCTTCTTTACGCTACTGGCGGTCTCTACCGTGGCGGCGCTGCAAACCGTCGGCGCATTTCTGGTGATCTGTCTGGTGGTTACGCCCGGTGCGACCGCCTGGCTGCTGACCGATCGCTTCCCGCGCCTGCTGATGATTGCCGTCGCCATTGGCAGCATCACCAGCTTCCTCGGCGCATGGGCCAGCTATTACCTGGACGGCGCTACCGGCGGCATTATCGTGGTCGCCCAGACGCTGCTGTTCCTGCTGGCTTTCGTCTTTGCGCCGAAGCATGGGCTGCTTGCCAGCCGCCGTCGGGCGCGGGAGGCACATCCATGATGACGCTGCTCCTCGAACCGTTTCAGTTTGCGTTTATGAACAACGCGCTGCTGATTTCACTCCTGGTGGCCGTGCCCTGCGCGCTGCTGTCGGTTTTTCTGGTGCTGAAAGGCTGGGCGCTGATGGGCGACGCCATGAGCCACGCGGTGTTTCCCGGCGTCGTGCTGGCCTGGATGATGGGCCTGCCGCTGGCGCTGGGCGCATTCGTGGCCGGTCTGTTCTGCGCGGTCGCCACCGGATACCTGAAGGATAACAGCCGAATCAAGCAAGATACGGTTATGGGGATCGTTTTTTCCGGCATGTTCGGCGCCGGGCTGATCCTCTATATCGCCGTCAAACCTGAGGTGCATCTCGACCACATTCTGTTCGGCGATATGCTGGGCATTAACGGGATGGACATTTTGCAAAGCGGTCTCGTCGCGGGGTTGATTGCGCTGGTGATTGGCCTGAAGTGGCGCGATTTTCTGCTGTTCTGCTTTGACTATCAGCAGGCGCAGGCGAGCGGCCTGCGCACCCGCTGGCTGCACTACGGCTTACTGTGCATGGTTTCGCTGACCATCGTGGCGACGCTGAAAGCGGTGGGTATAATTCTGTCGATTTCGCTGCTGATTGCCCCCGGCGCGGTGGCGGTGCTGATCACCCGACGCTTTCACATGGCGCTGCTGGTGGCGGTCGCCGTTTCAGCGCTGGTGTCGGTAAGCGGCGTTTATGCCTCGTTTTATCTCGACAGCGCGCCCGCGCCGACCATTGTGGTCCTGTTCGCGATGGTGTTTATCATGACGTTTGTGGTGACCAGCGTGAAGGCACGTCGGCAGGAGCGTGTGACAGCAGGGTGATGACCTGTTCGCCGTGCTGCTGCCAGTGAAGGGTGAAGGCAGTGCCTTCCTCAAAGCCTGCAAGTTGACGGGTCAATGCCAGCGTAAGCGTCCTGTCGTCGAGCAGGGTAATGCGGGCGCTGTCAAAACCCATCCAGGCCTGCACCTGCGGAAAGAGGGCCTTGAACAGGCTCTCTTTGGCGCTGAACGCCAGCGTCAGGGCGAGGGCGAACGGGTATCCCGAGCGGGAAAGCACAGGTTCTTCCTGCATATCAATAATGCCGTCTTTGATTTCCCAGGCTTCGTTTTCGGAAAGGATCGTTTCACAATCGATGCCGATAAGCGCAGGGTATTGCGTGACGACGGCCATCGCCTGCGTGCCGCTGTGGGTGATGCTGCCGGAAATACCTTGCGGCCAGAGCGGTTCGCCGCTGGGTCCGATGCCGGGGATTACGCGCTCGTTTAGCGCATGCGCCGCGGCGATGCGGCCTGCCAGGTGGTCGGATTTGCGCTTGCGTCCGGCGTCAGCCAGCTGTGCGTGATGGGGCAGCCAGAGGAGATCGGCGTCGGTGAAGGTGGTGGGGTCGAAAGTGATGCGGTGAAGGGTGTGGCCGGCGAGAGAAAATGTGCTGTGGGTTGTGTGCATGGTTTTCCCTTCAGTATTGTGCGGCCTGATGCCCTCACCCCGGCCCTCTCCCAAAGGGCTGAGGGTTCCCCACAAATTAATGCGAGCACTGAGCAATCCCCTCGCCCCT